>Ga0181533_1002037_pt1 | contig 24555 bp, 13 predicted proteins | sample PEATcosm2014_Bin_45_FD_119772 | JGI IMG/M metagenome (GOLD analysis project Ga0181533, IMG submission 119772) | Peatland microbial communities from MTU Mesocosm Facility, Houghton, MI, USA - PEATcosm2014_Bin11_60_metaG | ecosystem: Environmental > Terrestrial > Soil > Wetlands > Peat | place...
CACGCGGAACTCGTGGCAGAGAGGTGAGACCCAACCATTGCCGGGATTCAAGTTCCAGCGCGCCCGGGCTTGGGGCGTCAGCGGATAGTTGCGCCGGTAGTACTCGCGCACGCGGTCGCGATAATTCCGATAGGAACGCGTGGCGCCAAATTGCTCGATCCACGGATGTTCGTCCGGCGGAACCGCCTGGGCGGTGAGTTGCCCGCCAATCCAGTCCGTCTCCTCCAACATGATCACGCGACGGCCATTGCGGGCCGCGGCGAGCGCAGCGGCGCAACCCCCGGTACCACCACCAACGATTACGAGATCCGCTTTCAGTTCGCGGGGACTACGGCCCTCCGCCGGCAGCGCGGTGGCCACCTTTGCGACTAAATTCAAGCCCCGGCTGGATAATATCGCGGAAGCCCCGACACCCAAGTTTCTGGCAAATCTTCGACGGTTCATAAACACCTCCCCTGTCAAAGAGGCGATCTTCCGCGGGTGCAATCCCCTCACCCGGTGTTCGCGACTGAGGACGAGCAAGGAACGCGCGCGCGCCTGAATATGTGCGCTTCGACCTTTCGCGCGCAAATACTGAGGGGCTGCGCCTCTGGCGCCATGAGGTAGTTTATCGCATCCGGCGCTTCCGCTTCACCAACAATAAGGTCGTAGGGCTTGAGACCGCCCTCGTTCCCGCACGCTTGTGTCCCGACTTGGAAAAGAAAGAGAGTTATCGAAAATAAAAGTGACAAGTGACGAGTGGCAACACACAGAGTCCGATGTCCGAGGTGCAGGATCGCAAATCTCAAATGAGCACATGAATCGATTTGCTAACTTCGAAAATCGCAAAGCGCAAGCAGTGACAAGTGACGTGTGACCAGTGACAAGAAAAGGCAAAACCCAAGGGCAGAAAGGCGAGCAGCGCCGACGGCCAATCCTCTTCGTGACACACTACCTCGTATCGGCTATCGGTAGTGTTAGGTGAAAAGATGAATCAGTTCGCTGACTTCGAAAACCGCAAATAACAAATCGCAAATCTCAAATCACCCAATCGCTCAATCTCCCGATCAAAAGAGCAGTGCCGAATGACAAGTGACTAGTGACGAGACACACGCAAAGACGGAAAGGTGGGCAGAGCTGCGTTTGAAAATCCTCAATCACCCGATGGCTCGATGACCCGATGAGCCGATGCTTCAATCACCCAATCGCCCAATCTCCCGATCGCCCGATCTCTCGATTGCCAGCCCCGCGCGTGACACAGTCCAACAGCAGTGGCGAGTGACAAGATACAGGCAAAGGCCGAAAGCGGAAAGGCAGGCAGGGCGGCGCGCGACCCTCCAGGTGAGAGCGCCATTTCGCCGGAGCGCCGACCGTTCACGATGGGCGGGCCGCCCACACTCCCCCGCATCGTTATCGGCAGGAGCGAGTGTGAAGATGAGAGCGCTATCGAGCCGGGGGGGTGCCCAATCTCGATCAGCCGGGCCGCCCACACTCCCCCGCATCGTTATCGGCAGGAGCGAAACCCAAGATGAGGAATCACCCTTTCGCTGGAGTGCGGCCCACTCACCATTATTCGTGCTCGAAAGGCGAGCGGAGATCTCCCGCGGCGTCAAATTCAGCGGAGAAGGGGCTTTCGGCCAAGCGCCAGTGCTGGGGAGAGTCAATCTCATCGCGCAACGAAGGACTAATGGCAATGCGGTTCAGACTGAGGGTGTTGCGGATCCAAACGCAGCGCTGGGCGCTGGGGTCGGGGCTTCCCAAAGTGGCAAGGGCAAAATTCAGCGCGGCGCGGTCCGAGGGCATGTGCATGGGCAGCCGCCCGCCCACGGGGTTCAGAGCGGTTATGGCGTTGACATAAGTTTTCTGAAGGTCGATTTTCCGGTACAAGCGCTCGTGGATAATATCGGCGTTGCCGACCCCGGTGGCGTTTCCACCGCTCGCGGCAGTGAGATCGCGAGCGAAGATGACGGAGATGGCGGGACCCTCGCCGGGCGCCATGCCGCGGGCTCGGCCGACCACTTTGGTGTCCATCCCGGCACCGCTGATGTTCTTCCCCATCTCGTCCTCGATCAGGAGATCAAGACGGCGGAAAGGCAGCCGCGGCATCAGCGCGCGCGCCAGCACAATGGCGGATTCTTCCGCCGCGACGATGCCCTCCGGCAGAGTCGCGCGCACATCCGCAACGGCGTGCCATTCATTCTCGACGATGGCGACCCCGAACAGGATTTTACCGCTCTCCAGTATTTTCGCGGAGACGGCGCGGATGGTGGGTTCAAACCCGTACTTCAAGAATTGCTTGTGACCTTCGGTGGCGCCCTCGCGCTTGCCCAGACCGATGGCCATCATTTTCAGCAGGCCGCTCTCGATGTTGCCGATCAGATCGGAATGGGGCTTCACGCGGTTCACCACCACGATGCCGTCGGACTCCCACGCGTGGCGATCGGCGAAAACGGGGAACCCCTGCGGCGTTGTTCCCACCTGGAGAGTTTCCGCCGACGAAAAAACTTCCGCGCCCACGCCCGCCGCGGTGATTCCATAGTCCGCCAGAATCTGGCGTTGGCCCTCGGCCGTCCCTCCTCCATGACTGCCCATGGCGGGGAAGATGAAGGGTTGCGCACCTTGCGCCTTCAACCAGCCACAGATGGCGCGAACAATCTCCTGCAAGCTGGCAATGCCACGGCTTCCCACGGCAATCGCGATCCGCCGGCCACGAAGTTTTTCCGCCGCGAGGCCGAGACCGGCCAGGTGGATCTGAACGGATGCACTCAGATCGTCAAGCGGCGGGCGGCTCGGCGCCTTTCGCTCCAGAAAGTAGAAGCTAGATAACGGAAGATGTTGATTTTCGTTCATCGCCATAGCACCAACGTAACTTGCCGGGAAGGGCTTGTCAACATGACCGGAATTTCCCGTGGACAAATGTCGGCGCTTGATAGAGACTCGCGTTTTCTGCAAAAGGAGCAGACCATGAGAGAAAGACGTCTTGATCGATTCATCTGCGTGTGGATACTGGCCTTGGTAGTGGGTTGGCTGTTTGACGTGCCCAGCACTTTTTCCGAAACCCTCTGGCAAATCGGGACGTTCAACTTTTCCTCCGGCGAATTCAATTCGGGCAAAGGAGGGCCACCGCTTTTCGGGCAGCGCTTTCCCCAGGGGGAACTGATTTATGTGGTGGGGAAGAGCAGTCCGGATCAGGATTGGCCTGCCTATCAGCCCGGGTCCGCCAACGGGCGCGCGGGATTTGCGCCGCATCCTTACACCATCCAATTTGATCTGACCGACGTGCCCCGCGGTCTGGTGACGCTGAAAGTATCCTTGCTGGTTGAAACCCCACGCACACCCCGGTTGGGCGTGGACATCAACGGTCACCGCGCTCTGTTTTATCGCCATCCCAAACCGAACTATGTGGGAGGCGACCGGGAGATGGTGGTTAACCCCATTGCCTCTGCCGACACGATCGTGGCCGAGATCAATCCCGCTTTCCTCCTCAAGGGAACAAACAAGCTGGTTCTAACTGCGATCGACGAGCCGGCGGAGCGCGATGATTTCACGAGTGGCGGACTTTTCTATGACGCCATCGCGCTCGAGCAAAACCCCGACGCCCGTTTTGACAAAAGCCGAGTGACCGTGGAGGTGACTCCAACGGTTTTCTACGAGCGCAAGGGAGAGGGCTTGACGGAATGGGTGGACGTCCTGGTTCGCAGCAACCAGGCTTTGGCCTCGGGGCAACTGACTCTGAAGCTGGGGAAGCAGACCTTCACCCAGAAATTATCTGCGGATCGCGAGTTCGGAGAGGAGGTGGCCGAATTCGCTGTCCCGGATTTTTCCCCCAACACGCCTGCCGAAGTGGCCGCCAAAATCGGTGGCAAGACGCAGCGGTTTCCCTTCACGGTCAGTCCTGCGAAGAAGTGGCTGTTGTACGTTGTCCCTCACGAGCACCTGGACGTGGGGTACTCGGATTTCCAAGCGAAGGTCAGCGAGGTGCAGAGCCGCGCGCTTGACGAAGCCATCCAGATGATTCAAACCCATCCGGAATTTCGCTACAGTCCCGACGGCTATTGGTGCGCGGAGGAATTCATGGCCGGACGCACCCCCGCCCAGCGCGCGCGATTCCTGGAGCTGGTGAAGGAAAAGAAGATTTTCATTCCACCGCAGGAGGCCAGCCTCCTGACCGGATTCGCCAGCCTGGAAGTTTTGTTCCGATCCTTGTACGGGGGCTTTCAGTTCAACCAGAAGTATGGCGGGAGTTTTGATTACGCGAACATCACCGACGTGCCTGCTTATTCCTGGTCGTATGCCTCGATTCTGGCCGACGCGGGCTTGAAGTACTTTGCCGCCGCGAGCGACAACGACAACGGACCGATTCTCCTCAACAGCCGGCTGAACGAGAAGTCGCCCTTCTGGTGGGAGGGCCCGGACGGCGAGAAGATTCTGATGTGGTATGCACGCAGTTACTTGCAGGTCGCCTGTTTGTTTGGATTGCCACCCTTCTTTCCGGCCGGCCGCGACTCCCTCCCGATTTTCCTGCAACCTTTTTCCCGTCCCGATTACAAGTCGGACGCGGTTCTGCTTTACGGCACGCAGGTGGAGAACACGGACCTCTATCCGCAGGTGGCGGACCTGGTGGCAAATTGGAATCAGCAGTACGCTTACCCGAAAATGCAGTTTTCCGGCTTCGCCGAAGCGCTGGAGCACATTGCCGGGCAATTAGGCGACTCAATTCCCACCGTGCGTGGCGACGGCGGGCCCTTTTGGGAATTCGGCAATGCTTCCGACGCCCGTTACGTGGCGATGGAACGAGCGAACGAACAGCGCGCCCTTTCGGCGGAGAAATTTTCGACCATCAGCACCCTCACCAACCCCGGCGTTCAACCGGATCGCGCCAGGCTCGCCGGTCTCTGGCGCAACATGGTGTTGGTAGACGAGCACACCTGGACCTCTGACCGGAGCGTTTCCGACCCCAGCATTGATCAGTCCCGAGGGCAAATCGCCGTGAAGGAGCATTTTGCCGATGACGCGCGCATGGACGTTGATTACCTTCTCCGGCGGCACCTGGCAGCCATCGCCGGTTCCATCCACAATCGCTCCGGGACGCTGATCGTCTTCAATCCGCTCAACTGGAAGCGCAGCAGCCTGGTGGAGTACGACCTGCGTAAAGGCTCGGCGCTGGTGGACCTCACCACGAAGAAAGAGGTTCCCTACGAGGTTCTTTCTCAACGCGACGAGCACTACCTGCGCATTCGCTTCCTGGCGGAGGATGTTCCGCCCGTGGGTTACAAGTGTTATGCGCGGATCGCGGCCACTGCCGGAACCCCACGAGCGCCGCGGATTTCCGGTGAAGTCCTGGAAAACGCTTACTACCGCATCACGTTGGATGCCGCAAGCGGGGCGGTGCAGAGCATCGTCGATAAGCAAATGAATCAGGAACTGGTCAACGCGTCGTCCCCTTACAAGTTCGACCAATACCTCTACGTGACTGGCGGGGACCAATTTCCGAACCGCATCCAGGAGTTTAGTTCCAGCACACCGATGCCGGCGCTGGACATTGATGCCGCCAACGCCGGCCGCCTGGTGTCCGTCACCCAGCAGCCTTTCGGTACGGTGGCGAAGCTGGAAAGCTCCGCCCTCAACACCCCCAACATCTCCACCGAGATCATTCTGTTTGACGGCGAGAAGAAAATCCTTTTCACCCATCACGTGAACAAGTCGCTGTTCTTCCGGAAAGAGGCCGTCTATTTTGCCTTCCCGCTCCGGATGGAACGCCCCCATATTCGTTATGACATCCAGAATGGTTTTATGGATCCCGTCCACGACCAGATGCCGGGAGCAGGCAAGGAATGGTTCTCCGTCCAGCATTGGGTGGAAGCCTTTAAGGGAAATGTGAGCGCGGCCATCTTGCCCCTTGATGCGCCACTCATAACCCTGGGAGATATTGTGCGGGGAAAGTGGCCGACGGACTTCTATCTCTGGAGGGGAGACATCTTCTCGTATGCGATGAACAACTATTACTTCACCAACTGGCCGGCCGCACAAGGAGGGGACTTCACCTTCCGCTACGTCCTCACCAGCGGCCCCGATATGAGTCCTGATTCCTTGAGCCGGCTGGGGCGTGAGGAAACGGCGCCGCTGGAAACTGACGAGATCACTTCCCAGGACAAGGCTGTCCCCCGGCCGGAACCCTTGCCCGCGGATCAGGCGAGCTTCCTGGAAACCGATACGTCGAATGTCGCTCTGGTTACCTGGAAGCTGGCGGAAGACGGAGAGGGAATGATTCTGCGCTTCCTGGAACTGGCGGGCAAAGAAGGCACGGTCAACGTGCGAATTCCGCTGCTCAACGCCGAGTCCGCGTGGAGTTGTAATGCCATGGAGCAAAAGGGAAGCGCGTTGCCGGTGTCTCCCCACGGATTCAGTTTTCCCATCAAAAAGTTCCAGATCGTTACCGTGCGAGTGAAGGGAACGCCGGCGATCTAAATTGACGTTTAGCTGGCCTGCGCTTCTTCCTTAAGAGCGACCGATTCCAATTGCGTGACCGGGCCGCAGGATTCCCGTCGGATAAGCCGAGTGGGAAGGGTCACAGCTTGCGGTTTGACGTCGAGGCGCGAGATTTGGTTTAAGAGTAACTCCGCCATCTGTTTGCCGAGTTGGTCGGTAAAGACTCGCACCGAGGTCAGGGGAGGGATGAGCGCGGAAGCCTCGATGGTGTCATTCACGCCGATGACGCTGACGTCGGCGGGAATTCTCAGGCCATGGTCGGTCAACGCCCGGTAAGCGCCGCGGGCGGTGGTGTCGTCACCGGCAACAATCGCCGTGATCGGGCGGCCCTCACTGAGAATGGATTTAGTGGCCAGGTAACCGAGGTCTTCGGCATTATCAATGTTCAAGTCGCGAATGAGTGGCGGGAGGCCGGCCTCTTCCATCGCCCGGCGATAGCCCTGCCGGCGGCGGGCATACCAGGCGAGCTGGCAATTGCCGATATACCAGATGTCTCGATGCCCCAGGGATTGCAAGTAATTGGTGGCTTCCTGGACGCCGCCAATGTCATCAAAATACACCGCGCTGTATTTATCACTCTGCCAGTCGCCCACCACATTGTTGCCCAGGCAAACGATGGACAGCCGCCGGGCGCTCAAAGCATCGAGCAGGTTTTGAGAGTTCGTACCGGCGCAGATGACCCCGCGTACCACCCGGCGATTCTGGAGGAGCCGGGGGACGTGGACTTCCCTCCAGGGAAGCTTGGGTGAGTATTGCAAAGGCAGAAACAAAACGCCAAAGTCGTTGGCAGCGCAATGCACCTCGGCGCCCACCAACACCGCGGAGTGGAAGGGAAGCAGTACGGAGCGGTTGCTGAGTAGGAAGGCGACGATGCGTGAATCGTTCCGGCGCTTGAGATCAAACCCCAATTTTATGGCGGTTTTGATAACACGTTCGTGGAGCTTCGGTCGGACTCGCTCACTCCCGTTCAGGACGCGCGAGACCGTGGCATTGCTGAGGCCCGCGGCGCGGGCCACGTCCTGGATTCTCACCTTCGATCGTGGCGTTTTCTTAGTCACGCGTTGCCTCTGAGGCGCGAGCGAGTTGATAAAACAAGGTTTTCTTTGCCAAGACGTTTTATCCTCTGCTCTAACCCCCGACTCGAGCCCGCGACGATCCCCTTCGTCGCCTGCGATCCCGTCAGGCGATCATTCCAACGTTCCCGACGGTTCGTGAATTGTTTCACGAAATCGTGAATATTACCACAATTTCGCGATCTGGCTGGTATTTCTCCGCGAGTCTTGACCCTCTGTCGTTTTTCTTGAGCGTGAACATTGCCAGGAATATCCCAGTAATTCAAGGCATTAGCCGGAAAAGTCCGTTTCACAATTCCAAGAAACAATTTCTTGACTTGAACGAAAGAGTGCGTTAGCGTGCCTGCACCCGAAGCTCCACGCCGAAACGTCAACGTCAGCGAAGTGTCCATTCCAGCCGGGAGGTGTGTAATGTTGCTCAAGCGCGTCGCGGGTTTTGTTGGGCTTGCTTTTATCCTTTTATTAATCATGCCCAGTCTGGCAACTGTTCAGGGATTAGGGAGTCTGGGAGGAACGGTCACCGACGCTTCCAGCGCTGTCGTCCCGTCCGCGAATGTAACCGCCCCGGAAGCAGGCGCCGGATTGTCTCCTACGACGAGCAGTAACGCCGGAGGACAAGCTGAGCTGCCAGCATGGCTCCAACCTGGGACGGTGCGTTTCGCGCGTTTCGATGGGGGCCCCATCGAAACCCAGAAAACGCGGCGCTCAGCCTGGGGGCAACGATTCACCCCCGAAGAGCAAGAAGTATTGGCGAACCTTTACGGAAAGTACGGCGACCAGATGGTCGATCTCCTGGCCCAGGCGAACGTCAATTTTGTGTGGGTCACTTACAGTGTGGGGTTTTCCTGGGAAGATGAGGCGGCACAGCGAGCTGCGGTAAGGGAAATAACTCGGAAGCTTCATGCGCGCGGAATCAAAGTGGCTGCCTACATGTGCGCGCACAGCATTTTCTGGGAAAGCCTCTTCAAAGATGTTCCGCAATCGGTCAAATGGATTCTATTTGACAGCGAGGGCATCCCGTACCGGTATTCGGGCGGCCGCGACCCCTTGCGGTTTATCGCTGACCTGGATAATCCCGGCTGGGTTGAATACCAAAAGCGGCGGGTGGGAGGAATAATTGACGATGGCTTGGATGCGATATTCTTCGACAATACCGCAAGCCCTCAATGGAGTAGCAACGAAAGCGTCACAACTTTTTTCGCCAAGATCCGTGATTATGCCCGCCAGGAGAAGAAGTCGAGCATTCCGCTCTTCACCAACTTTGGGCTATACCCGCCGCGGGCCATCTTGAATCAATATATGGATTTCGTTTACGACGAGAGTTGGGTTGAACCGGGAGTTTGGAACGAGGATTGGGTCGCGTCCAACCTCCGCCGGGACCGGTACGTCAAGGGTCTGAACTCTCCCTGGAAGCCCCTGCTCACGGAATACTCGATCTTTCACCAAGGAGACAGGGCCAGCACTTTTCTCAAGGCACGTTCCCAACGCTTGGGAATCGCCGAGGCTGCGGCCTTCGGGACCGCCTACAATTGGGATATGGAAGGCCCGTTCGACAAAGCCCTGGTTACCCGCGACCCCGCAGCCGTTGACGCCTGGGCGGCAATCAGTCACTACAACAAGTTTCTTGCCGATCACCAACCCCTTTACGCTGACGCTGTGAACGTCGCACCTTACATAGTCCTCCTGCCTGACAATTTTAGAACGGGTTTCGCATGGAGTGACAGCATCCCACGCCTTGATTTCCTCGCCCGGAATAGTTTTATGTATGACCTCAAACTGGCCGGCCGCGTCAACAGTAAAGACCTCGCTGCCTACCAAGGTGTGATTGTTCCTTCCTATGCATCCCTGTCGGCCGAGCAAAAGGGGATGATCCAGGACTATCAAGCGGCGGGGGGGAAGGTTTACAAGTTTGCCGAAAGGTCCGAAACGGAGGGCCTGAGTGCAGAGATTTATTTCCCGGGGACGGAAAACAGTGCGGCGGGAGGGGAAACAGCGCAAGCGCGCGTTCGAGCCGAGATCCGGTCTCTCACGCCCGGCGCAACTCATGTCGAGGTTGAAACGGCCGGGCATGTGTTGGCCAACGTAACCTCCGTGCAGGGCGGCAAAGTGCTGGCTGTGCACCTCCTTAATTATGATCCAAGCCCTGCCACCAGATTGAAACTGAGACTGGTCCTGGGGAAAGATCTCGAAAGACTCGTCGGACGGAAGCCGGCTTTGCTTTCTCCGGACGTGAGACATCTTGCCATCGAGAAGCAGGAATGGAGAGGCTCAACACTGGAAGTTACTTTGTCTTCGCTTGACGTGTATTCATTAGTGGTTTTGCAGTAAGGAGCGGCTCTGAATCTACGGTAGGTTCTGAAAATTTTCAGGTATTGTTTGAGGTGGTTTCGATCTCCTTCTCGAATTCCTTGCAGTTTATAAGAAATCTCGAAGGCATGGTGAGTGAGGGCGCCGCATCCTCCTCAAAGTGGGGGTTGTGAAGGCCCTATCGGACTGGAATTCATGCCCCTTAAGAATAGGATAACTTACCTTATATTGAATGACATACATGGAAATGAGCGACGCCCCGGGCTTCCCGGTAGGCCCGCCGGTGGGAGTTAGAAACTGCCGGACCTGCGGTGCTTATCAACGTGAAAATCAAAGTTCATGATGGACAGCAGCGGACACAGTTGCCGGGCAAAAAGACCACGCACGGGATGTGTTTGCAAAATAGCAAGAAATTTTTCTTGACAATAGCGTAGTGAACCAATATAAGTACGAATTATTTTCGCTGCGTTCCACCTCTCACGACGGGGAGTTGCTCAATGCGTCTGGGAGGGGGAACTTGGAAATTAGTCATCGTCGAGGGTCTGGAAAAGAGTGGGTCGAGTTCCCCTGTGCAGTATTACTGTGCGTCGGGCTTAGGGGTTGAGATTTGCCATTAGGAGGGTACATCGATGATGAAGAGGAGTTGGTTTGTGCGCAAGATGGCGGCGACGATCCGGATAGTTCGGCCGGCGTCGGCGCTTTTTTCCTTTTTGCTGTTAATTTTCTTCTTAGTCAGCCTGCCGTCTATTGCCAGCGCGCAGATAACGGCGGTGGCGGAGGTCAGCGGAACCGTGACGGATGCGAGCGGCGCAGTAATGCCCGGCGCCCAAGTCTCCATGACGGAGACCGACAAAGGCGTGACTCATACCGTCTCGACCGACTCCGGCGGCAGGTACACGTTCACCGACCTTCCGGTCGGGCCTTACCGGCTGGAAGTGAAAGTTGCAGGATTCAAGGATTTCGTTGAATCCGGCATCGTTCTTGTGGTCAACAACAATATTGAAATCAACCCGACGATGCAGGTCGGGACCACCACGCAGCGGGTTGAAGTAACGGCCAATACCACCATGGTCGAGACCAAAGAGACCTCGGTCTCTTCCGTGATCGACGAGCAGCGCATCGAGGATCTGCCGCTGGACAACCGGCAGCCCACGCAGTTGATTATCACCCTCGGCGCGGCCGTGTACGCCGACGCCGGGGACACCGGAAGCAAGACCTTCTGGAGTGCCACCCGGATCTCGGTGGCCGGCGGACAGGGGAACGGCACGGCCTATCTGATGGATGGAGGGGATTACACCGCCCCGAGCTCGAACGTCAACATGCCTTTCCCGTTCCCGGACGCTCTTCAGGAGTTCAGCATCGAGACCAGTGCGGTGTCCTCGCGCTTCGGGACGCACCCGGGAGCGACCGTCAACGCGGTCACCAAGTCAGGGTCAAACCAAATCCATGGGGACCTTTTTGAATTCCTCCGCAACGGCGACCTGGACGCGCGCAACTTCTTCGCGGCGAAACACGACACCCTCCGGCGCAACCAGTTCGGCGGAACGGTGGGAGGCAAGATCATTACGGACAAGTTGTTTTACTTTGGAGGATATCAGGGCACGCGAAACCGGGTTGCCTCGCCCTCCAATATCACCCATATTCCCACGGCGGCGATGGTCGGAGGGGACTTTACCACGATCGCCGGGGCCAGTTGCCAGTCGAGCGGAAAAGCCCTTACTCTTAAGGCTCCCTTCGTGAACAACGCGATCAGCCCAACGCTGTTCGATCCGGTGGCCATGGCGTTTATCAATAAATACATAGTACCTCTTCAGAGCCAAGCCAGCTCGTGTGGCCAAGTCACGTATAGTATTCCTGTGACAGGAGACTCGAACGAGTACATCGCGCGGATCGACTATGCCCAGAGTTCAAAGAACACTATCTACGGGCGGTATTACGGGCAGGCTTACACGAATCCGCCGGTTTTTACCAATATCTTGACCACCACGTCGCCGGGGAACCTGGAATTTGCACAGTCGGGCACCATCGGCGACACGTATACGTTTGGCGCCGGCACCCTGAATACCTTTCACGTTAGTTACAATCGCGTCCGTGACGATCGCGGGCCAACCTCCACTCCCGCCAATTGGACCCTCCTCGGGCAGGCAGCCGGTATCCCGGCGTCGCAACTAATGTACAGCGCCGTGCCGAACTTCCTGCTGATTTCGAGCATCACCGGCGGCTTTGCCTCCTTCTGCGGAACCTGCGCCCCAGGGTGGTTCAACGTGAACGACGAGCAGGTCGCCGACGACGTGGACCTGATTCGCGGGCGGCATGAAATTTCCTTGGGCTTCAGCATCATCCGAGTCCAAAACGACACCATTTCCGGCTTCGACGAGAATGGGGCGCCGACTTGGAACGGGTCGTTCACCGGCCTGGGAATGGGGGATTTCATGATGGGGGAGATGAGCGACTTCGAGCAGACCAATCACACGCCCGACGATTTGCGGCAATGGATCATGAGCTTCTACGCGCAGGACAGCTTCAAGTTCTCCAAGCACCTCACGTTCAACATCGGTCTGCGCTGGGAGCCGACGTTCGCCGACCCCGACAAATATGGCCGCGGCACTTCCTTCAGCCAGACGGCCTTCCTGGCGGGCACGCGCAGCACGAAGAATCCCACGGCCCCTCCCGGACTATTCTTCCCCGGCGACCCGGGAATTCCCGCCGCCAACTGGAATGGGCACGTTGCCAACTTCGGGCCGCGCGCCGGCCTGGTGTGGAATCCGAGCGGCACGGGCCGCGACACCCTCCGCATCGGCGGGGGACTCCTCTACGACTCGCAGGAGACTTGGTTTAACGAGCGCGAAACCACCAATCCTCCCTTCGGCAATGCCATCGACGTTGGGTCGACGGGCACACTCAGCAACCCGTGGGCGGGTTATACCGGCGGAAACCCGTTCCCCCAGAAACCCGGCGCCCTGTTCTTCCCGCAGTTCGGCACCTACATCAACTTTCCGATCAATCCTCCCCCCACGTACATGGTGCAATGGAACGCCACCTACCAGCGGCAGTTCGCGGGCAACTGGGTCGCCTCGATCAGCTATCTGGGCAACGAGACCACCCACATCTGGATCGCCCACGAATCGGATCCCGCGGAATATTTAGGCACCGGCGCGTGCACCTTCCCTGGCCCTACCGGCACTCTCACCTACACCACCTGTTCAACCACTTCCAACACCAACCAGCGCCGCATGTTCTTTCAGGATAACCCGGTTACGGGCCAATATTACGCGAGCGTCAATACCATGGACCCCGGAGCGGTAGCCCGCTACGAAGGCGTCCTCGTATCGGTAACGCATCGTTTGAGCCAAAACTACACGGCACAAGCGAATTTCACGGACGCCGAATGTTGGTCCGACTATGACTTTGGCGCCGCCTTGTCAACCTCCACCAACTCGCAGCGGTTCAATCGCCAGGCGGACTGGGGGCGGTGCGTTTCCGACACCCGCACCAACTTCAATTTCTCGATGGTAGTGCACAGCCCCTGGAAACTCGTCGGTCCAGCGGGCCGCATCCTCAACAACTGGGAGCTGGCGCCGCTGATTCACGCTGCCGGTGGCCAGCCCTTGTTCATTACGACCGGCGTGGATAACTCCCTCTCGGGCCTGGGGAACGATCGCCCCAATTATACGGGCCAGCCCATCCGCTCGAGCGCTCCAACTGCTTGTAAGAACGCCCCCTGCTTCCAATTCCTCAATCCGGCGGCGTTCAGTTCGGCCTGTAGTGTCAATTCAAATGCTGCCGACTGTGTTCCCGTCGGCGCGTACGGGACCGTCGAGCGCAACGGCACGCGCGGGCCTAACTTCTTCGGATTCGACCTCGCACTGGCCCGGAGCCTGAAGCTGAACGAGAAGTTCAGTCTGGAAATCCGCGCCGAAGCGTTCAATATTTTGAACAAGGTGAACTTCTTTGGGCAAACCGTCCCGGCCGGGCTGCCGGTGAGTGCCTTCAATGCAGGAACGGTCAGCCAGGGTGAAAGTTCTTCGACTTTCGGAGAAGCCACTGGCGCCTACGACCCGCGCATCCTTCAGTTCTCCATGAAGGTGCATTTCTAATGGGCGGTGGCGATGCGGCCTTCGGGCCGCATCGCCGGCGCACAGGATGGCGGCACGGATTCTTCACGCCGTGAAATGCCAGCCCGCGCCCCCCATCCTGCCGGCACGTTCGGGTACACGCATGCGGCATTTGACATGCGCATTCTGCAACTGGCTTTGAAGTTCTACTTCCAGAAAGGAAGTGATCAGCTCTCAGCTTTCAGCTTTCAGCTAAGGCTTTCGCTGACTGCTGACAAACAAAACTGGTTTGAAATCATGCGTCGGGATTGGACCCTTCAGTCCGGCACCAGAAGGCTGGAGGCGGTGAGGCGGGGCAGAGCGGAAAACGTTCTGCCCCGCTCGCTGTTTTAAAAGCAATCCTACTTCCTATACAGAGCGACATAAGTTCTTGCGCACTGCCCTGTAGAAACGTCGGGCGGGAGGGTTTTTGCTGACAACTGATGACTGACAACTGACGACTGTTTTGTTAATCTGAAAGGCGAATGAAACCCAAGAAGAAACGCGGCAAGGCGCAAACGGCTGAGCCCCGCCAATTTCAACTTGAAAGATGGCGGAGCGTGCTCGCGGTCGCTTTGCTCGCCCTGCTGACGTTTCTGGGCTTTTCCAATTCGTTCTCCGCCGGATTCATTCTCGACAACAAAGTCCTCCTTCTCCAAGATCCACGCATCCGCGAGCTTACCGGTGAGAATGTCCGCCTGATTCTTCAGCACACGTATTGGTGGCCAACCGGCGAGGCTGGACTCTATCGCCCCTTCACCACGCTCTCCTACCTGTTCAACTATGCGGTGCTGGGGAACGCCGACGCGCCGGTCGGATATCATTGCATCAATTTCCTTTTACACCTCGGTAATGTCTTTCTGGTTTATGCGCTGGCGCGCCGATTGCTCCGGACGCAGAGCTTTGCTCTGCGCAATCCGGAGGGGCTAGCGGCTTTTTTTGCGGCGGCGCTTTGGGCCGTCCACCCGGTCCTGACCGAATCCGTGACCAACATGATCGGCCGGTCAGACCTGCTCTCCGCCCTGGCCGTCTTGAGCGGATTGCTGATGTATCTCAAGAGCACCGAGTCCGACGGGTTGCGCCGGCTCGCCTGGCTCGCCGGATTGACGGCCGTCACCGCGGTGGGCGTGTTTTCGAAAGAGAGTGCCGTCGTCATCGTGGGGGTGATTGGGCTTTACGAACTGACTTGGTGCAAAGAGCGAAAACAGGGCCGAGCTTTACTCCTGGGGTGCATCGCTACACTTCTGCCGATCGCGGCGATGCTGTACCAGCGCTCGATCGTGCTGGCGGCTTCGCCGCCCGCGGAGTTTCCTTTCTACGACAACCCCATCGTGGGCGCAGACTTCTGGACCGGACGGCTCACGGCAATCGAAGTGATCGCCCGCTATCTCGGGCTCACGCTGTGGCCGGCCAAGCTTTCAATCGATTATTCCTACGCACAAATCCCCCTCGCCCATGGCGCCTGGCAGGAGTTGCCTGCGTGGATCGCCCTGCTGGCCGCGGCCCTACTCGTCGTCGCTTTGTACGGGTGGAACCGCACGGCTTTCTTTCTGGCGTCCTTCGCCGCGATGACGTTCCTACCCACATCGAACCTGCTCTTCCCCATCGGCACCATCATGGCGGAGCGTTTCTTGTACCTGCCGACGATCTGCCTGCTCGCCTGCTTGGTCATGGGGATTTATGCGGCCGGGAAATGGGTCCCTCTAAAACGTTTTGCGCCGGTCGTGTTGTGCGTGATCACCGCCGCCTTCGCCGTCCGGACCTGGGTGCGGAACGGCGATTGGCAGGACGAGCGCGCCATGGCGGAAGCCAGTGTCCGAACCAGCCCAAACAGTTACAATGTCCACAAGCTCCTCGCTTCCACGCTTTATGCAAACGGCGCTGCGGGTTCGAACCTCAATCGCGCCATCGAGGAAATCGACAGGGCTGTGGCGATTCTCGACTCGCTGCCCGACTCGCGCAATAACCCGGAGGTTTACCGCATGGCGGGCAGCTTCCATTTAGCCAAAGGCGATTTATTGCACGAGCGCGAACCTTCCCAAAGCGCTCATGAGTACGAACGAGCGGTCGAGCTACTTAAGCGTTCAATCGCCATCGACAAGAGCGGGCGGGCGGAATACGATCGAAAGGGAGGGGCGGAGTGGGCTCGCCGCCACTCCGCTGTGGCGGTCGCTGCCAAGGGCGATCCTGAGGCGCGTTGGATGCTGGCGGCTGCATACCTCCGGTTGGGGAACGCGGAGGAGGCTGGCGCCGCAGCCCGCGAGGCGCTCGCCCTTCATCCCGTGGCCCCCGAGGCATACCGGCAGATCTCCTACGCTTTCGTCGCCCAGGATCGGATCGATGACGCGGCCGTCGCTCTGATCGAAGGACTGCTGATCACCTCCGACTTCAGCCTCAGATCGGATCTCTTGGATTTGTACCGCAAGGCTTTTAGCAACAGTTGTGCGATTGCCGCGGGGCCGAACGGTCCGGCGTTGAATCTCGCCTGCGATCAGGTCCACAAGCAATTCTGCGTGGCATCCCTCGAGGCCGTCAAAGCAGCCATTGAAGAGGAGCGATGGGACGTGGCCAAGCGGCTGAAGCAGAATTTTCTGAATAAATACGGCTGTCCCGCCGGTCCGCTGGACCAGGTCTTGCCGGACTAGTCCGGCTCGTGAATGGCGTCGTGATTGGTTCCTCTAGTCCAGGACCAGAAGGCTGGAGGCGGTAAGGCGGGGCAGAGCGGAAAACGTTCTGCCCCGCTCACTGTTTACGGAGGACAGACTCATGGATAAGCCATCATCGCATTTAGGCAGGCGTGAGTTTCTAGCGGCCGCGGCGACCAGCGGCGTCGGCCTGACGCTTGAGTCGGCGGCAGGTCAAGAGGCTGCCGCCAAACCCCAAGGCAATAGCGGCCGACCCTCGGACTTCCTTTGACGACGCCCGCGTGCTGTTCGCCGGCAAGAAAATGCCGGATTCACCTGGGCAAATCTGGGAAATGAACGTGGACGGCCCACGCGGGTGGGCGGGCACGGAAGACGGCTCAGTGCTCATCGAAAACGGTAAGGTCGCAAAAGTTTATAAGCCCGCCGACGGCCTGGTGCACCGCGCGGTCATGGGCATCGCCGTGGACCAGAGCACCGGCGACCTGTGGCTTGCCACCTTCGGCGGCGTCAGCCACCTCTCCGGCAGCCGCTTTGAGAATTTCACCAACCTTACCAGCGGCTTGCTGAATGACATCTGCTACGGCATTGCCGTGGTCGACCGCTACGTTTGGGTGGCCACCACGGCGGGCGTCAGCCGCTACAACACTAAAGCGGAGAATGGAGCAGTTGGAGTGAGAAGAACGCGCCCTTCCATGAGCCCTGGGCCTGAACGGATCAGGGGCTCAGCATGCTCGATTACCAGACCATCACCTGGGTCACGTACCGGCCCAACCAGAGGACCGGTCAGGGAGAGATCGAAATTACCTGGCCGGACGGCAAGAAAGAAAAGCTTTCAACCCCCACGGCTCTCGCGCACAATTACATCCTGAACATGGATTTTCAGGTGGAAGGCCTATGGGTGGCCACAGCCCAAGGGCGGAGCCACGGAATTCACGAACCTCTAAAGGAGAAGCAACTTTATGCCCACGCCAGAACCTCTCGCAGCGCCGCAAACGCCGCACCAAGCCATTCCCAAAAAGGCAATGAGTGCGCCGGAGACCCTGAACGAAGCCTATAACTATGCCAAGCCATCCTCGTTCTCTCGCGGGCTGCGACTGGACATCAAAGGCGTCACGATCCTGCTGATCTCGGGCACGGCCAGCGTGGATGAGTACGGAAGGACCATCCACGTCGGTGACTTCCGCGCCCAGACCTGGCGGACCTACCAGAACATCACGAAATTGCTCGAGGCCGAGGGCGCCACGTGGAAGGACATCATCCGCACAACCTGCTATCTGCGCGACATCGAGCGCGACTACGCAGCCTTCAACGAGATTCGGACGCAGTTTTTCAAGGAGCAGGGGCTCGACCCGCTGCCCGCCTCTACCGGCATCCAGGCGATCCTTTGCCGCCCGGATCTGCTGGTGGAGATAGAAGCGATGGCGATCTTTGAGTCCGACCGCGGCGCCGGGAAGAAGGAGTAACGGGAAGGGCGGAGCTTTATGAGCTTCGGAAAAACGCTTCCATGCTGTCATCCTGAGGCGCAGACCGTCGAGATCATCTGGCCGAGCGGCCAGCACGATGCCCTCAAGAATCTCAAGGCCAACAACACCTAAACCCTTCAAGAAGGCGGCAAGTTCCTCTCGTCGCGGCCGTTCCGGCGGTAAGGACGCGTTATAAGCGTGCTTTTCCGTCCGGCAAGGGGGCGGAGGCGCAGGTCGTCACCTGGACGAACAGTGCTCATAGAGTGCCGCTACAAATTATCTCATACTGAATAGGTTAAGGAGGTGCGCCCAAACATCCCGGCGGAATTTCCCAGATCAATTCCCGACCGATTCATACCCTGAACCGGTTTTTAGCGCAATGGCCGGTTGAATATTCAAGTCTCACGCGCTGAAGGTGCCGGAGCCCCGCACGCTCATAAGGCGAGGCTGGCTAGTGGGGTTTCCAGGGAAATGGCGGTGGACCCCGAGTGCCGCTTGACAGTGCAACGCGTGGGTTCCTATAATTCACTTTGTGGTATGCTGGAAGGTGGTCCAGCACCGGCGAGCGGGAATAACTCAGTGGTAGAGTGCGACCTTGCCAAGGTCGAAGTCGTGGGTTCGAATCCCATTTCCCGCTCCACTAACTTCAGTGACAAGTGACGAGTGACCCGTGACGAGCAGGAACTAGCGGAACTTAGCCTTGTGCTAATCACTCATCTCATGTCACTCGTGACTGTTCTTCGGGCGCGGTACCCAAGTGGTAAGGGAGAGGTCTGCAAAACCTTTATGCGTGAGTTCGATTCTCACCCGCGCCTCCAACATTCCTTCCCTCAAGCCTGATGGCGATGTAAAGTATCGACCATGATCTCGCGGTGACACTTCATTGTTCAATCCACCCTGACAGCAACTACGATGCTTTCGCGCGACGGCCACCGTGACGGGGAATCCGGACAGGTTGCGGGCCTCCTCCCGCAGCGCTTGGCCGTTGACCGCCAGAGGCCGCAGTATCACTTTCTGCCCAAAGCGAATTGGGTGAACGGCCCGAACGGACCGATTTATTGGAAAGGGTATTGCCACCTTTTCTATCAGTACAGTTCGACAGTCTTCCCGCAGGGGCCCGAGTATTGGGGTCATGCGCGCAGTAGAGATATGGTGCAGGGGGTGCATATTCCGATCGCAAGTTTCAAGCGGAGACACAAGGTTTGATCGATGGGTCGGGACGGCATTACGCCGCCGAAGCTGCGACTCAAAATGTTGTCCTCGCCACAGGACGATCCAGCCTGAGCCCTGATGCAGGCGGCGGGACTTATCACGGCACTTTGAAGTTAAGCCCCGGTGAACCTCTGCGTTTTACGGTTTTTCTGGATGGCTCGCTGGTGGAAGTCTTCGCTAACGGCCGGACATGCTTGACCGGGCGGATCTATCCGACAAGAGACGATAGCCTGGGAGTTGGCATCTTCGCCAGGGAGGGCCGAGCCCGGGTGAAATCACCGGGCGCTTACGAAATGCAAGCGATTTCCCGCGATCGCCTCACCCCGTGAGGCGCTTTGATAGGCTCGGAAAGATGCTCCACCTCGTCAGGTCCGTCGTCCCGCCCTTCACCTGTGACTAGCCCAGATACCTAATCTTATGCAGGCCTTTTCCGCCGCCTGCCACCGGCCCTGGGGGTCTCTTTTTGGCGGTCATTTTGTCATGCTTTTTCGGGGTCCCTACGGTTTATTGTAACTGGCTTTTTTTCAGTATGTTGTCGGCTTTGATTGGAGAAAAATCCCTCTTCCGACCCTTTGTTTTCAAGATGTTCTCAGGTTTGGGCACATTGTCGCCTGATGGACATGAAGTCACTATGCAATCTGTGGAGGTGAGGCTAGAAAGATGTGGCATCCTCAATCCCTTCTGGCTCCGCGCGCGGCTAGGGGTACGGTTGGACGTAGAGGCGGCTCTACGCCGCCATTTGGCGAGGTCAACTCGCCCCTACAACGTCAAACTGTACCACGACCGCCGTCCTGCCCGTGCCCCTCACGGCCAGAGCCTCCCCGGAGTGAAACGAAAGGAAGGCGGTGCTCCGTTCGTCACCCCGACTCTCCCCGCGCCGGGCGTGCTGACCTGCCGGCCCCCGCCATGGCGGGACCGGCCTCGATCCTCACCCACCAACTATAGGCTATTCTGCTTGCAGTTGTCAAGAAAAATTATTGACGGTTATGCCGCGGGTTCCCTGGCCATCCGCTAACGGCCTCCGGTTCTGGTGAGAATTCGGGCTAGAGCATATGGGCGGAATGGAGGGCCACTGCGGCGCCGCCCACAATCAGCGCGGCGCCAATAAGAACCAGAAAAATAAACTGAAGGCGCAGGCTCCCCTCGAGTTTTTTCTCGGACTTCGTGGTGATGAGATAGGTTTTTTCGTTCTCGCCTTTCCTGATGAGGTTGCGGTCGCCCTCGTCGGCGGGGTTGGGGTTTTCCGTACAAGTGCCGAGCACATGGGTGGGGCGGCCGGCCACCAAGCAGTGTTCGGTGAAGCGGTACGCATGGTTTCCAAAATCCATGCTGATGCCACCTGCGCCGATCGAGACCCCGAGCATTTGCATCTTTTCGGCGATCGCCAGCCCCTTGTCCATCATCCTGGCTCCGGGGATGTTGGAGCCCTGGAGCGCCGCCCGCCCCTGGCTGAACTGGCCGTTCAGATAGGCCCGCAAATGCTCCTCGGTGGGAGGCGGGACGCCGAGCGATGGGTCGACCTTGCGGGGGGCGTGGCCGATGGACAGCAAAGCGGGCGGCCGGAGTTCACCCCAGAAGGCGCGCGGCAGGTTGTACTCGGCCATTTGCGGATTCACCAAAACCTTTCCGGTTTCGTCCTCCAGGTAGAAGGGAACTTCCGCCCTCTCCGTCCCAGCTCGTTCCCATGTGGTCTTGTTGTCTTTCTTGACCTCCCTTTCCACTTGCACTTCGTAGTAATAGCACGGAACTTGTGTTAACGGACTGATTAACGGCTGGCCGCCGGTGCTCGTCCCGGCCACGTGGGACAGTCCCATGGACACACTGCGGATGGGGATCTGGGGCGTATCCGCCAGGACCCGGTACTCGCGGTATTTCCGGAAGCCTAGGAAGAAGAGAAGCACTCCCATCAGAACCATGACCACCGGGAAGATGGGAGGAACATGACCGCTGGAGGCTGCAAACGTCAGCATCAGAATGGACATAGGTTAAGATCCCCTTTGCTTTGTGTGTCGGTGTCTTCAAGGAACTTGCATGTATCCTACACGGGCACCGCGGTTTTGTCCATCACTTCCCGCGTGACACTTCTCGCGTGAAGGAGGCGTACAGTTAGGTTTTTGTGGCGGCGCTACTTTCTTCCCAGCAGCCGGATGCGGGCGATGAAGGAGCGTCCCAGAGCTCCCGAGTAGGTAAGGAAATGAGGTGAGTTGATGTTGGAATCGACAACGGAATAATTGCTCCGACCGGTGATGTTGTCAACGCCCGCCCGCAGCGCCCATTGGAATCCCAAGACCGTGAACCGTCGCTCCAAACTGAAGTCGAGCGAGAAGTAGGTGGGGAAGCGCTCTGAATATGGCGCGCCCACCACCTCCTCCGAGTTATTCTGCAAAGTGAAGGGGAAGCCGGTGCGCCAATCGAGGGTGTAAGCCGCCTCGATCTTGTGAGTTAAAGGAAGCCAGCCATGGGAAAGAAGGCGATTGGGCGTGTCCCAGGGCAAGGGTCCGCCCGCCTGCGGGCTGAAGAACACGTTATCGAGGTTGTATCCGAAGTCGGCGTTGGTAAGCGCCCGCGAGCGCGTGTAGGAAACGAACACCTCGTGATTCTGCTTGAAGACGTGCCGAAAGGTCACGCCGGCGGATTCATAGTGGTCTTGACGGTCATTGTTCAGGGTGAATTGTCCGGAGAAGGGGCCAGCGGGTAAAGTGGAGGCGCCAGGATTTATGAAGGTCCAGATATCGCGGGCGCGCCGGTCCACCAGCTCAAGTTTCAAGTAGGTGGTCCGCGGTAGTTTCTGCTCGAATGCCACGCTCGCGTTGGTGACAAACGAAAAGCGCAACTGGTCCGGGTTGATCGTGAAGGTGCTGAGCACGGGTGGTTGGAGCAAATTCAGCCCGCTGGCGTCGTAGAAGGAATCCGTCCGCGTGCCCGTCAGCGAGCGAGTGAGGATATCCAGGTTGCTCGGGTCGCGATAGACGCCGATGCCCCAGGAGATCTTGCTGTCGCCATTGCGTTTCGCCATGAAGGTGGAAGCGAGGCGCGGTGAAGCCGCCACGCCGTGGACAATCTCATCCGCATCGAAGCGCAGGCCCGGTTCCAGCAGCCACCTTTGGGTTATTGTCCAGCGATCCTGCGCATAGCCGCTCTCTTCCAGGTTATAGCGCGTGAACGGCGGGGCGCTGGTGAAGCTGACGCTGCGCGAGAGGGTGCCGTCGGCGCGTTGGACCATGTAAGGCTGCCGGCTGTATTGCTGAAAGTCGCTAAGGCGGTCGAAATCCACGCCGAGCTTGACCTCGTGCTTTCCGGCCCTGTGCAGGGGCGGCAAGAACGCGTTGCCAATGACCTCGGTGCGCCCGCCCTGGCCGTGATTGGTGAGGTAGTAATTGCCGCTGGTTCCGTTGGGGGTGACGATGTAGGTTTGGGTTCCCATGGGCACCAAGCGTGTGTAAAAGGTGCTGGTGGCCACACCCGCCTCCAGAAGCACGCCGTTCTGGAAAAGGTGTTGATCCTTGGCGTTGAACAAGTAAGCATTTGTGGAGTACCGCTGCGTGGTGGAGATCGGGTCGAGCGGGTCCAAGCCCGCATGCGGAGAATAGAGGGAGTTAATCAGCAGACTGGCGGTAAGATTGTTATTCTGCGCCAGGTTCATCTGCACTTTGGAAAGGTTGCTCCCGCGCAACACCGCGTAACGGTCGGCGTTGGCGGGCAGTTCGGTATAAATGGACTGGTCGTACTCCAACTCCGCCGCGTCCAGGAACCACGCCTTGCCTGGGCGAATGGGGCCTGAGGCGATGCCGCGCGGCGTCCAGTTATTCACGTGGAGGCCCCGCCGGTCCTCCAAACCGGGAAAGGGATCGGTGCCGGTCAGGCGCCAGTGGTTGTCGCCCGTACCCGTGCGCAGGCTGATGACGCCGCCCGAACTCTTGCCAAACTCCGTTGAGTAGCGGCTGCTGGCCACGTCCACGGAGCGCAGGGCGTCCACGCTGATGCGGGTTTGGAACATGCCGGTGGCGGGATCGGAGACATTGAAGCCATCAATCTGGTCGTACACCTGGCGCGTGCTCGCGCCGTCCACGTGAAGCTGCCCCGTGGAATCCTGAAGCACTCCGGGCAGCATGGGCAGCGCATAGCGAATATCGCGTGACACCGGGTAGGGCAGGTCAATGATCTGTTCGCTGTTCAGCGTTTCACTCGCCTGGGTTTTGACGGGGTCAATGGCGGGGGGCGAATAGACCACGTTCACTTGCTCGGAAAACTCTCGGATGTGGTTCAGCGTCACCTCGGCGCTGGCTACTTCTCCCACCAGGATTCCCGGCTGCGTGACCGCGAAAAACCCTTCTTTCTCGACGTGCAGTGAGTAGTCGCCCGGGAGGAGGCTGGAGAATTCCTTGCGGCCGGCGTAATCGGTTTCACCCTGCGCGGACGTCCCCAGCTTGGGTGTCAGCGTAATGCGTGCCGAAGGAACCGCCGCGCCGTTCTCGTCTACGACGGCCACGTGCAGTTCCACGCCGGCCTGGCCGTTCACCGGCTGCTGGGCCGGGGGGGGCGCAGCAGCCACCGCCGCCGGCAGCGCCAGGGCCAGCAACACGCATCCCGGGAGCATCGCTAAGGGAGCGACCCACGCGACGAATCCCGAGATGTACTTCCGCTCTGGGATTCTCCCCCCCATAGCGGCTATTTTCTCGCATAAAGAGGCTTTGCGGAAGTCCTGTTTTCGATTCCGGCTGGAGGGGCCGCAGATGACGACGATTTAGCCGATTGCGTGTACGAGGTCTGGTGCCGAGCGCAAAACTCCGCCCTCCGGTGTGTCGGCCGAATCAGCTCGGCACGCGCGTGCCCGGCGAAGTGCCCGCGCCATTGAAGAGTTGGTGCAGCGTATGGAGGGAGACCGCTTCGAAGCTGGGAACAATCAGCTCGGCATGCGTTTCGCGACGGAGATCCTCCGCGGAGAAGGTGGAGGCAATGGCGACGCATTTCATTCCCGCGCGCTTGGCGGCTTCGATGCCGACGAAGGAATCCTCGAAGACCGCGCAGGCGGCGGGATTTACTCCCAGCTTGCCGGCCGTCTTCAGGTAGATCTCAGGGTCTGGCTTGGGGTGGGAGATCTCGTCGCCCGTCAACACCTCGCGGAAGTAACCGCGCAGTCCGAGCGCGGAGATGAGGAAGTTCACGTTCTTGGCGATGGCGGCGGAAGCCACGGCCATGGCGATTCCCTGCGCGTGGCATTCCTCGATAAAACGCTGCACCCCGGGAAACGCGCGGGCACGTGGACCGATCTCCCGGCGGAAGTTTTCCTCGA
>Ga0181533_1002041_pt1 | contig 24496 bp, 13 predicted proteins | sample PEATcosm2014_Bin_45_FD_119772 | JGI IMG/M metagenome (GOLD analysis project Ga0181533, IMG submission 119772) | Peatland microbial communities from MTU Mesocosm Facility, Houghton, MI, USA - PEATcosm2014_Bin11_60_metaG | ecosystem: Environmental > Terrestrial > Soil > Wetlands > Peat | place...
ATCCTGCCGGTTGGCCAGCAGGTGTCCCTGCCAGGGCACTTCGATGCGCCCGTCATGCTCGAAGCCGCCCGCCCGTTGGCGAAGGGCTACGAGTGCCGCGTCCGACTCCCGGACGGCACGCTGGACGAAGCCGTCATTTCCGACCAGGAGGCCGCCGCCGTGGTCGGCGCCGCCCCTCTCGCCGACAGCAAGACCGCACTGGTCAACGCCGACCAACTCCGCCTGCTGGTTGAGTCGGCCCGCATCCGCTTGGCATACGCGCACGACCGTCAGTTTGCTGTCAGTCTCTCCGGCATCCGCACGCTGCCGCACCAAATCGAAGCCGTCTATATCAGGATGCTGCCCCAGCCCCGGCTCCGCTTCCTGCTCGCGGACGACCCCGGCGCCGGCAAAACCATCATGGCCGGCCTCCTAATCAAGGAGATGAAGCTCCGCGAGGCCATCGAGCGCGTCCTCATCCTCTGCCCCTCACCGCTCACCATCCAATGGCAGGACGAAATGCTCCGCTGGTTCGGCGAGTCGTTCGACATCATCTTCTCCGCCGTGGACCAGCAACAGCTCACCAATCCCTGGCAACGGTCCAACCAGGTGATCGCGTCAATTGACTACGCCAAGCAGGATGAGGTCCGCGAACGCGTCTGGCAGGAGCGCTGGGACCTCATCATAATCGACGAGGCCCACAAGTGTAGCGCCTACACCAAGAAATCCTCCACGCGCGGCGACGAGGCCGAGAAGACGAAGCGTTACCAACTGGCCGAGCACCTCACCGCCCAGCCGGCCGGCCATGTCCTTCTGCTCACGGCCACGCCCCACCACGGCGACGACGACCGCTTCGCACATTTCATCCGCCTGTTGGACCCGGACCTCTTCCCGGAGCCCCACCGGAACGCCGCCAGGGCCGGGGAGCTGCGCCGCGACATCCTCAGCCTTGGCCCGGACTGTCCATGGGCGCTCCGGCGGCTGAAGGAGGACCTGAAGGACCTCCAGGGCCACCGCCTGTTTCCCGACCGTCATGCCCACACCATCACCTTCCAACTGAATCGGGACGAGTACGACCTTTACAAGGCCGTCACCGCCTACATCAACGAGTTCCTCCCGCAGGCCAGTGGCCGCAAGAAAGCCAGCGTCGCCTTGGCCCGCACCGTCCTTCAGCGCCGGCTGGCCAGTTCGACGATGGCCATCTTCGAGTCCATTCGCCGCCGCTTGGAAAAGCAGCAGGGGTTGCTTGAGGAATTGGAAAACCTCACCCCGCCTCAGCGCGCCCGCCGCCTCGCCCAACTCCAAGGCCGCCTGGGCGACGCCGAGCAGGACGAGGACGATCTTGACGAGGCCGAGCGCGACCAACTCACCGACGGCCTGACTGACGCCATCGAGCTCGACCAGCTCCGCGCCGAAATCGCCGCGCTGCAGGAACTAATGGCCCGCGCCCGCCGCGTCCGCGACCAGGGCGCCGACTCCAAGCTGACCGCCCTGCATGAATGTCTCACGCGCGCCGAGTTCCGCGAGTTGACCGACGGCCGCGGCAAGCTCCTCATTTTCACGGAGCACCGCGACACGCTGAGCCACCTCCGGCGCCACCTCGAAAAATGGGGCTACACCCTAACCGAAATCCACGGCGGCATGAACCCCCACGAGCGCAAGCGCGCCCAGGAGGATTTCCGCACAACCAAACAAATCTGCGTCGCCACCGAAGCCGCCGGCGAAGGCATCAACCTCCAGTTCTGCCGGTTGATGATAAACTACGATCTGCCCTGGAATCCGACGCGGCTTGAACAGCGCCTCGGCCGCATCCACCGCATCGGCCAGGACCGCGACGTCCACGCCTTCAATTTCGTTGCCGCCCAGTCCGAGGAAGGCCAGGACATCGTTGAAGGCCGCATCCTCACCCGCCTGCTCGAGAAATTGGAACAAATGCGTGAGGTCCTGGCCGACCGCGTCTTCGATGTCATCGGCGAGGTCCTCTCCCTCAACGACATCAACCTGCCAGACATTCTGCGCGAGGCCGCCCACGACCCGCGCCGCCTACAGGAGTACCTCGACCGCATCGAAAAGGTGGACCCGCAGCTCCTCCTCCATTACGAGAAGGCCACCGGTATCGCCCTTGCCCGCGCCAACGTGGACTTCTCCGGCTTCCAGCGCGCCAACGTCGAGGCCGAGGAGCGCCGCCTCATGCCCCGGTACGTCGAGGACCAGTTCGTAAAATCGTGCGCCGAAGTCGGCCTCAAGATCGACCCGCGCGCCGACGGCCTCTGGCGCGTCGAGCACGTCCTGGCCGACCTCCGCTCCGACCGCCTTGAATCTGTCCGCCGCCTCGGCAAGGCCGAGCCGGCCTATCGGAAACTCACCTTCCACAAGGACCACCTCGAGGACGACCAACACCTCGATGCCGTCCTCTTCGGCCCGGGCCACCCCCTTTACGCCGCCGTGGATGAGCGCCTTAACGAGAAGCTCGCCCCGCTTGTCGGCGGCATGGCCCTCTACCTCGACGTCGCCACCCAAAAGCCCTACCGCCTCCATTTCTTCGAAATCTCCATCCGCGGCCAGAACACCAAGGGGGAAGCCCAAACCCTTTTCGCCGAACTGGTCGCGGTCCGCGAGAACCTGAGCATCCCGATGGCCCTCGGCGAAGTCGGCGCCGGCGAAACCCGCTATCAAGTAGTCCCCGCCGATTGCCTCCTGGACCTGCCCGCCTTTCCGAACCCGCCGGAGGCCGTCGGCCGCATTGACCCCGCCCCCGCCGCTGACTTCCTCAAGAGCACCTACCAGAGCGAACGCCGCCAGGCGTGTCAGGACGAACGCAAGCGCTTTGTCGAGGTCTGCCGCGAATACCTCCAAAAGTCCTACACCGCTCGTCAGCGGGCCGCCCAGGACCGCGTCATGTCCCTCCGTGCCCGCGAGAAGTCCGACACATCGGTCGCCATGGCCCGGCAGCGAGCTGAAAACGATCTCGCCGACTTGGAGCGCACCCACAAGGAGCGCATGGCCGGCCTTGACCGCCTCTCCATCGCCCGACACGGGCCTGTCCGCCACGTCGCCACCTCGCTGGTCCTCCCGGCCACCGACGCGCCCAAGGACGCCATCAGCGAACTCCTCGATGACCTCGACCCCGAAGTCAACCGCCTAAGTGAAATCGCCGCCGAGAACGTCGTCATCGCCTACGAGACGGCGCGCGGCTGGGAGTGCATACGCGTTGGCCATGAAAAAATCGGCTTTGATATTCGCAGCCTTGGCCCGGCGGACCCGCAGACTGGCTACCGCGATCCCGTCACCAGCCTCCGCCGCATCGAGGTGAAGGGGCGCAAGCGCGGCCAGACCATCCGCCTCACCACCAACGAATGGTACAAGGCCATCCAACTGGGCGACTCCTATTGGCTCTACGTCGTTTGGGATCCACTGGGCAAACCCGACTCCACACCGCTCATGATCCAAAACCCCGTCAAACATCTCGACCACGCCAAGAAAGAGGTCATCGCCGCCCGGTTTTTCGACATCCCGGCAAGCGCCGTAGAACAGGCCGCACGAACCTAACCGACCATGCCAACGGACATTGCAGAGGATATCTACCGCTACCTCGCACGTGACTGGGGGCTCTTGGCGGACACTCTTACAGAAAGCAAGTGCCGGCAACTCACCCGCGAGATTCCCGCACTTCGGAAGGACTACTACAGGGACCGCAAAATCGCTTATCATCTGCCAAATGTTCGCCGTGCGTATCTTGCCGCCTTCGCCCCCCGGTATGCCTACATCCTCTACAAATGCCTCAATCGGGTGAAGAGGCAGGCTCTCCCAGTTGTCCAGCCCTGGCACAAACAAGAGGGCGTCATCTGCTTAGTTGGCGGGGGCCCGGCCTGTGAGGTGTTTGGCCTTGTTGACTGGCTTGACGAGAACGGCATAAACCCGCGCTATCTGCGGGCGATCATTGTGGACCGCGAAGGCTACTGGCGCACGTTCCACAGTTTTCTCTTCGCCGAGCTTATCAACAAGCATTTTCGCAAGACATTAGTCATCCCGAGCTACGAGTCCGTAGATTTCCCTGTTCCGAAGGGAGAGCGATTTGACCGAACGATTGTCAACTACAACTTTGCCCAAACAGGTCTGCTGGCCGAAGCGCGCATCATCTCCGTCATTAACTGTCTCTCGGAACTTTCAAACCATCGAGGAATCGAATGCCATCTCCGCTTCCTAACCCGACTCGCTTGGAATCAGCAGCTCGTCATCTGCGCGGATTCCGCCGCCAAGAAGCGCCGTCCACGCATGAAGTGGTTAAAGGATTCCTTCGATTTGGCGCCAAACTTTCGGTCAACCGAACTCTATTCCAATACCCTCTGCATGCGATGCCCATGCCTCAGACGGGGTGTCACTTCAAGGAGAATCTTCCCTAACACAGGTGCCCCAAGATGGGAAACCGACGTCAACCGCTGGGTATACATCAGAAAAACACAATCATGACCGACGACAGACGCCTCATCGAAGATTATCTCCCTATCGAGGCGATCAGCGCCGAGGGGGGCCGAGAGAAGAACGTCCGAAGAGGGCACATTTCCACACTTCACCTCTGGTGGGCCCGCCGCCCGCTGGTCGCCTGCAGGGCGGCCGTTTATGGCTGCCTTGTGCCAGCCGCCCAGTTCGTTCCCAACGGGGGCACCGACGCCCAGAAGAAAAGCCTGGCGCGGGCAAACGCCGCGAAATTCGTCAAGAGCCTCTGCCAGCACCCCTTTATCTCTCAATCGGTTCAAGAAGCGCGGAGACAAATTCTCTCAGCCCACGCTAGCCGCCTGACCATCGAGCTCGGAAAATCAGTTACCCCGGAAGATATTCAAGCAGGCCATGCTCCAAGACCACGGGTTCTGGACATGTTTGCCGGCGGCGGGGCCATCCCCCTGGAGTCAATGCGTCTCGGCTGCGAAGCCTACGCCAACGACCTGAATCCAGTTGCACACATTATACAGTTATGCACGCTGGTTTACCCACAGACCCTCGGGAAACCCGACAAAGAGGCAATCGGCATGACCGGCCCAAGCAATTCGGAAGGCAAGACTACATGGGGGTACCTAGCGGACGAGATCCACTACTGGGCCAGTTGGGTGTCTGCTAAAACCAAATCAGAAATCGGCACGTTGTATCCCCCCATCCCCGACCCTGAGTTTAAGGGCACAAGGGGCCAATTCGATCCCAAACTCTGGAAAGAGGACGCCGACGACATTCCCAAGGGCTATCTCCTTCCAGTAGCCTACCTCTGGACACGCACAGTCGCTTGCAAGAACCCAGCCTGCAAAGCATGTGTACCACTCCTCAGGCAGACTTGGCTATGTAAGATGGAGAACCGATACGTTGCCCTCCGAGTTCTTGCTCCACGGAACGCGAAGCAGGTTCGTTTCGAGGTGGTGGAGAGCCACAGCGAAGGGGCACTTGGCTTCGACCCGGAAGCGTTTTCCAGCGCCGGAAACGCCACATGCCCGTTCTGTGGCACCGTGGCTGACAGCGAGTACGTCAAAGCGGAAGGGTGCGCCGGCAGAATGGGGCTCCAGCCCATGGCCGCCATCGCCGTCAAAGATGGTTCGAAGGGCAAATGCTATCTACCACCGGAAGCCTCACCAGCCTCATTTCCATCAGAGCAGGACCTCCAGAGGCGAATAGAAGAACTTTGCGGTCGCACTGGCCTGACGATTCCCAACGAAAAGATCACCACGGATGCGAAGAATAGTTGCTGGACGCACCTTTACGGCTTAACCAGGTTCGCTGACCTCTTCACCAGAAGGCAGCTCTTATCTCTCCTCACTCTCTGCAGCATGGTTCGCGAAGCGGAGAGGGAAATGGAAAAACTCGGAATTAGTGGCACCCACCGCAAGGCTCTTGCAACATACCTTGCTTGCGTTCTCGACAAACAGGCAGACTTCAACTCCTCGCTCTGCGTCCTTAAGGCAGGCGGAGGCCGAGGCATCGTTCATACTTTCGGCAGGCAAGCACTCCCCATGACCTGGGACTTCGCAGAGGCCAACCCATTCAATCCAGAAATTTCATCATGGGACAGCAGCCTCAACGAGGTCGAGATCAACGCACGAGACCTGTCCTTCGCGGGTACATCACATGTTGTAAGAGGCTCAGCCGCATCCCTCCCATGGCCAGACCAGACATTCGACGCGGTCGTGACCGATCCACCATATTACGACAATGTTCCGTACGCCAACATATCTGACTTCTTTTTCGTCTGGCTCAAGCGCTCTATTGGCCATCTGTACCCAGAGCATTTTGCCGGTGAGACCACGCCGAAACGCTCCGAAGCGGTTGCCGATGCCACCCGGCATGGTGGAGACAAGGACGCCGCGCGCAGAGCGTACGAAGCCATGATGATGCGGTCCTTCAAGGAGGCCCACCGCACACTCAAACAGAACGGCCATCTATGCGTGGTTTACGCACACAAAACCACACTCGGCTGGACGACTCTTGTTGGAGCACTCAAACAGGCTGGCTTCATGGTAACGGAAGCGTGGCCGCTTGACACAGAAACATCCGGCCGGCTCCGAGCCCAATCTTCAGCAGCTCTGGCGACGAGCATCTTTCTCGTGGCCCGCAAGCGCGAAGGTGCCATGACAGGCGCCTACGAGCAACAAGTCCGCCCAGGCCTCGAAGACATAGTCCGCGAACGAGTTGAAACACTTTGGGAAATGGGCATTTCCGGCGCCGACCTTGTCATCGCCTGCGTTGGCGGTGGCCTGCGCGCCTTCACCCGCTTCGCCCGTGTCGAATACGCAAATGGCGAGGAAGTTCCTGCCGACCGTTTTCTCACCGAAGTTGAAACGGTCGTTCTTGAAAGCATCCTCGCCCGCCTCTCCAAAGAGGTTGGAGGGAAGGGCACCAGCTTGGCCGGCCTCGACCCTGCCACCCGTTTTTACATCCTCTGGCGCTATACCTACAGCACCGCCGAGCTGGAGGCCGGTGAGGCAATCATTTTCGCCAACGGCACCCATGTCGAACTCGACGGCCTGCACAGCCTCACGAGCGGCACCCACGCCTTGGTCTCAAAGAGGAAAAGCAAATACGCGTTAAGCGACTTTTCCGAGCGCGGCGAAGATGAACACCTTGGCCTGCCATCTGCGGCCGGCCAGCCGGCTCCCCTCGTGGATGTGCTTCACCGCGCCCTCTGGCTCATGGAGAAACGCCCCGCCGAACTCCCGGCTTTCCTTCGCAACTCTCAGGTGAACCGCGAGCAGTTGCGCCTCGTCGCCCAGGCCCTCGCCGGCCCTGCGCTCAAGGGCGGCGAGTTGGGCGACGTCTCCCCCACGGCCGAGCTGTCTGCCCTCGGGAAACTGACCGCCAACTGGCAAACCGTGGTCGAAGACGCCGCGCTGACCACCGGCGAGAAGGAAGAACGCAAGAAAGGCCAGAAACAACTGATCTGACATGAGCGAGAAACCTCACAAGAACGGGCCGAAACCGCCCGCCACCACCGGCGGACCGCCGCCATCCGAACTCATCCTCTACCAGGCCGAGGACGGAAAGACGAGAATTGACGTGCGCCTCCAAGGCGAGACGGTCTGGCTTTCGATCAACCAGATGGCGGAGTTGTTCCAGCGGGACAAGTCCGTCATTTCCAAGCATATCAAGAACGTCTTCGACGAGGGCGAACTGAAGGCGGAGCCAACTGTTGCAAAATTTGCAACAGTTCAAAACGAGGGGGGACGCGAGGTTTCCCGCGAAATCGAGTTCTACAACCTCGATGTCATCATTTCCGTCGGCTACCGCGTAAAGTCCCACCGGGGCACGCAATTCCGCATCTGGGCCACGCAGCGGTTGAGGGAGTACATTGTTAAGGGCTTCACGCTGGACGACGAGCGACTGAAGAAGAGCGGCGGCGATTATTTTGACGAGCTGCTCCAGCGCATTCGCGAAATCCGCACATCTGAGCGCAATTTCTACCAGAAGATCAAAGAGATTTACACCACGAGCCTCGACTACGATCCCCACGCGCAAATCACCGTTGACTTCTTCGCGATGGCCCAAAACAAAATCCACTGGGCCATCCACCACCATACGGCGGCGGAGCTGATTGGGGAACGGGCCGACGCGACGAAGCCCAACATGGGCCTCACAGCTTGGAGCGGCGCCAAGGTCCGCAAGCAGGACATCCATGTCGCCAAAAATTACCTCACCAAAGAGGAAATGGGATTGCTCAACCTCATCGTCTCGCAATACCTCGACTTCGCCGAATTCCAGGCCCGGACCAAAAAGAAAATGTTCATGCGCGATTGGGCCAGGAAACTGGACGACTTTCTGCGCGTCAACGACCGGGAAGTCCTCAAAGATTTCGGCCAGATTTCCTCCCAGTTGGCCAGGGAAAAAGCCGACCGCGAGTTCGTCAAATTCGACCAGAAACGCCGCCAGATTGAAGACGCCAAGGCGGCGGAAGAATTCGCCAACGAGGTCGCGGAGTTGGCGCAAAAGGCCAGGGAAATAGGCCAGTCGCCAGGCAAGCCGAACAAGCAATAATCCTATGAGCGCAAATGCAGTCAAACCCTGGGTCGAATCCGTCATCCTCCACCCGGACGTTGTCTCGCCCAACTTCTCCGAGGACATCTTCGCCCTCGACCTTGGACCTCTGGCCGACGGCAACAAGAACGTGCCAGCCGTCTATCGCGACCCGGAGCAGTTCTTCCGCGCCTCCTACCTCACGACCGGTCTCCAGTCGCTGTTGCTGGACGTCCTCTCCCGCCTCTCTGGCGGCACCGGCAACCGGGTTCTCAAGCTCATCACTCCGTTCGGCGGCGGCAAGTCCCACACCCTGGCCTCGCTGTTCCACGCCGCCAACAACCGCAAAGCCCTCGATTCCATCCCCGAAGGCAAGGCCCTCCCGAGCATCGGCAAGGTCCGAACGGCTGTCTTCGATGGTCAGTTTTTCAGCCCTTCCAATGGGAAGGAATTCCCCGGCGGCAAAGGCAAGGCGAACACCCTCTGGGGCTGGGTCGCCTGGTCCCTTGCGGGCGCCGCCGGCTACGAGCTTTTTCGCAAAGACGACGAAGGGCGCGTTTCGCCCGGCGCCGATGACATCGTCAAACTCCTCGGGGACGACGCAAACCTCATCCTGCTCGACGAAGTCCTCGAATACCTTATCAGCGCCGGCGGCATCAAAGTCCTCGACACCACCCTGCGCGACGAAACCCTCAGTTTCATCAAGCGCCTCACTGTCGCCGTCGGCAACACCCCCAAGAGCGTGCTGGTGTTCTCGCTCCAGTCCAGCAAACGCGAGTCCCTCGACTACATCAACCTGCTCCAAACCATAGACCACCTCGCCGCCCGCAAAGACCAGCGCCGCGAGCCGGTCGAAGGCAACGAAGTCTTGCGCGTAATCCAGCGCCGCCTGCTCGGCAAAATGCCCGCCGAGTCCGACTCCACCCCGGCCGCAACCGCCCACCAGGAAGTCGTCACCGCCATGCGGCGCGCTTACGCCAAGACCCCCGCCGAGCAGGCCCAGGCCGATCAGGAAGGCATCGAACTCCGCGACCGCATCCGCTCCGCCTACCCCTTCCACCCGGCGCTTATAGACCTCATGCGCGAGCGCTGGGCCGCCATCCCCGACTTTCAGCGCACCCGCGGCGCGCTCCGCTTTCTCGCCGCGTGCCTCCGCTCCTGCCAGGCAGCCGGCAAAAGCCGCTCGCTCCTTGGCCCCTGCGATGTTCCGCTCCAGGACCCCAACGTCCGCCTCTCCTTCTTCAAGGAAGTTGGCCAGCAGGCCGACTTCCAGGCATGCCTTGAACACGATTTTGTTGGCGCCAACGCCCGCGCTCGCCGCATTGACGAGCGCCGCGCCAAAGAGTTTCCCGCCGAGGCCCTCAAGCGCCCCGCCACCCGGATCGCTACCGCCATACTGATGTACTCCTTCGGCGGTCTCCGCCGCGAGGGCGCCAACGCAGCCGAAATCCTGCCCCCCGGCATCAGCGAAGCCGACCTCCTCGCCATCTGTGTTGGCCCGGACCTCGACAGCACCACCGTAATGGCCTGCCTGAAGGAACTTAAGGAACAATGCCTCTACCTCCACTTTGACGGCGTTCGCTACTGTTTCAAGAAGGACCCCAACGTCACCCTCCTCGTGGAACAGGAGGCCGATGTTGTCGCCCGTGATGAGGACCTCGTTCACGACAAGATCAAGGAGATGCTCGAAGCCCGCCTCGCCGGCCACAACGTTTACGTCTGGCCCACCGCCTCCGGTGAGGTTCCCGACAAGCAGACCGAGTTCATCGTCGGCTACTTGCCCCTGGATTTCGTCGGCGAGACCAAAGCCGAACAGCAGAAACTCGCCAAGAACATCCTGGAGAAGTACGGCGACAAGCCGCGCTCATTCCGGAACGGGATCGGCCTCGCCGTCCCGTCCCCCGACCAGGTCGAGATTCTCCGCCGCGCGGTCCGCTACCTTCTGGCCATCGAGCGCGTGAAGTCCAAATCCAAACAGCACAACCTCACCGACGAGCAAAAGGGCCAGTTGCGCGAGCGAGAGTCCACCGAGAAGGTCGCCGCCGAGTCCGCCTTCCTCAAGCTCTACACCCAAGTCTGGCTTCCGAAGAAAGAAGACTCATCCCTCGGCATCGAGCCCGTCACCGTCGGCGGCCGTCCCCTGCAAACCACCCTCAGCGCCAAGAAGGAAGCACTCATCCATGAGCGCGTCATGGAACTCCTCACCCAGGTTCAGAAGCGCGTCTTCGAGACAGTCACCCCGGCTAAAGTGGTCGAGTTCTTTGCCCTGGGTGAAGGCACCCCGCCCAAACTCGGGATCACCACCGGCGAAGTCGTGACCGGCTTCTTCTCCTTCCTCGGCCTTACCCGACTGACATCGGAAAGAATTGTCGCCAAAGCCATCGCGGCCGGGGTGGAAAAACGCATCTTCGGTTACATCGGCGGCGGCGCTCCGACGCTGGGCGATGATGGGAGATACCAGGTCGCCCCCGCGAAAGTCCGCTTCGATACGCACGTAGCCGACGACGAAATAGACCTCGAATCCGGCTTCGTCATGCTGCCTCAAGCCATTCCGCAGTCCGCAGTAGCTCCGTCCGCTGGCGCCGGTGCGGGGACTGGCAGTGAAGGCGCCACCGGCAGCGGCGCCGACACCGGAACAGGAACGGGAACTGGCGACGTCACCCCTCCGCCTCCACCGCCGCCAACGGCCACCGACAAGAAGGTCAAACTCACCTTTACCGCGGACAGGGATAAGCTGTACGGCGCATGGAATGCCGTGGCCAACCTGGCCGACATGGCCGGCAACGTGACTGTCACACTCGAGGCGGAGAGCGCGGACGGCTTCGACAAGAGCAAGCTGGCCAACGGTGTTCTCGAGCCGTTGCGGGAGGCGGACTTGATAAAGTAGCCCCACAGCAAACGCATCCCTCGATTTGCATTTCCCCAGCGCTCCACAGGGCTCGCCCGACTTAGCGGATTGGAGGGGGTTCCATTGCGTAAGTGCCTGCAAATCAATGGCGGCATCTTCCAGGTCTTCACTACAGGACTGGTTTGGCCTGGGGGTTTTGGATTCATAATCTTGGGTGGAGGCTCAGGGGGCAACTCCAGCTTCAGACGCTGCAACAACAGTCGGACATCCGATTCCGGTTGCGTGTACCGCCTCATCACGACCGTGCGTTGGTCCGTGGTCGGCAGGTGGACATCGAGCCTCTTGATGGTGGCGAACTTCTCCAACACCGCACGGGCCGTCAGGCCGGGGGCCAGGTCGCGCAGGCGCCGACGCAACGTCACGTGCAGGCAATAAGCCCTCCCTTGGAAATCAACAACTTGCGAAACGAAAAAAGTTAGGCCGTGGGTCGAATCCGCCAAGTCGGGCTAACCTAATCCTAGTCCCAACCCTATCCCGTTTCAGGGTGCAGCGGCGCGAATCACCGAGTGGCGCGCCCTTCGGCTCGACCCGCCCGCCGTCAGTGACCGGGTAAGAGCGTTTTTTTAAAAAAAAAGGTTGAAAACCAACCCACCCTTGTGTAAAAGAGGGAAAGTTGTATATTTTAGTCGGTTTTGGCTGGTTTTAGCGTTGAGCGGCACGACTCAAGTCTCGGTTCCTCACCCATTAGTTGTGCTTGGTTAGCGGGCGTATCCTCTATGTTGTGGTTTTTGCTTTACTAGAGGCCGATATTGTGGTTGTCTTTACGTGAATCATGTATCTGAAGAGTTTAACTGTCTTGGGATTCAAGTCCTTTGCGGATAAAACCACCCTGACCTTCCAGCCGGGCGTCACGGCCATCGTCGGCCCCAATGGCTGTGGCAAGTCCAATGTCTCGGACGCGGTGCGTTGGGTGCTGGGCGAGCAATCTCCCAAGGCTTTGCGGGGTGAGGAGATGGCGGATGTGATTTTCAACGGGACCGACGGACGCAAGCCGATGGGCATGGCAGAGGTTTCGCTGACGATTGGGAGCCTGGATGAGGAACATCTGAGCGTGGCCGGGGTCGAGGTGGCCTACAACGAGGTGACTCTGACGCGGCGGGTGTTCCGCGACGGGGGCAGCGAGTACTTCGTGAACAAGACGCCCTGCCGTCTCAAGGACATCCAGCAACTGTTCATGGGCACCGGTGTCGGGCGCACCAGCTACAGCATCATGGCCCAGGGCAACATCACCCAACTCCTCTCCAGCAAGCCAGAGGACCGGCGGGTTATCTTCGAGGAGGCGGCCGGGATCACGAAATACAAGGCGCAACGGAAAGAGGCGCTGCGCAAACTGGAGTACACGGACCAGAACCTTTTGCGCGTGGCAGACCTGGTCCGCGAGGTCAAGCGCCAGATCGGCTCCTTGCAGCGCCAGGCCGGCAAGGCCCGCCGCTATAAGCAACTTTCCCAGGAACTCCAATACCTGGATACCCAACTCGCGCGCCACCAGTTTGACGTGCTCCAGGCCGAGATGCAGGAGCGCCAGGCGGCGGCCGAGGGCCTGCGCAATGAAATGGAGGCCGCCTCGGGCAACGTCCTCCGCTGCGAGGATGAAATGGCGCAATTGCGCCGCCGTCTTTCGGAGTTGGAACATGAAATCGGGCTCCGGCAGCAGCATGGCCTCCAACTCAAGGGCGAGAGCGACCGGCACGAGGGCCGGATTCACTTCAACCAGGAACGCCTTGGCGAATTGGCCGCTCAGAATGCCAAAGCCGTGGCTGACATGACCCAGGCCCAGGAGCGGCGGCGGGCGGCCGAGGAAGAACTGAGCGCGGTTCGCGGGCGCCTGGCCGCCTCGGGTGCGGCCCTGGAAGAGCATCGCCAGGCGCTGAGCGCCAAACAGGAAACCCTGCGGAGCCTCGAGCAAGACCTGGGCCGGTGCCAGGAGACTGTCCGCCAGGCCCAGGCGGAGGCCTTCGCGGCCGCCCAGGACCTGAGCCGGTCGCGAAACGAAATCAACGCTCTCGACCTGCAAAAGCAGGGCAATGTCGTCCGGCTCGAGAAGCTCTCAGTCGAGAAAATCCAGCTCGAGGAGGAGCGTGCGCGGCTGGAAACCCGGTTGCGGGAGTTCGCCGCCGGCGTCGAGGCCGAAAAACGCAGTGCCCAGACGCAGCGCGGCGCCGTTGAAGAGCGCCAACAACGGCTTGGCCAGATTCAGGATGAGTTGAACTCCGCCGCCAAGGAGCTTGACGAGGCGCTTCAGCAGCAGGCTGAAAAGCGGTCACGGCTCAATGTCCTCGAGCAACTCCAGGCCGGCCATGAGGGCTTCAGCGCCGGCTCTCTGGCTGCGTTGGAGCAGTCGCACCATGTCCTGGGCTCCCTGGCCGACAGAATCCACGTGCCCGATGCCTATGTGACCGCCATCGAAAGCGCCCTGGGCCATCACCTGCAACTGGTGCTCACCGAGCAACCCGAGTCGGCCCAGCAGATTCTGGCCGACCTGGCGATGAACCGAAAGGGCCGGGCGAGCATCGCGCCTCTGGCATTGGCGCCGTGCTCGGCCTCGCAGGCGGCCTTGGCGGCGGCGCCCGCATCTGCTGCGGTGCTGCCCGTTCCGCAGCTTGACGGCATCCCTGTGGCCGCGATTGAAGTGCTGCATAGCGATGCCTCGGTCCGCCCACTCTTGGAGCGCCTGCTGGGCACGACGCGGGTTGTCCGCGACCTCAAGGCCGCCACTGCCGCCTGGCTCCAGAGCGGCGGGATGTTCCATTACGTGACCCTGAGCGGGGACATCCTCAGCGCCCACGGCGTCTATACCGGCGGTTCCAACGGCGGCAATGGCGACGGCAAAGCCGCCGCTTCGATTCTCGGCCGGAAAAACCAAATCACCGAGTTGCAAACCGCGCTGCTGGAGATACAGCGGCGGGGGGAGCAAATCAGCCGGGGCAAGGGCGCCCTTCAAGCCGAGCAGACCGAGCTGCAGGCGGGCTTGCAGCGGGTGCAGACCGAACTTCGCGCCCAGGAGGTGGCCATTGCCACCCATGAAGGCGAATTCAATGCGCTGGGCAGTTCTCAGCGGCTGCTGCATCAGAAGATCGACACGGTCCTCTATGAGATTGAGAGCCTGGCCGCCCAGGAACAGGAGGGTATGGAGAACCGCGCCGTTCTGGCGGCCAAAGCCGCCGAGCTGGAAGCGCGGGAGCAAGCGCGCCAGGGGCGCCTGGCAGAGACCGCCGCCCGGCTCGAGACCTTGCGCGAGCAACGGGAGGCGGCCAATGCGGGGCTGACGGAGAGCCGGGTGGCCCTGGCTACCGGGCAACAGATGTGCGCCGCCTGCGAGCAACAGCAGCAATCCCTCGAAGAGCGTCTCCAGGAATTGACCCAGCTCATCGAGCAGCGCCGGGACGAACTCGGCTCTTTCGGCTCGCGCCAGGAACAGGCCGAATCCGAAATTCAGGATTCGCGGGGCCAACTCGAGCGGCTGGCGCATGACCTCGAGCAGGTGAACGCACAGGCGGCCGGGTTATCGGCGCAAAAACAGGCGCAGGAGGCGGACGTTGCCGCGCGCGAGGATGCCCTGCGGGAGCAGCGCCGCGCTCTTGCCGAGGTCCAGGAGCGGCGCTCGACCCTCGAGGTCGAGTTGGCCCGGAAAACCATGGCCGCGCAGAACCTGCGCGACCGGGTGCAGGAGAAGTATCATCTTCGCCTCGATGACATCCGCAGCGAGTGCATCACCATTACCTTTGCCGAGGAAGGCCCTGCGAAGGTCCATGTGATGACTCCGGATGAAATGGCCGCCGCCGGCGTGGCCACCGATTGGACCACGGTGGCGGCGCAGGTCGAGGCCCTCCAGAGGCGTCTGGATGAGTTGGGGCCGGTCAACCTCGTGGCTATCGAGGAATACGAGGAAACCGAGGACCGCTACCAGTTCCTGAGCAAACAGCACGACGACCTGGTCCAGGCCAAAGCCCAACTCCTGGAGGTCATCAACCGCATCAACCTCCAGACGCGCGAGATGTTCAGGCAGACCTTCGACCGGGTTCGCGAGAACTTCTGCGCGATGTTCGCCGAGGTCTTTGGCGGCGGCAAGGCCGACCTCCTGCTGACCGACGAAAACGACTTGCTCGAGTGCGGCATCGAAATCGTCGCCCGCCCGCCCGGCAAGCAGTTGCAGACCATCTCGCTCTTGTCCGGCGGTGAGCAAACCATGGTAGCCGTCGCGCTTCTCTTCTCGATCTACCAGGTCAAACCGAGCCCCTTCTGTCTGCTGGACGAATTGGACGCGGCGCTGGACGAGGCGAACATCAATCGCTTCACGCGCATCTTGCAGCGGTTCCTGGTTCGCTCCCAATTCGTCATCATTACCCATAACAAACGCACCATCGGCATGGCCGACATTCTCTACGGCGTGACCATGCAGGAGCAGGGCGTGAGCAAGATCGTCAGCGTCAAGTTCCACAAATCCGCCCAGGGCGCCGGCGGCCAACCGCCCCTGTCCCGGCTGGCCCCGGCCGAGCCCGCTCCGGAGGCCCAAGAGGTCCCTTCCGATGTCGTCATGGCCAAATAGGAAGGCCATGCGCCGAACATCTGTTCTCAGCCCGTTTTCTGTGGCGCAAACCGGGCAGTCCGGTTACTCTGGCATGACGCATGAGACTCGGAGCGGGCCAGGTCGAGATGAGAACCGCAGCGTTGGGCTCGGTCGCGGTGGCTGCGGGGGTCAGCGGGCTGAATATCCTCGTTGGGTTATGGAGCGGCAGCCTGGGGATTCTTGCCGAGGCCGCCCACTCAGGGATGGACCTCCTGGCCACGCTGGTCACCTACGCTGCAGTCCGGTTGTCCGGCAAGCCCCCGGACCGCGGCCATCCCTACGGCCATGGGAAAGTCGAGCACCTCTCGGCGCTTTTTGAGACGCTCTTACTGCTGGCCACCTGTGCGTGGATCATCGGCGAGTCGGTCTATCGGCTGGCCGCCAGGCAGGTGCTGGTCAACGCCTCGGTCTGGGCCTTCCTTGCGATAGCCCTTTCGATTGTGGTCGAGGTCTTGCGCTCCCGCATGCTCTATCGGATTGCCGCCAGGCATCGCAGCCAGGCGCTGGAAGCCGATGCCCTGCATTTTCAGACTCATATTTGGAGTTCGGCCGTGGTCATCCTGGGCCTGGCGGGCGTAAGACTCGCAACGTGGTTTCCCAGCCTGGGCTTCCTGCAAAAGTCGGACGCCGTGGCGGCGCTGCTTGTGGCCGGCATTATCATCGTGGTGAGCGTCCGCCTTGGGATGCGGACGATCGAGGGGTTGATGGATACCTCGCCCTTGGGGGCCGCCGAGCAAATCAAGGCCAAAGTCGAAACCATCCCGGAAGTCCTGGACTGCCATGCCGTCCGGGTCCGCCATTCGGGGCCCGACTATTTTGTGGACCTGCACATCACTTTGGACGGCGGGCAACCGCTCCGGGACGCCCACGCCGTCACCGAGCGCGTCGAGCAGCTCGTCAGCCGATTCCTTCCAGGCGCCGATGTCACAGTCCATCCCGAGCCCACCCCCGCTCGCGACGACCGCAGCCAGGGACCCGCGCCCCAAGCCCCGGCCTGAGAGCAATAGGGGTCCCAATCCTAACTAATCCTAATCGTAACTATTCAGCCCTTCAGGGTATCAGGCTCCTATGTCCCGCTCATAAATGCGGTAGGTCTTATAGACGCGTCCGCCGATGGCCTGGATGACGCGGCACATCATGAGATTATCCTCGAGAATCCAGGAAGCCTCGGACTCGCGCACGCCCAGCCCAATGCCGACATTGAGGCCCTCGATCAGCATGGCTGATTCGATCCCTTTTGCGCGGAATTGGTTTTTCACCCCGAGCGTCAGCACGCGGGTGCGCGGAGGGCATTTCCAGCCAAGGAGGTAGGGAATGAAACCCAGGAGCTTGGGGGTGAGAAGGCGGCCCTTCAACGGTTTGATGGCCACATTGAAATCCGGCAGCGCCAGCAGAAAGCCCACCGGTTCGGGGCCGGCCTCGGCCAGCCAGATGAGGCCCTCGGTCAGCAGCGGCTTCAAGCGCGCCGCCATAAAGTCCATCTCGGCGTCGCTCATCGGCACGAAGCCCCAATTGTCCTGCCAGGCCGCGTTATAGACGTCCTTCATTTTGACCAGGTCCTGGGCGAGGGTCTTGCGGGTGACCGCTCGAAAGGCCAGCCCGGGAGAGCGCGCTCGGACCTTGGCGGCGATGCGGCGCAGGCGCTCCATGGGCAGGGTCGCGAGGTCGATGTGGAAAGCGAGCAGGTCTTTAGCCTTCCGGCAGCCTTCGGCTTCCACCAGGTCCGCGTAATAGCGGGGGTTGTAAGGCATCATGAACACAGGAGAGGAATCGAAACCGTCCACCAGCAGTCCGCACTCGTCGTTGGTCGTGGGATTCATCGGCCCGAGCAGGCGCGTTTGGCCGGCCTGGCGTGCCCAATGGCTCACGGCCTCGAAAAGGCGGCGGCTGACGGCCCCATCGTTCACGCACTCGAAGAAGCCGAAGAAGGCGGCCGGTTCTTTGGCCGAGCGATTGTAGTGATGGTCGATGAGGCCGGCGATGCGGCCGAGGTCCCCCCCATTGCGGCGCGCGACCCAGAGTTGCATCGTGGCGTGCTCGAACAGGGGGTTGGCGTCCAGGAACACTTTTCCCAAATCCGTCAGCAGCGGGGCCACCCAAAGGGGGTCGTTGGCGTAAATGCCGTAGCTGACCTCCATGAACCGCTTCACATCCCGCCTGCTGCGGGACAACGGGACAATCTGAATATCATCGCTCATGCCAGGCCGGAAGCTTAATGGAATCTGCCCCGCCCAGTCGAGCCTGCTCATTCGTGCAGATCGGCGTGCTGGACGCAGGCAACTTCAAGGGCGCGGCCGAGGTGGAGAATCTCAAGCGGCACATCGACGCCGGCAACCAGCGTTACGTGGACTACATGCGCTCCAGGGGTTTCCAGGCGCAAGCCTTTTCCGCCGTCGGGCACGATGTCGTTGAAAAAGCGGTCGACATCGCCCCGGACATCCTCGCCCGGTTAGCCGCGTGCCTTATTGATTATGCGGAATCCGGAGCGTGCTGCCGCCGATAAATTCCCGAACCAGGGCGTCACCGGGGATGATATCGTAGCGGGCGGCCTGTTCCCGGGTGAGGCCCGCGACGGAATCGAGCAGGCCCTTGACCCGCTCATAGCGGATGCGGGCGTCCAGGAAGCCGGCGTAGGGTTCAAGGGCCTCGGGGCCGGGCAGGCAGCCTGCGGGGCCGCAGAGAAAGGGCTTGAGCACGGGCAGGTCGAAGGGGAACCCGCCGTTGAGGACGTGGTCGGCCAGCCCGCTCAAGGGGATGATGCTAAAGAGTTCGCCCGCCCGGACATAGTGCCAGTGGAGAAGGGTCAGCAGCGGGCTGTGATTCCGATGCCGGGCGTCGCGCAGCATCCGGCGCAGCAAGCGCACGTCCATGAATTTGGTCAGACGGCCGGTCCTGCCATCCCCTTCGCGGAGCACATTCTGGGTTTCGATGTAGAGCCGGAACTGCGCGGCGGCTGGGATGCCCTCCGTAATGGGCGGGTAGAGCCCGTGGAGGCAATCCAGCAGCAGGACCTGGCCCTGCTCGAGCTTGATCGGCTTGGTGGCCACCCGGCGCCCGTCTTTGAAACTGTAAATCGGTTTGTCGATTGTCTCCCCCGCCAACAGCCCCTTGAGATGGGCGTTGAGCAGTTGGATGTCCATCGCCTCGGGCGTCTCGTAGTTCCGATCGTTGAGCCAATCCGTCGGGTGCTCGACCAGCGACCAGAAGTAATCATCCAGGTTGAGCATGAGGAAACGCAGGCCCCGCTTTCGGAGCCGATGCGTGAGCTTGACGGTGGTGGTGGTCTTGCCGGAGGAACTGGGGCCGGCCACCCAGAGCAATCGAAGCGGGTCCCCGGCGCTCAGGCGCGCCGTGATTTTGGCCGCCGCCTCATCCAGGGAATCCTCGTAAGCGGCCAGCGATTCCTCCGCCAGGGCGCGGATTCCCCCGCTGCGAACCACTTCGTTCAGCCCCGCCACCGTGTCGCACCCGCGCTCTCGATTCCACTGGAGGACCCGTTCCATCCGCGCCCGCGGAAAACCGTTCCCCACGAACTTGTCGGGCGTAATGGCCCCTTCCCGCAGCCAATGGCGGCCCCAGCGATAGCAGGCGTAAGCGTCCGCCGTGTTCTGGAACCCATAGCTGCGCAGGGCGTGCAGCACGTCGTCCTGGATATGCTCGATCGTCGGCGGGAAATTGGCTATCAGATGGTGCGCTTGCGAATTGAGGCACACCACGACGGCGTCGGCCAGGAATTGCGCGATCTGCTCGTCCGCCCCTCCGCAAGCCTCGAAAATCCCCTCGTTGACGCCGGGCAGCAGGTCGCCGTGGAAGCCGCCCAGGGATTGGGCCGCCCCCAGGATGGCCCGGTGAATTCGGCTCTCATCGAACCGCACCAGGGCGCGGTTTCGCTTCTGCACCTTGACGATGCGATTCTCCACTGCCATGACAAGCCCCATTATACTCGAGCCCTGACCCGCGGCAACGCAAACCATTGCAGGAGACGAGCGTAAGCTTTAATCATCCTCTTTTTTCGATCCGAGGAAAGGCAGCTTGACGGTCTTGTCGAAGAGACCGAAGAAGAAGCTCTTCTTGCGCTTTTCAGCGGCCAACTGCCGGCACTTGTGACTGCACAGAGGGCACAGTTTGAGCGTCTTTCCGCCCCGGCGGCGCAGGCGATGGACGCATTCATCGCACATGACTTCGCGGCAGTGGGTGCACTGGTGGGTCACGCGGGCCTCGGGATGGCGGGGGCAGATCATCGAGCCGTCCCTCAGCACGACGGGCGGGGCCGGCCGAGGCGCATCGAACTTGGGAATCGCGACCGTCACCTCCGTGCTCTCGACCAGGAATTCGACATCCCCAAGGCGCAGAATCTGCCCCATGGACAGCTTGGCCTCGCGGATAGGCTGGCCGTCGATGAACGTCCCGTTGGTCGAGGCGCAGTCGCGCACCAGGATGGCGTCGCCCTCGAGCAGAATCTGGCAATGACTGGCCGAGATAGTCGGATGGTCGATCTGAAAATCGCTTGCAGGGCCTCGCCCAAAGCGGTTGACTCCGAGCCTGAGTTCGATTACCCGGCCGCTGAACCCCTCCGACTTGAGTAACAACCTTGCCATTCGCTCGCCTTCTGCAAGAACCTGCAGGCCGCGTGCCCTCACGCGGCGTCACTTATGCCGCCATCTCTAGCCCACGGCGCGGGCATTGTCCAGGAGAATATACCGGTTGCAGTTGCCTTCGGTTGGGTTAGGTTGGTTTGTAGTTGAAAGGAACAAGAGCGATGCCAACTTTGGCTGAGAGAGAGTGCGTTCCCTGCAAAGGCGGGACGCCGCCGTTAAAGGGACAGGCCCTGGCCGTACTGGCCGGTCAGTTAGGCGGCGGCTGGACGGTGGTGGCGGAGCACCATCTCGAAAAAGAATTCTCGTTCGCCAACTTCCGGGAAGCCCTGGACTTTACCAACCGGATTGGCGCCCTCGCCGAGGCCCAGGGCCATCATCCGGACATTTATCTTGCCTGGGGCAAAGTCAAGGCCACTATTTGGACCCACAAAGTTGACGGGTTGACCGAGAGCGATTTCGTGTTTGCCGCCAAGGTGGACGCGCTCTCGTAAGCCGACGGGGCCGTCAACCAATCAATGAGCCGCGGCGCTTCTGTGCTTTTTGTCTGGCAAGCCCTCTCCATGGCTTGCGCAATCGTCATGGGCCTCTGGATCGGAACGCCGTGGCCCGCCGCCGCCGCCTTGGCATTGCTGGCGGCCAGCCTCATCGCCGCCAATCTCTGGCCGCCGGCCCCCCGGGATGCGGCGGGAAAGCTGGGCCTCCTTTTTGCCTGGGTCTGTGCTTTGGCAGTTCCAACGAGCCTGCTGCTGGCAAAGCAGCACCGTGCCTCTCTGTCGGATTCCTATTATTCCGTCATGGCCTGGCTGCTCGCGGGCGCCGTCCTCCCTCTGGGTTTTCGCCTCCCGGTTTCATCGGTAAAGACGGGATGGAAGGCCCTGGGAATGGTTTGGCTCGCGTGCGGCGCGCTGCTCTGGCTCGTGGATTCTTACTCGCTCGATGCGCCCGGCGCCTTCTATCTGGGCTTGGCGCTCAATGTCGCCTGGTTGATCCTCTGCAAGCTATGGTTCCGAGTTCCATGGCTGGGCATCCAACTCATCAACACGCTCCTCGTGCTGGCCATTGGCCTGCCAGTGGCCGACCTCTTTATCCGTCCGGCCTACCGGCTTGATGCGCGTCCCGATTCAGGCCGGAACTGCTATTCCTACCAGTCGGCAAAGAGGGACCCTGCCGCCTTCGCGCACTGGTGGCGCTATTACCTCGACCAATGGGATTCCTTCATGGCCCAGGTCGCAGTGGGGCCGCGCCAGGCCATTTTGCCCTTCAGGCTGCGGCCCGGAGGCGAAGCGACCCTGTTTCAGAGCCGCATCCGCATCAACTCAAGGGGCTTTCGCGGAAGGGAGATTCCCGCCGAAAAGGGCGTCGCCTTCCGCATTGTGGCCCTGGGCGAGTCCACTACCTTTGGCGTCACCTTGAAGCCGCAAGACAAACCCTGGCCGGAGTTGCTCGAACAGATGATCCAGGAACGCCTCAAACCCAGCAGCCCGGTCGAAGTCATCAATGCCGGCGTCCCTGCCTACAGTCTGGTGGAAAACCTCTACCGCTTGCGCGCGGAAATCCTGGCGATGCAGCCCGACATGATCATCTCCTATCACGGCCTCAATGGCTTCCGTCTTCTGGATGGCGCTCTGCCCGCGGTTTCCGGCAAAGCCCCGCCCCATTACCGGCAACGCCCCCTCAAACTGTTGGCCGATTGCGAATACCGCCTCAGGATCATCCGCTATCGCCAACGCCAAAGCCAGAGATTGATGTTCCATCAGCCGAGCTTGTCCCAGGTGATGGATTCCAAGTACGCCCGGGCCTATGCCGACTTGATTGAGTTGGCCCGGACCAACCGCATCCTTCTGGTCCTGGCCAATTTTTCCATGGCAGTCAACCCCCGCAGCGACCCGGACGTCATCGGATTCTATCAGGCCGCCTTTCCCTCCGTTTACGCGCTGATGCGGGCCAACCTGGCCCACTCGCTGATGCTCCGGGAATTGGCCCGGCTGCACCCTGAGGTCTGCCTGGCCGATACCCAACCCGGCCTCGACGGCGCCCACGAAGAATTCATCGACCTGGCTCACCTCACTCAGGACGGCCGCCAACAGTTGGCCGAGAATATCTTCGCCGCCGTAAGAAAAGTCCTGGAAGACCATTTGTCGGGGACACCACACTAAGGCCCCAGAAACCGGAGGGCCATCCTCTGGAGCGCCTCCAGCCAAAGCGGGTTCTGGTTCAGGCAGGGAATCAGCGTGAATTCCTTCCCGCCGGCCCCGAGGAAAGTCTCGCGCCCGCGCAGGCCCATTTCCTCGAGCGTCTCGAGGCAGTCTGAGACGAAAGAGGGGCAGATCACCACCAGCCGTTTGATCCCCCGTCCCGGCATCTCGGCCAGGGCCTGGTCCGTGTAGGGCCTCAGCCAGGGGTCCCGGCCCAGGCGCGACTGGAAGGCGACGGAGTGTTTTCCGGCCGGCACTCCGGCCTTCCGGACAAAAGCCGCCACGGTTTTGAAACATTGCGCCCGGTAACACGTGCCATGGGCCGGGCTGGCCCTCTGGCAACAATCCTCGACCGCAAGACAATGACACCGGGTTGGGTCCGACTTCCGGAGGTGCCGCTCCGGCACCCCGTGAAAACTGAACAGCAAATGGTCGAACCCCCCCTTCAGATAATCCGCCGCGCTCCCGGCCAGCGCCGCAATGTAATCTGGCTCCTCGAAATAAGGCGGCTGGACTTCCAGCCTCATTCGGGGCGCCAGCCGGCCCGCGACTTCCTTGACCCGCTCCACGGCGCTCTGGTAGCTGGACATCGCGTAGTGCGGAAAAAGCGGGATGAGCAACACCTCTTCGGCGCCTTGCCCGGCCAAAGCGCGCACCGCTTCCGGAATCGACGGATGCTGATAGCGCATCGCCAACTCAACCGGCATCGCCACACGCTGGCGCAACTCCGCCTCCACATTCCGGCTAATCACGATGAGCGGCGAGCCGGCCGTCGTCCAGACCTTGCGATAGGCCTCCGCCGATCGTTTCGGGCGCCAGGGCAGGATGGCGAAATGCACAATACAGAAGCGCGCCAGCCAGTTCACGTCCAGCACGCGGGCGTCCATCAAAAACTCCCGCAAATACCGCCGCACCGCCCGCGCCGACGGCGCGTCGGGCGAACCCAGGTTCACCAGAAGAACGGCCTTTCTCATCTTAAGATTAGGTCAAGATTGAGTTTAGGAGTGGGAGGCGGAGACTGCCACCCAAAAACACGAAATGCCGGTGCGCATCCTGCCATTAACGCCAACGGAGTGCGCAAGACGGCAATTCTTCGGAAAGCGCGATCTCATCCTCTCTCTTGCTCCTCCTTGGAGAATCGTCGGCGGACCTTGCGCTCCGCCTTAGGGCCAAAGGCCCGTCCCGTGCCAGCCTGGCGGCGAAGCCCCAGGCCAAGAGCGCGAACTCCGAGGAGGGCTGAAAGCCCGACCCATCGCCGCCTGCCTGGCTCAATCCCTGAGTGAGAATCACTGTGGCATAACGATAGATCGGACTTTCAGTCCTCGGGTTGTTCTTCTGGGCCATTTGCCTGGGCCGTCGGCCCAGGCTGGAATAAGGCGCGCCGTTGGCGCTGTCCTGCCCCCCGCCCTGGAGGGTGCAAGACAAAAAAGTAACCCCGTTCTGCAAGCCCAATGATATGCGCGGCTGTATGACAGTCTTGCTGTATCCGCACAGATACACCACCCGGCCGCCGTCCGGGAGTCCCGGAGGGACAGCCGTTATGTGGAGCTCCACATAACATCCGATAATAGCCCAACGCTTCAGCGTTGGGTCCAGGCCGCCAAGAAGCCAAAGTCCCGTAGGGACGGCTGAGGCTCAATCCCACAGGTAGCGCTCGTCATACTCGATGCGGTGCTTCCTGAGCAGGGCAAGGAACTCCTCCTGAAACGTTCTCTTCCGATGATGTTCGGCTTGCGCCCGAATATATCGGATGGTCTTGTCC
>Ga0181533_1002042_pt1 | contig 24492 bp, 17 predicted proteins | sample PEATcosm2014_Bin_45_FD_119772 | JGI IMG/M metagenome (GOLD analysis project Ga0181533, IMG submission 119772) | Peatland microbial communities from MTU Mesocosm Facility, Houghton, MI, USA - PEATcosm2014_Bin11_60_metaG | ecosystem: Environmental > Terrestrial > Soil > Wetlands > Peat | place...
CAACATCAACAGGCCGCACAGCGCACACGGCTGGCTCACCCCGGTCGAGTTCGTCGAGGCTTGGCTCAACCAACAACAACTACAGCTCGCATAGCGGGTGGCTCAACAATCGGGGTCCGGTCACGGACGGTTCATCATGGATCTTAGTGCTGCCCCACCTGAGCATCACGGCACATCTAGTGTGTGTAGTCGGCGCGCTAAAGATTTGCAGAAAATGTTCATCAGGAAGATGGACATAGAGTCCACAATGGGCACCCGGGCAACCCCGGGTTTCACAGGGATCACCGCAACAGGCGTCTCCAGAATTCTCACCCTCTGCACCTCATCGCGTTCGACCGAGGGGGAATGGACGCCAGTCCTGAGATTCACACCCCGAAACTACATAAATGTAACGCGACCAGTCCCCCACACCTGAATCGCGCGAGGCCATCATGGTTATTGCGATGTTCGAACACTAAGACAACGAAACGCAACGAGGAGACACCATGACGACGAACATCCCCGAGGTATTTCTCCGAGCAGCCGAGAGGAACCAAGCAGCGCGGGCCGCTCCAGCGGGCGCCGAGAGAGACCCAACCCCCGAAAATTCAAGGACCGTGCTCAAAAAACACGGCGGAGGCCCCCGAACAGCCGAAGGTAAGAGAACCGTCGCGCGCAACCCCATCACGCACGGCCTCACGTCGGCGAGTCCGGTAGCCGGAGGCGAGGACGAGATCGACTGGCAGCGGAGCCTCGAAAACTGGCGCCAGGACCTTCAGCCGGTCGGTGCAGCCCAGGAAGCCCTCGTCTACATGATCGCCTCAGCTGACTGGAGGAAGCGGCGGGCGATCCGGTATGAGAATCGCCTCATCGACGCTCATTACGAACAGGGGAATGCAAGAGGCCGGCGAGTCTCAACCAAAGAAGAAATTCTGGACAAACTTGATTGCGATCTAGAAGTGGCGCTCGACCTGCTCGAGCACCTCGAGGAGTTCGAGAGTTCCGTTGTTCTGGACTCCGACGAGTTGACCAACGCCCTGTACGTTCCTGCTGTCCTCTGCATAGACGGTCCTCTTCCGGAGTGGCTCGTATTCCCAAGGGCAGGCGATGTCTGGACATGCGCGGACGTGGAACGTTGGATCACCGCATTCGCCGAGCATCTCAAGATAACCCCGGGAAAGCTGATGGAGACCACTATCACTAAAGCCAGGACAATTCTCCGGGAGAGACGAATACACCGAATCGCGACCGAGACGCCTGGATGGCAAACGCTTTTTCGACAGAGCGCCGGCATAGAGCTCAACTTGAGGTACGAGAAGAAGTTCGACCGCGACATCGAACGGGGAATGAAACTGCTCAAGGAACGTCAGGACTCGAAACGGCGAGATCCAACCCCCCCATCGGATGATGGGTGACACCGCTTGAATTACCAAACAAACTCTGGTGTAGAACGATTTTGCGAAACAAACTCGGGTGAGGTCTCGATGGCGGGTCACGAGATGACCCGCCATCGAATGAGGGTCCCGTTCCACCTCGCATCACCTACACCCGTCGCCCTGACCCTCTGGCCAGGACTCTCTCAGCGCGCTCGGAGGTGAGTGCCTGGAGCGATGCCTGAGTTCAGGAAATAAGCCACGCCTACAGCGTGCCCGGAGCGGGACTCGAACCCGCACGCCCCGAAGGACAATGCCTTTTGAGGACATCGCGTCAACCGATTGCGCCATCCGGGCAGGGTGTCTTCAGGCTATCAATCGAGAAGAACCGGCCTCCTGGCCTAAGGCGTTCTCGTATCTCATAGCAGGTGGCCTTGTTTCAGGGTCAGGTCAAGATCTCTGCAGCGGTCACGAGAGTCGGAGTTGAGCGAGCAGGTTCACAGTGCTCTTCACGTACTTCGAGATGTTCGATAGCTGTGCGGGGTTGCCTTTGGTCGGATTGTTGCTGGTGAGGAAGGCGACGAAGCCGACGACATCGCCTCGCTGGAAGATCACGCTTACCCCGATCGAGAACGACGAGTTGCCGTTGCTGCACTGACCAGACGGCAGAAGGGAGGGCCCGTGACCTTCGCTGGGACAAGACCGCAGGTCGAGGGCGCGTGAGGGAGCGGCGATCCCGGTCGACGCGTTGAGAGGCGAGTAACCGAGGGCTCCGGAGACGAAGGTGGGGATGGCTGGTGGTGGGGCGCTGTAGAAGGAGGTCGCGTCTGCTTGCGAAGCAAAACCGAACAAGGCAATCGATGTTGCGAGGGTTGGGGCCATCGTGACCTCTTCGCCGGTAGCTGGGCTAGGTGGTGAGACCGCCGAAAAAGCGAACCAGGTCGGGCGGGATGTACCGGGAAGGTACTTGCGGTTCACTGCCGCGAACCTGGGAGATGGCGGCAGTGAAGGGGTGGCTTGGGTGGAGCTGGTGGATAGCGGTTTGGAGGAGGGCGACGAGCTGCAAGCTGCGAGTGCAAATGCCAGTGAGGCGAACACGAGCAGGGTCTTATTGAACATCTGCGCCCTTCACACCTTTCATGGAGTAGCTGATCGTTTCTTTGTCAACTCGAACCCAGCGGCATGATGCTAGATATCTATATTTGCCGTCGACATGTCTACACGATCCAAGGCCGGAACAGCCCCTCGGCTGACTGTTGCTCTGGTCGACTCCGGTTGATGTGAGCGCTCTGAGAAACCGCTGGTCCCTCGATCAGATCGACCACCGTTCTTACTTCGGCACGATCTGCGAGATCTTGGGTAGCACCGTGGCGAACAGGTGTTTGCCTGGTCCGACTTGGGTTGCACCGGCTGATCGGGCACAGCCGGGCGCCATGGACGCAGGTCCCGCGTACAATCGTCCTCTCATGCGCCGAGCCCTGGTCGAACGCTCGCTGCGGGACGTCCATGCCCGGCTCGTGCGCGTCCGCGAGGAGCTATCCGTGCTCGACGAGCAGCTCGTGGTGTTCAACGACGCGGTCGACGAGGCCCGGATACGTTCGCTCGTGTCCGAGACCCCGCTCGCCGGGCACGACTACTCCGACGCCCAGCGCACAGCGGACGCGGCAAACCGGGAGCGGGCCTCTCTGCTTGCTAGCATCGGGGAGCTTGAGCGACGGCAGGACGAGCTTCTCGGCCGGCTCGTCGCAGGTCCCCGATAGACCGCTCGCCGCAAGGAGAGGGCTCGCCGATGCCACACCGTGCCGTCGCCAAGCGCGTAGTGATCGCGGAGGACGAGGCGCTCATCCGCCTGGACTTGAAGGAGATCCTCGAGGCCGAGGGCTACGAGGTCGTCGGGGAGAGCGCACGGGGCGACGAGGCGGTCGACCTCGTCGCCAGACTGCACCCTGATCTGGCGATCTTGGACGTGAAGATGCCCGGCATCGACGGTATCGAGGCGGCGCGGCGTATCACCGCGAACCACTACGACGTGGCCGTTCTGATCCTCACCGCCTTCAGCCAGCGGAACCTGATCGAGGACGCGCGTGACGCTGGGGTCGTCGCCTATCTCGTCAAGCCCTTCCAGCGCGGCGAGCTCGTGCCGGCCATCGAGGTGGCGCTGGCCCGCTTCGAGGAGTTCCGCGCCATAGAACAGGAGCACGCCCGGCTCTCGAAGGAGGTCGCCTCCCTGGAGGACAAGCTCGAGACACGACGGTTCGTCGATCGTGCAAAGGGCGTGCTCATGGACCGCGACGGCATGAGCGAGAAGGAGGCCTTCTCCTTCATCCAACACACCGCCATGGACCGACGGACACCTATGCGTCAGGTGGCCCAGGAGATCATCGACGGAGCCCTGACGCCGTAGGCTGCGAGCGATGGCCGGCAGCGGGCCGCTCTTCCTCCTCGACGGGAACTCGCTGGTCTTTCGCGCTTTCTTCGCGCTCCCCACCGATCTCGCTACTACCGGGGGGCAGGTCACAAACGCCGTGCTCGGGTTCAGCTCGATCTTCGTGAACCTGCTGCGCGACCACGACCCGAGCGGTGTCGCCGTGGCATTCGACCGGCCCGAGCCGACCTTTCGCGACGAGGTGGTGACGGACTACAAGGGAAACCGGCCCGAGACGCCGGACCTCCTCGTCCCGCAATTCGCTCTAGTGCGCGAGGTGCTCGGGGCCCTGGCCGTGGCGTGTGTGGAGAGGGTCGGCTACGAGGCCGACGACATCCTCGCGACGCTCGCCACCGAGGCCCGCGACGCCGGTCGCGACGTGGTCGTGGTCACCGGCGACCGCGACGCGTTCCAGCTCGTCGAGGATCCCCACGTGAAGGTCATGTACACCCGCAGGGGGATCTCCGACACCGTCGTCTACGACGAAGCGGGTATCACCGAGCGCTACGGCGTGCCTCCGCGCTCGTACCCGTTGCTCGCGGCTCTTCGCGGCGACACCTCGGACAACCTGCCCGGCGTGCCCGGCGTGGGTGACAAGACCGCGGCCAAGCTCGTCACCGCCTACGGGGACCTCGACGGGATCTTGGCCCACGTGGCGGAGCTCACCCCGAAGCTCCGGCAGAGCCTGCTCGAGCACGAGGACCAGGTCCGGGCCAACGCGGCCGTCACCCCGCTGGTGCGCGACGTGCCACTGGAGGTGGGCCCGGGTGACCTGGCAGTGGGCAAATGGGACGCCGCCGAGGTCAAGCGCGTCTTCGCCGAGCTGGAGATGCGCTCGTTGTGGCAGCGGCTCGCTCCGGTCATCGGAGAGGGCGGCGAAGAGCCTCTTCCGAGGTCGAGCACCGCGCCGAAGACGCTCGACGTCGACCTCAGCTCCGTGGAGGCGGTCGTGCCGCGCAGCCCTGGCGCTGCCGCCGAGGCGCTCACGAGCTTCGTCGAGCCCGACGTCGAGGCCGATGTGGAGACCCAAACCGAGCGAGGCGTCGAGGCCGACGCGCTCGTGGCTTTGTTCGCGTCCTGGACCGCTGACCCCGGGCGTTCGCGGCTGGCCGGCCTCGCCCTGGCCAAGGCGCCGCGGCGGGCCTCCGGTGACGACGCCGCACCGTCGGCGGTGTCTGCTCCGCCGATGTGGGCGTTGTGGCTGGACGAGGAGGCGGTCTGTGACAAGGGGGTCCTCGACGCACTTCGCGCGCTGTTCGGCCCAGGCGGCGCGCGGCTGGTGGCGCATGGCGCCAAAGAGGTCATGCGCTCGCTTCTGCCGATGGGGGTGGACATCGGCGGTCTTGAGATGGACACGGCTGTCGCCGCGTACCTGCTCGACCCGTCCTCGGGTCGCTACAAGATCGAGGAGGTGCTCGACGCGCGGCTCGGGCTCACGCTCGGGTCGGGTGCGGTCGCCCGGCCGGGGCAGCTCGACCTGGGAAGCTCCGAGGTTGGCGAGGAGCGCACCGGGGCCGCCCGAGGAGCTGTGGCCGTGGGCCTGCTGGTCGGGCCGCTCCGCGAAGCGCTTCGGGCAGCGGGTCTCGAGCGTCTCCACGACGAGGTGGAGCGACCGTTGGTGCGCGTGCTCGCGCGCATGGAGACAAGGGGCGTGCGTGTCGACGCGGCGGAGCTGAGGCGCATCATGAAGGACCTCGTCTCGGAGTGCAGCTCGCTCGAGGCGCAGATACAACAGCTGGCGGGGGAGAGCTTCAACGTGAACTCCACGTTGCAGCTTCGAAGCGTGCTCTACGAACGGCTGGGGCTCACACCCGGCCGAAAGACGAAGACCGGGTTCTCGACCGACGCGAACACCCTGGAGAAGCTGCGCGGCCAGCACCCGATAGTGGACGCCTTGCTTCGTTACCGCGAGGTGGAGAAGTTGCGCTCCACCTACGGTGAGAGCCTGTTGGCCGAGGTCGCAGATGACGGACGGATCCACGCCACGTTCCAGCAGACCGTCGCCCGCACCGGCCGTCTCTCCTCGGACCGGCCCAACCTGCACAACATCCCTGTGCGTACCGAGGAAGGCAGGAGGCTGCGCCGTGCCTTCATCCCCGCCGACGGACAGAGCTTCCTCGTCTGTGACTACGACCAGATCGAGCTGCGTGTCATAGCCCACCTCTCGGAGGACCCCGGGCTCGTCTCGGCGTTCGCCGAACGGCGCGACGTGCATCGCGCCACCGCCGCCCAGGTGTTCGGGGTGCCAACCGAAGAGGTCACCCCCGCTCAGCGCAACAGGGCGAAGATGGTCTCCTACGGCCTGGCGTACGGAATGGAGGCCTACGGTCTGGGAAGGCGACTGTCGATCGACACCGCTGAGGCACAGTCCATCCTCGATGCCTACTTCACCGCGTTTCCCGCCGTGCGCGCGTACATGGAGCGCACAGTCGCCCAAGCTCGCACGAAGGGTTACACCGAGACCCTCTTCGGCAGGCGGCGGCCGCTTCCCGACCTGCACTCGCCGAACCGGAACCTGCGCATGGCAGCCGAGCGACAGGCCATGAACGCCGGCATCCAAGGTCTGGCGGCCGACCTGTTCAAGGTGGCGCTGGTGAGGCTCGACGACGCTTTCGAGACGGGGGGGTTCGTCGCGAGGCTCGTGCTCCAAGTACACGACGAGGTGATCGTCGAGGTGCCCGAGCCCGAGAAGAAAGCGGCGGGCGACCTCGTGCCGCGGGTGATGGCGGACGTGGCGGGCGTGGTCGGCCTGGCCGTTCCGTTGGAGGTCTCGAGCGCCTGGGGCAGCTCGTGGGCCGATGCGAAAGGTTGAAGAACCTGCGGCGGCAGGCTCGAAAGAGGTAGCTCTTTGGTAAAGTGCGGTCGGGTCGCCGCTCGGCGGCCGGTTCTTGCGCGCAGCGCGTCTGGGGAGCCCCGTCCCGAAATTCACCGAAAGCGAGTCGTCAAAGTCCATGCCCGACCAAAACGGCGGCACAGAGTCCACGAGTGACCGCGATGCCGCCCCGAACCTTGCTGCCGGCCCTTACGGCTCTGCCACCGGCGCAAGCGCAGTTCCCGAACCGAGCCCCCGCCCCAGTTCCGCACCGCAAGCCCCTGACGGCGCCGAAGTCCCATCCGACTCATCCGGTCCTATAAGGGCCGTAGGGGAGGTGCCGGGTGGGAACGCCCCGGGACGGGAAGTCTCCCCGCGAAAGGCTCCCGGACCAGACGTCGCCGGATCAGAGGTCTCCGGAGCAGATGTTTCCGGTGCCTTGGCGCGTGAAGTTCCCGGAGCCGTAGCACTGCTGTCGGACGGCCCCATGGGCACGTTCGACGAAACGGGCACCTATGTCGGTCGCCCCATCATCGAGAACGACCTCGCGGGCAGCTCACTCGAGGACGCCATCGCGGCGACGATCGTCGAGTTCGACGACGGGGACATCGTCGAGGGCACGGTTGTGAAGATCGACCAGGACGAGGTCCTCTTGGACATCGGGTTCAAGTCCGAGGGGGTGATCCCCGTGCGCGAGCTGTCGATTCGAAACGACGTCGACCCCGGACAGATCGTGAGCCTGGGCGAGCGGCTCGAGGCGCTCGTGCTCCAAAAAGAGGACAAGGAAGGCCGGCTCGTCCTCTCGAAGAAGCGGGCACAGTACGAACGGGCCTGGGGCACCATCGAGAAGGTCAAGGATTCCGGCGGTGTCGTGAGAGGTCCTGTGATCGAGGTGGTGAAGGGCGGTCTCATCGTCGACATCGGGCTGCGCGGCTTCCTGCCCGCCTCGTTGGTGGAGCTGCGTCGGGTGCGCGAACTGCAGCCGTACATAGGGCGCAGCATCGAAGCGAAGATCATCGAGCTGGACCGCAACCGGAACAACGTCGTGCTCTCGCGCCGTGCATGGCTCGAAGAGGCCCAGAAGGAGCAGCGCGGCGAGTTCCTCGTGAACTTGAAGCCCGGTGAGAGGCGGAGAGGGACCGTGTCCTCGGTGGTGAATTTCGGGGCGTTCGTCGACCTGGGAGGCATGGACGGCCTCATACACGTCTCGGAGCTCTCCTGGAAGCACGTCGACCACCCGTCGTCTGTCGTGGCGGTCGGTGACGAGGTCGAGGTCGAGGTGCTGGACGTCGACCGCGACAAGGAGCGCATAAGCCTCTCGCTGAAGGCCACGCAGATCGACCCGTGGCACGAGTTCGCGAACACGCACCAGGTGGGCGAGCTGGTCTACGGCCGGATCACCAAGCTGGTTCCCTTCGGTGCCTTCGTCCAGGTCGGCGGGGGGATCGAGGGCCTGGTGCACATCTCGGAGATGGCGGGCCACCACGTGGAGTCCCCCGAGCAGGTCGCCGAGCCCGGCGAGGAGCTGTGGGTGAAGATCATCGACGTCGATCTCCAGCGCCGACGCATCAGCCTGTCGATCAAGCAGGCTGCCGAGGGTGGCGAGGTGTCCGAGGAGTACCGCGAGGCGTTCGGCGAGCACGCCTACGACGAGCACGGCAATTACATCGGGTACGACTACGCCGGAGCTGGGTTCACGCCCGAGACCGAGGCACAGGCGGCTTGGATCGAGGAAGCGGGCGAGGGTCCGGTCGTCGAGGAGGAAGCGGTCGAGAGCCCGCCCGAGGTGACGGGCGAGGGTCCGGTCGTCGAGGAGGCGGGCGAGGCGGCGGGCGAGGCGGCGGTCGAGTGGACGAACCCGCCCGAGGTCGAACAGACGAACCTGCCGGAGAGCTGATCCGAACCACCTCGGGCGTGCATTAATTCCGGTCCTCGATGTGGCGCCCGTAGCATGCCGGCGGTGCGCGAAGTAGAGGCGCCGGCGGCTCCGGCGGAAAGCGGCTCACAGACGCGCTGGGCGCTCGGCACCGCGTTGTGGCCATGGGTGGTTTCGCGAGGTCTGGTGCTGGGAGCTCTGGCACTCGCGCACGAGCTCGCCAACGCGACGCACCTTTCGAAGGCCCAGGCTGCGCGTGTGCACGAAGGCCTGCTCGGATGGGACGCAGGATGGTACGAGTCGATAGCCCGTCACGGATATGCCGGTGCCGGGCACGCCTCGTTGCGCTTCTTCCCGCTGGTGCCGGCCCTGGCCCGGGCCCTGTCGGTGCTTCCGGGCGTCGGGGTGGGCACCGCACTGGTCGTGTTGGCGAACGTGAGCGCTTTCGTGGCGATCGCGTTGGCCGCAGCCCTGGCAAAGCGCGAGACGGGAGACAGCTCACTGGCCCGACGGGTGGCATGGCTGGTGTGCCTGGCCCCGCCGGCCTTCGTGATGGTGATGGGTTATGCCGAGGGCACTCTGCTCTTGCTGTCCGTCGGGGTGTTCTGGGCGCTTCGGGCACGCAGGTGGTGGTGGGCGGCGGCCCTCGGCGTGGCGGCGGGGACCTGTCGCCCGATCGGGCTGCTGCTGGTCGCGCCCGCCGTGGTCGAGGGGCTGAGGGAGTGGCGCGGTGCGCCGGGGAGAACCAGGACGGCGATCGTCTCGGCGGTCGTCGGCCCGGCAGTGGGGTTCGGGGCTTTCCTCGGATGGGTGGGCTGGCGCTACGGGGACGCGCTGGCACCTCTTCGGATCCAAGAGGAGGGGGTGCATCGGGGCACCGTGGCCGACCCGTTCACGGTATTGGCTCATGACGCCTCGTTGCTCGTCCACGGTCATCATCTCGGTTCGGCTCTCCACCTCCCGTGGGTGTTGGTGGCGCTGTGCCTGCTCGTGGTGAGCTTTCGCAAGTGGCCGGCCTCCTACGGAGCATTTGCCGCTGTCGTGCTCGCGGTGGCGATCACCACGAAGAACCTCGACGGGTTCGAGCGCTATGCGCTGTCGGCGTTCCCCCTCGTGCTCGCGGGGGCGAACATCACGGCCGGCGAGAAAGTCGAGCGCGCCGTGCTCGTCGTGGCCGGGGCGGGCCTGGTGGGGTACGCGCTGCTCGCGTTTACGAACCTCTATGTGCCGTAGAAGCGCGACCAGACGGCGGCGAGAGCACCTGCGCGACCGTGTCCCCGTTGAAAAGACCGGTTCGGACTCTCCGTCTCGTTGCGGTGTCACGGGTCGCCGTGCTCCGTTGGCGTAGCCTGCGTCCAAAGGATGGGCAGCCGTGATTGAGACCATGATCGAGCCAGCCGCGGGTGCAAGCCGCCCGGTGGTGGTGATCGGGGCCGGGCCGGCGGGCCTCACGGCCGCCTACGAGCTCACCAAGGCGAAGCGTTCCGTCGTCGTCCTCGAGTCCGACGAGGTGGTCGGAGGGATAAGCCGGACGGTGGAGCGAAACGGCTGGCGCTTCGACATCGGCGGCCATCGGTTCTTCACCAAGGTGCAACCCGTAGAGGACCTGTGGCACGAGATCCTCCCCGAGGGCGACTTCCTGACGCGGCCGCGTATGAGCCGCATCTACTACGGAGGGAAGTTCTACGACTACCCGATACGTCCGCTGAACGCTCTTCGGAACCTGGGACTCGGCGAAGCGGTTCGCTGTGTCGCGTCGTACCTGCGGGTACGGATACGACCCCCGAAGGACCAGAACAGCCTCGAGGACTACATCGTCGCCAGCTACGGCAGGCGTCTGTACTCGCACTTCTTCAAGACCTACAACGAGAAGGTCTGGGGCGTCCCGGCATCTCAGATCTCGGCGGATTGGGGTGCTCAGCGAATCAAGGGCATGTCGCTGTTCAACGCGGTGTGGGAACCGGTGCGGGCCAAGGTGCTCGGTGGGCGCAGGGAGCGATCGAAGCAGGTGACGAGCCTGATCGAAGAGTTCCAGTATCCGAAGCTGGGCCCGGGAATGATGTGGGAGCGATGCTGCGAGTTGGTGATCGCCGCCGGAGGCACCGTCCGGTTCCGGAGCCCGGTCGTCGGCATCGAACGAGGGCCGCAGGGTGCCGAGGCAGTCGTGTACGAGCACGAGGGCCGAAGGGTCCGCGTCGCGGCCGGCCACGTCGTCTCCTCGATGCCTCTCTCGGGGCTCGCGCGCGTGATGGACCCGCCACCACCTCCTGAGGTGCTCGCCGCTGCGGGCGATCTGCACTATCGCGATTTCCTCACAGTCGCCCTAGTCGTCCCCGAGTCGGCGAGCTTTCCCGACAACTGGATCTACATCCACGACCCCAACGTGAAGATGGGACGGGTCCAGAACTACGCCTCCTGGTCACTTTTCCTGGTGAAGGACGGCCGCACCTGCCTGGGCCTCGAGTACTGGGTGAGGGAGGGCGACGAGATGTGGCAGACCCCGGACGCCGATCTGGTCGAGCTCGCCTCCAAGGAGCTAGAGGCGATCGGCCTTGCGAGAGCAGAGGCGGTCGAGCGCGGGTACGTCGTTCGCGTGCCGAAGGCGTATCCGATCTACGACGAGGGGTACCACGCCGCTGTGGAGACCATCCGGCACTGGCTGGCGGAGGAGGTCCCCAATGTGCACGCCGTGGGGCGAAACGGCATGCACAAGTACAACAACCAGGACCACTCGATGTACACCGCCATGCTCACCGTCGAGAACATCGTGGGAGCCGCGCGGCACGACATCTGGGCGGTGAACGTCGAAGAGGAGTACCAAGAGGAGAAGACGGCGGGCCGGGGCGCCAGAGGCCCGGGTACTCGCGGCTCGAGCGGTACCGGGCGCGACGCGCCTCTGCTCCCTCGTGCAGATCGGGCGAGCTCGGCCGTCGCTGCCAAACCTTGACGCTCAGGCAGCCGCCGCTGTCAGTCTCGACGTCAGGCGACAGCCGGCGCACACCGCTGGCAGTCTTCGACGCTCGAGAGCGTCGAGAGGTCAGTCTTCGATGCTCAAGAGCTCGGCCGAGGGTGCCAGGTTCTGCTCGCCGGCTCGACGGGCCGACGCCGCTTGGCGTTGGGTGCGGCGCGCGACGGTGAGCTCTCGGACGGCCGGAAGCAGGACGTCGGGGATGGAGAGTCGCGAGCTGGGCCGGTTGGTCCATGCGATGCCCACCTCGCGCACTCGGTAGCCCAGGCGCAGGGCGACGGCTAGGGCCTCGGCGTCGAACACCCACCCGCCGACCTGCACCCTCTCGAAGACGGCCTGGGCGGCTTCGCCGCGCCACAGCTTGAACCCGCAGTACACGTCGTGAGTGAGACGACCCAGCATCAAGCGGGTGAGGGTGAGGAACCCGAGTCCTACGATCCGCCGGCGCAGTGGCTGCTGGCGCGAGACGAGTGCTCCCTTTGCGAGGCGCGATCCCACCGCGACGTCCGCGTCGGCAAGCGCTTTTTCGAGACGAGAGAGCGACGACAACGATGGGGAGCAGTCGGCGTCGCACATCAGCCGGAGGTCACCGCTCGCCTCGAGCATTCCCCTCCGTATCGAATAACCCTTGCCTCGATTGACGTCGTTGCACAAGTAACGAACCCTGTTCCCGTCGAGGAATGGTTCCGCCCATTCGCGAGTGCGGTCGGTGCTCGCGTTGTCGACGAGGATGATCTCCCAGTCTCCCCCGCGGCGCTCGAGGAAGGAGCGCGCCGTGTCGAGGATGTCGGCGATCTGGTTCTCCTCGTTGAGAACCGGGATGACGATCGACATCGAAGGTGGCATCGCGGCAGTGTAGGCGAGACACGCGAGCGGGACACACCAAGCGGGGGAACGGGGCGGTCAGGCGGGATCAGCGGCCGTGGCTGGTCACCGCAAAGGCTCTTCGTCAGGACCGAACTGGCTCTTGGTCAGGACCGATCGACCTTCTGGCAGAGCAACCCCACCGAGGTGCCCGCCGGAAGGCGTGCTCCTCGGGCGATCGCGGCCGCCTCTAGCCTCAAGGGGAGTGCGAGGACGCCGTTCAGAGCGGCGGGGGTGCGGTCGAGATCAGTGCGCCCTCGGCGCGACGACCCACGCGAGAGCAACCGCGCTAGTACGACTCCCGGCAGGAGGATCGTGTTGAAATAGGTGTCGTGCACGATCTTCCAGCCGCTGCCTAGCACTTGTGAGCGCAGAGCTCGAAGGGTGTAGCGACGTAAGTGATGCAACTGGACGTCGTGCTCTGTCCACAGCCACTGATAGGCGGGTACGGTTATCACGAGGTATGCGTCACGGTCTGCGACACGGTGCAGCTCCGTTAGAGCGTGCAGGTCGTCATCGAGGTGCTCGAGCACGTCACACGCGAGGAGAAGGTCGAATTCGCAGGGCCCGAAAGGAAGCGCATCCAGGGTGCCGGCGCGGACGTTGTCCAAGCCACGAAGGCGGCAGAACTCGACGGCTTGAGGTGACGCGTCGACTCCTGCGGCAGGGCCGAGCGGGCCGAACTCGACGAGGTTTCTCCCCGTGCCGCAACCGGCGTCCAGAAGACGGGCCTTCTCCGGTAGCCGGGAATGGCGAAGCAGCGCCCATATCAGCGAGCGGCGGCCGTGGAACCACCAGTGGTGGTCCTCCTGTGCGTACATCTCGCCGTACGCGCCGTCTTCCACGGTCAGAGGAGTGTACTCTTTTGCGCGCGCGTCACTAGCGTATTGTCTCCTATGCACCGGACCGCCTCTGGCCTGCTGAGTTGGGCGCGCCAGCGACCGAGGCTCACAGCACTCGTTCTCTTCACGTTCTTGTCTTTGCTGTTCTTCGCGCCGGGGCTCGTGCCGGGCCACACAACTTCGGCGGCGGACTTTCTTTGGAATTGCGCCCCGTGGAACACCATCAGGCCGAAAGGCCTCCCGCGGCTGAACTCGAATCCCCCGGTGTTCGGTTCCAACTCTCAGCTGGTCGACGCTGTGACCGTGTTCGAGCCCTTCCTTCAGTACACCCGGTCCCAGCTCCCGCACATCCCGCTGTGGGACCCGTACATCATGGGCGGCACGCCCTACATGGGGGACATGCAGTCGGCTGTCTTCTCTCCGTTCAGCCTCCCTGCATACGTGCTCCCGTTCTGGTGGTCGCTCAGCGTCATAGGGGTGCTGAAGGTCCTGACTGCGGCTATGGGCACCTTCCTGCTCGGGCGGGCGTTGAAGATGCGCTTTGCGGGGGCGTTCCTCGCCGGTGCTGTGTACGGCTTCGGCCTCTTCATGGTGGTGTGGCTGCCGTGGCCTCTTTCCAACGTCTTCGCGCTGATCCCGTGGATGTTGCTCGCCACGGAACGAATCATCCGGCGACCCGACGCCGTGTCAGCAGCCGGCCTGGCGGTCGTCGTCGCGCTCCAGTGGTTCGGCGGTCACCCTGAGTCGAGCTTTCACGCCCTCTTTGCCACCGTGGCGTTCTTCGTTCTCCGGGTTCTACAGCTGTCGCGAAGGAACCGAGCATGGCACGTGGACGCGTTCGAGCGCGCGAGATCGTGGATAGCGGCTCTGGCAAGAGCTGTGAGACGACCTGTCCTCGTGTTCGCACTGGCGCTCGTGATGGGTTGCGCGTTGGCCGCGATAGTGCTCATCCCGTTCTCCGAGCTCCTGCGGAACTCGTCGGATCTCACTGCGCGGCCGCGTGGGGGCGTCTACGTGTCTCCCAAGTACTTCATCGGCGCGTTCATGCCGAACTACTTCCCCGGGGTCTTCGACGTAGCGATCGCCTTCTATGCCGGCGCGCTTGCATTGATGCTGGCTCTGGTGGCGCTCCTGCGCGTCCGGCTCGAGAGGATCGCGATAGCGGTGTTCGCGGCCGTGAGCATCGCTGTCGTTCTCGGCGTTCAGCCCTTCTTCGGGGTCGTACGACGGTTACCAGGCTTCGACGTCACCTACAACAGCCGGCTCACCATCCTGTACCTGCTGTGCGTCGCGTTGCTTGCGGGCTGGGGACTCAGCGACCTCGTCGAGAGGATCCCGGGACGCCGCCAAGCTGTGGGGAGTGGGGTGATCGCCGGAGGTTTGATCGTCCTCCCTGTCGTCTGGGCGATGACGACGCGCGGATTCTCGGCGCGCTTCTTCGGTCGCGCCGTGAAGGTCGCCTGGGAATTGGTCCATCTGCCGAGCCCGACTCCGGTGAACATGCTGCTAGTGACTTACCGAGATTCGCTGTCGGTGATCCACTTGGCCTCGTTGATCGTGTGGGTCGTGGTGGCGGGAGTTGCGGCCTTGCTGCTCTACGCCCGAGTACGTCGCGGATTCGCTGCAGGGCCCTTCGCCGTCCTGGCGATCCTCTTGGTCCTGGCCGATCTGTTCATGGCTGGCATGGGGAAGAACCCGGCGATCTCGGACTCCCACGCCGAGCAGCCGGTCACGGCGGCGATCCGGTACCTCGAGCAGCATCGACCGTCGCGATACGTCGCCCTCGAGCCGAGCGTCGGTGTCAATGCGCTGCCGCCGGATGTGAACCTGCGCTACGGGATCTACGACGCGCGGGGGTACGACCTTCCGGTTGTGACGCGTTTTGGTCGTCTGTGGACTCGCTACATAGCTCCACCGAACTTCCTGCTGCCTCTGGACACGCCCGCGGTGCCGACCAGCGGTCTCGACCAGACTTCGCTTCGGATCCTCTCGCTCTTGGGGGTGACCGACTTGCTCCAACAGAAAGGACAGCCGCAGCTGCAATTGAACGGCCTGCACATCGCGTACGACGGTTCGGATGCGACGATCTACGCGAACGACGACGCTCTCCCTAGGACCTGGCTGGTCGCCGACCAACAGGTCGTCAAAGGCGATGGACGACAGCTGACGCAGATCGCGTCACCTGGGTTCGATCCCCGCCGGGTCCTGATCACACAGACGAAGCTGCCGGGCCTGGCGCAGGGCCACTCGAACGGCGCTTCCCCCGGAGAGGCGCGCCTGAGCCGTTACGGTGCGGAGAAGGTCACGATTGCAGTCCACGCGGACCGTTCTTCGGAGGTCGTGCTCTCCGACGTCTACTACCCGGGATGGCACGCGACCGTCGACGGCCGCCCGGTCCGGATCGACAGGGTCGACTACTTGCTGCGCGGGGTGCCCGTCGGACCGGGGACCCACCGCGTCGAGCTCTCCTACGACCCTGCGAGCTTCCGCATCGGCTGGCTCGTGAGCCTGACGGCGCTGTTGACCGTCGCCGGGATGATCGTGGTCGGGGTGCGTCACAGGCGGCGTAGGTCACTGGTGGGGGCGCAAGCACATGGACAGCACTGAGGCCGAGGCTCGACCCCGCCCGCGCGGCCGGGCGGGGGTTCGATCGTCCAGCGGCGGTCGGAGCCGGGCGGAGCAGGCCACTCGCGTCGCGTGCCACGTCGTGGCCGAGCTGCCGTTCCTCGTTGTGGCGCTGGTGCAGGTGGTACAGGGATGGCGACCCACCTTGGACGACGCGGCGATCGCCATCCGATCATGGGCGGTGTTCACCTCGCGCTCGCCACTGCTCGGCGAGTACACCCAGGCGACCAGATGTGCTCGGCACGTCGTGTGGAACCCCGGGCCCCTCCTCTACTGGATGCTCGCCATCCCCGTTCGTGTCGACGCCGGTCACGGGGTGCTGTGGGGTGCGGCCCTGTGCGCGGCGGCAGGGATGGCGATCTGCGTGGAGGCGGCGTGGGCGGTGCGGCGCGCGGCCGGTGCCCTCGCCGTCGGGGCCTTTGCGGTCGTGCTGCTCGCGACCCAGCCGGACGTGGTCGTCAACCCGGTGTGGGATCCGCACTTCGGCCTCGTATGGTTCGCCGCCACGTGCACCGTCGCGTGGGCGGTCGGCACCGGCCACCTGCGTTGGTGGCCTGTGCTGGTTCTCACGGCTTCGATCGCCGCTCAGAGCCACCTCTCGTTCGCGCTCCCCGCAGCTGCGCTGGCGATCCTCGCGCCGTTGCCGCACGTTCGCCGATGGCTCGGCGGTGCCGATGGTCGCGCGTGGCTGCCAGTGGGGCTCGCGACCGGAGCCGCATGTTGGGTCGCGCCCATCGTCCAGCAGCTGACCGGCAATCCCGGCAACGTGAGCTTGCTGCTGCGATGTGTGGGCGGCCAACGCACGATGGGCGGTCGCTTCGGGCTCGCGACGCTTGCGTCGGCCGTGATCCCACCCCCGTTGTGGTTCCACCATGCCTCCGTCAGCGCCCCCGCCCTCCTGCACGGAGTGGCGGGACAACCGGCCGGAGCCGGGATAGCGATCCTCGCGGCGCTGGCCTGCGTCGTGGTGGTGGCCTGGACCGCACAGCGCCGGGAGCTGGCGGTGCTCGCCGCCGTGGCTCTGGTCGCGGCCGGCTCAGCCGCATGGGAGATCGCGGGCCAGCCGACGAGCACCGTCGTCTCGCTGGTCGAGGTCGTCGACGTCGTGCTCTGGCCGGTGGGCATGCTGGTCTGGGGAGTCGCCGCACTGTTGGTGGTGGAGCTCGTCCCGATGCGGAAGGCCTTGTCCGGTCGGCGGGACCCGTTCGGGCGGGCGAGCTCGCCGCCGTGGCCGAAGGGTGATCAGCGGCTGCTCGGGCAGCGGCGTCTACGAACCGCGTTGCTCTGGGGCGCTACAGGAGTGCTGTTCGTGGGTGGCACCGTCAACGCAACGATCATCGCGGGCGGAGCCATGAACCAGGCGGCCGTGGAAGCCGGAGGGCGCGCCACGTTCCGAGGGGTGTCGGCGGTAGCTGCGGCAGCGCAGAAGCTGGTCCCGAACGGGCCGCTCATGATCTCCGTGTTCGGCCCCAGTCCCGACGCGTCGTTGGATCTGCTCTACGGCACTCTGTGGGTGCTGATCAGCCACGGGCGCCAGGCGACGGCACCGGGCTTGTACGCGGACACGATCAGCCCTCCGGCACATGCGGTCCGGGGCGAGCCAATGGTCGACTTGACCGTTCGCGCCGACGGGACCGTGTCGAGCGCCGTGTTCGCTCCGGGATCGTCGGTGCCGCATGCTTCGAGCCGGAGTATCGCCAGAGCGCGTCAGGTGACCCGTGGATTGCGCTCGGCCGGCTGACCCTACGCGAACGCCGGTGGCTCCCGAGGGTCACCGCCGGACGCAGTGGGTCGTACGGGTCGTGTGTCACGTGGTCGCGGAGGTGCCCTTCCTTGCCGTCGCACTGGCACAGATCGTGCAGGGATGGCGGCCGACCAGTGACGACGCGATGATCGCCATCCGCTCTTGGGCGGTGTTCACATCGCGCCCGCCACTGGTGGGCGAGGTCAGCCAGGTCTCGGGTTGCGCCGGGCAGCTCGCGTTCCACCCTGGGCCCCTCCTCTATTGGATGCTCGCCGTCCCGGTTCGCGTGGACCCGGCCCACGGCGTGCTGTGGGGGGCGGCCGTGTGGTGCGCGGTCGCGATGGCCGTCTGCGTCGAAGGGGCGTGGGCGGTGCGGCGTGCCTGGGGGGCGCTCGCAGTGGCAGGCGCCGGTGTGGTCCTGGCTGCGACGCAGCCGGATGTGTTCGTCCGCTCGATGTGGGACCCCTATTTCGGCGTGGTCTGGTTCGGCGCTACCTGCATTGCGGCATGGGTCGTAGGCAAGGGGCGGTTGCGGTGGTGGCCCGTTCTCGTGTTGGCCGCTTCGGTGGCCGCGCAGACCCACCTCGAGTACTCGGTTCCCGCAGCTCTGCTGGCGATCGTCGCGCCACTGCCGCACGTTCGCCGATGGCTCGGCGGTGCCGATGGTCGGACGTGGCTGCCCGTCGGGACCGTGGTCGGTGCCGCCTGCTGGGCCGCGCCCCTCGTCCAGCAGGTGAGCGGTCACCCCGGCAACCTGAGCTTGTTGATGCGGTGCGTCGGCGGCCAGCGCACGATGGGCGGCCGATTCGGGTTGGAGACGCTCGGGGCGGCCGTGGTGCCGCCCCCGTTGTGGTTCCACCACCCTCCCGGCAGTTTCGGCGTCGTGCATGTCCTGACGGCACGTCCAGCCGGAGCCGGGATAGCGATCCTCGCGGCACTTGCTCTCGTTTCGGTTGTGACCTGGACCACGCATCGGAGGGATCTGGCGGTGCTGGCGGCCGTGGCGCTTGTGGTAGCCGGTTCGACCGTATGGGAGTTCGCCGTCCAGCCCACGAGCACTGTTCTGGACCTCAGCTACTTGGACGTCTTGCTCTGGCCGGTGGGCATGCTGGTCTGGGGAGTCGCCGCACTGTCGGTGGTGGAGGTCGTCGCGACGTGGAGAGGCGCTTCGCGTCGATGGGGCTTGTTCGGTGCGGCGCGCTCGCCCGCGAGCCGACAGCTCGATCATCGCCTACTGCCGAAGCGTGCAGGCGCCGCGTTGCTCTGGGGCGTGACGGCAGCCGTGCTCGTGGGAGGCACCGTCAATGCGTCCTTCCTCGCAGGCGGCGCCATGAGCCAGGTGACCCAGGAAGTCGGCGGGCGTGGCACGTTCCGCGCGGTGTCGGCGTTAGCTACGGCCGCGGAGCGGGTAGTGCCGCGTGGGCCGCTGATCATCTCCATCTCGGCACAGAACGCGATGGATTCGTACGTCTTGCTCTACGGCGCTCTGTGGGTGTTGATCAGCCAGGGGCGCCAGGCGACGGCACCGGGCTTCTACGCGAACACGATCAGCCCTCCGGCGTACACGGTCCTGGGCGAGCCGTGGGTCGCCTTGAGGGTTCGCGCCGACGGGTCGGTGGCGAGCGCCGAGATCGTCTCCAGATCCGGTGCAGGTGTCCGACACGGTGGTACTGCGTTGGGATGAAGAGGCGTGCAGTGACATGCGCTGATCTCGAGGTGACGTGTGACGGTGTGCGCGTCCAGCAGGACCCTCACGCGGTCGTGGTGATGATCCGATCAACGGGTCGAGCGCATCGTGCTCTCGTGTTCCAGCGAGCGCGACAGCTGCTCCTGATACGTTTCGAAGATCACGAACCGCCGTTCGAGAGGCATCGCCTCGTTTTGGTCTTCAGGGAGAAGCTTGCTCGACTGGCGAGGATTGCTCGCCCTCATCGTGCTCGGCCTTCTCTTCGCCCTGCCGGTCTCGTACATGTTCCATACCTCCGCGGCGAGCATGGAGGAGAGCTCGGTTCTCGAGTACCCCGTCCTCGCTCTCCATGGCGAGTTGCCGACGCTCAGCTACCAGTCCGTCTACGGTCCGGCGAACGCGTGGGTCCCTGCGGCGGCGATGTGGCTGTTCGGTGTATCCGTCGACGTCGAACGCGGGGTCGGGCTTCTCTACCGCGCGCTGCTGCTCGGCTCCCTGTACGCGCTCATCCGCCCACGTTGGGGCCGGGCGGCCGGCGTCGTGAGCGCATCGCTGTGCTGGTTCATGCTGGCGTCGTTCGCTCCTCTCGCCTACTCCTGGCTGGGCGGCACCGCGTTCGCGCTCGCCGGCTTGGCCTGCTTGCTCAACGCCGACACGAGCAGCAGATGGAGAACGCACCTGCTCGTGGCAGGTGGATTCCTGACAGCCGTCGGATTGCTGTTTCGTCCGGATCTGATCGTGGCCGTAGTGCTCTCTTCGGTGATCTTCTTCTTGGGCCCCGGCCGTAGGTGCTTGCGGAACTGGATCGTCGGCTTCGGCGTGGGCCTCGTCCCGGCGCTGGTGTTCGTAGCCGCGGCCGGCCCGGTAAACGCTTTTCGCGGTCTCGTCATAGACCCGCTCGAGATGGCCAAAGGCCGTTCGCTTCCGATACCCCCGAACCCCTCTCGGGTGAGTGACTATTTCGGCCGGCTCGACGTCGCTCTCAGCGCCGGCAAGAGATGGCCGGGACTCGCGCCCGCCGCGCAGACCTTCTGGCTCTTCTGGACGACGGTCGCAAGTCTCGTGCTCGCTGTGGCCGGTGGCCTCCGAGCTCATCTCGCTACACCGCAGCGCGGTCGGCTGCTCGTGATCTCGGCCTTCGCGGTCGGACTCGCGCCCGAGATGCTCCAACGCCTCGACGTGACGCACGTGTTGCTCGTCGGCTCGATTTGGGTGGCGCTCGTGCCCGTGGCGACCTTCGAGCTGCTGAGTGTGGGCGGATCGCCAAAGCGGCCCTTGGTCTTCGTACCCGTGGGGCTCGCAGCCGCAGTGTTCGTCGGCTGCATCGGTTCCTCGTACGTCTCGCAGGCCGATTACCGGGAGCTTCCGCTCCCTGGACACGTACCCGCAACGACATCGGTGACGAACGACGGCCGGACCCTTCCCGTCGGTTCACGGGTCCTGGCGACCCAGCTCCGTGCACTGCTCGCCGTTGTCAATCGCGAGACTCGACCTGGTCAGCGACTGTTCGTCGGACCGTCGGATCTGAGGTTCACGAACTACAACGAGACCTACCTGTACTGGCTCCTTCCGAAGCTGACGCCTGCCACCTACTACCTGGAGATGAACCCCGGCCTTGCCAATCGGCCAGGGTCTCGTCTGGCTGCCGACGTCGCCTCTGCACAGTGGCTGGTCCTGTCTCACAGGTACGCCGGGTGGAACGAACCGAACGGGTCTGTCGTCGCGGGATCGGATGCAGCGAACAAGGTGGTGGCCGAGGACTTTTGCGTGAGAAGCCGCCAGGATCCTTACGAGGTTCTCGAACGTTGCCATGGAGCGGCGTCGCTCAAGTGAAGACGGCGGCCGACCACACCGGAGCTATAGCGACTCGCGGCGGTCGGAACCCGGCGGAGCAGGCGTCTCGCCGCGATCCGAGCCCGGCGGAGCAGGTCACTCGCGTCGTGTGCCACGCCGTCGCGGAGGTGCCGTTCCTGCTCGTCGCGCTCGTCCAGATCGTGCAGGGCTGGCGACCGAGCGGGGACGAGGCGATTATCTCCATCCGCTCATGGGCGGTGTTCACCTCGCACTCGCCCTTGCTCGGCGAGTTCACGACGGTGAGCGGATGCACCCGGCACGTCGCGTTCGACCCGGGCCCCCTGCTCTTCTGGATGCTCGCGCTCCCGGTGCGCATGGACCCGGCTCACGGCGTCCTGTGGGGCGCGGCCGTGTGGTGCGCGGTGGCGATGGCGGTCTGCGTGGAGGCGGCATGGGCGGTGAGGCGCGCGACCGGCGCCATCGCGGTTGCGGGCTTCGCCGTCGTGCTCGCCGCGACCCAGCCGGACGTGCTCGTGAACTCCGACTGGAACCCGCACTTCGGCCTCGTGTGGTTCGCCGCCACTTGCGCCGTCGCGTGGGCTGTAGGCACCGGCCACCTGCGTTGGTGGCCGGTGCTGGTTCTCACGGCCTCGATCGCCGCGCAGTGCCACCTCACGTACACGCTGCCCGCGGTCCTGCTGGCGGTCCTCGCGCCGCTGCCGCACGTTCGGCGATGGCTCGGTGGTACCGACGGCCGGGCGTGGCTGCCCGCGGGGCTCTGCGCCGGTGCGGCCTGTTGGGGGGTGCCGATCGTCCAGCAGCTGACGGGACGGCCCGGCAACGTGAGCGTGCTGCTGCGATGCGTCGGCGGGCATGTGATGGGTGGCCGCTTCGGGCTCCAGACGCTCGCTTCGGCGGTGGTGCCACCCCCGTTGTGGTTCCACGGCCCGCCCGGGAGCGCCCACGCACTCCTGAAGGGTCTGACGGCACATTCGGCCGGAGTCGGGATCGCGGTCCTCACGGCGCTGGCCGTTGTGGCGGTGGGGGCCTGGACCGCCCGGCGGAAGGATCTGGCGGTGCTCGCCGGCGTGGCGCTCCTGGTGGCGGGTTCGACCGCCTGGGAGATCGCTCTCCAGCCGACGAGCAACGCCATGGCGCTGCTGTACGTCGAGACCGTGCTGTGGCCGGTGGGCATGATGATCTGGGGAGTGGCAGCGCTGGCGGTCGTAGAGGTCGTCGCGAGATGGGGGGTCTTGTCTCGCCCGCGGGGCTGGCTCGCGCGAGCGAGCTCGCCCGCGCGCCCGGAGCACGGTCGGCGTCGGATCCCGCGTTGGCGGCCGGGGGCCGCTTTGTTGTGGAGCGCGGCGGGTGCCGTGCTCGTGGGCGGCACCGTCAACGCGGTGATCCTCGCAGGCGGTGCGATGAACCAAGCGGCCCGGGAAGACGGAGGGCGTGGCGCGTTCCACGGGTTCTCGGCCGCAGCTGCGGCGGCAGAGCGACTCGTCCCACGCGGACCGTTGGGGATCTCGGTGTTCGGACGCGATGCCGACACTTCACTGGATCTGCTCTATGGCACGCTGTGGGTGCTGATCAGCCAGGGGCGCCAGGCGACGGCGGCCGGCTTCTTCGCAGAGATGATCCGCCCTCCGGCGTATGCCGTCCCGGGCGAGCCGTGGGTCAGCGTGACCGTTCGCTCGGACGGATCGGTGGCCAGTGCCGTCCTCTCTTCGCGATCCAGCAGGTGACGGTTGTTTCGAGCCGGAGCATCGATAGGGCGTGACCGCCGACGGCTATCGTTGTGGCCCGCTACAAGCCGACCGCCGGCTGTGACCACGACCCGGGCCCTGTCGGACCTCGACCCGCGGTGACCGGGTCCGCGGTGGCGTGCAGCTCGACCGTTGCGGGCGGTACGACCATGTGAGGGGATGGCCCGTGGACCTCATCGAAGAGTGTGATCAGTCGGTCCGGCGCCACCCGTGGGAGCCGGACCGCACCAGGCTCTATCTCCGGCTGCTCACTGACTTCCGCCGGTGTTCGCCGACAGCGACGTCGCGATGACCGACGTTGGTGCCGGCGAGGGTCGGCCCGTCGTGGTCGTGCCCTGCTACAACGAGGCGCTGCGTCTCGACGAGACGTCCTTTATGGAGCTGGCGCGCTCGGGACGTGTGGAGCTGCTGTTCGTCGACGACGGCTCGAACGACGAGACGGCCGAGATGCTGCGACGGCTCACGAAGGAGGCGGACGCGCTCGACGTGCTGAGCCTCCCCGCCAACGTGGGCAAGGCCGAAGCCGTGCGCAGGGGGATGCGGCATGCCATCGACGGCGGGGCGGCGGTCGTCGGCTACTGCGACGCCGACCTGTCCACGCCACCGAGGGAGCTGGTGCGGCTGCTCGACCGCCTGGGGTCCGACGGTCGGCTGGCAGCCGTGTTCGGCTCGAGGGTGGCGCGGCTCGGGAGCCGGATCCAACGCAGCGCGTTCAGACACTACGCGGGCCGCATGTACGCCACCCTGGCGTCCGCGGCGCTGGGCATGACCGTCTACGACACCCAGTGCGGCGCGAAGGTGTTCCGGGTGACTCCCGAGCTCGTCGCCGCGCTGGACACGCCGTTCTCTTCGAGATGGGGGTTCGACGTCGCGCTCTGTCACCGGCTCCGGTCGGGCACCGAGACCTGTGCCGGTCTGCCTGACGAAGCCTTTCTCGAGGAGCCGCTCGAGCTGTGGCACGACGTGTCGGGCTCGAAGTTGAACGTCGCCGGGACGCTTCGCGCAGTCGCCGACGTGCTCGGCCTCGGTCTGGCGCGTCTTGCTCGAAAGGTCCGCGATCGGTTCTCAGGGTATCGGGCTCGCTCCGAGTCGTAGTTGCTTCGCCCGATGGTCTCGCGTCAGCACGACCCACGCTCCGACCGCGACTAGATAGGCCGCAAGACCCATCAAGAGCACGAAGTCGAACCCGAAGCTCATCGAGAGGATCGTTGCCAGCACCGAACCGACTACGGACGCAAACCCGTTGACAGCCCAGCCCCACGCCACGTATTCACGCGGGAAGTCCCCGAGCTTCGCTATCTCACCGAGTCCGATCGGCATGAACATGCCGAGGCACATTCCGAGCGGTGCCAGTACTGCGAAGGCGATGATGACGCGCGCCGCGAGCGGTATGTCGAGCAGTGCGTTCGTCAACGGTGTCAGCCCCAGAAGGTAGAAGAGACACAGTGCCGCGACGGCGCTAAGGAGCCTGGGGATCGCTCTTCGGCGGTTCACCACCACCTGGCTCAGCAGGGCACCGAGCCCGGTGAAGACGAGCAGCGACATCAGGGTGACCGTCAGCGCGTACGTGGGATAACCGAGGAAGAGGTTGAGCTCTTGCATGAGCGTGATCTCGAAGAAGATGAATCCGAACCCGAGCCCGGCGAAGAAGATGGCGGACGGGCCCTTACGGGGAAGCCTGACCCATGTGCTGCGAATTGCGAAGAAGGGCAGGAGGAGGAAGATCACCGCGACCAC
>Ga0181533_1002044_pt1 | contig 24484 bp, 25 predicted proteins | sample PEATcosm2014_Bin_45_FD_119772 | JGI IMG/M metagenome (GOLD analysis project Ga0181533, IMG submission 119772) | Peatland microbial communities from MTU Mesocosm Facility, Houghton, MI, USA - PEATcosm2014_Bin11_60_metaG | ecosystem: Environmental > Terrestrial > Soil > Wetlands > Peat | place...
TCCTGAGCTCCTGAGCTCCTGAGCTCCTGAGCTCCTGAGCTCCTGAGCTCCTGAGCTCCTGAGCTCCTGAGCTCCTGAGCTCCTGAGCTCCTGAGCTCCTGAGCTCCTGAGCTCCTGAGCTCCCTACACATCGCATTTGGGGATGCTCCTCAATGTTCAAGCCAGCAAAGTAGCGGCCTACGGGAGGCCGTGCAATGAGAAGAAGTCGCAATTCCTTGTAGGATCATCCTTACAGTGCCGGCGAAGGTTCGCGCTGCGTTTTAGCGTGGCGGTGGACGGGGCAGGACAGAGGATTCGAGCAGGTTGTGTTCGAGCGCGTAGCGAAGCAACTCCACGTCGTTATCCAGCCGGAGCTTCTGCAGGATGCGGGTGTGAAACGTGCTCACGGTCTTCGGGCTAACCGCCAACTCGGCGGCAATCTCCTTAACGCATTTGCCGGCGACGAGCATCTGCATGACCTGGAATTCCCGCTCTGACAATTGCTCGTGCGAGGCGTTGGGTGGGTGGGCCAGGTCCGCGGCCATCTTTTCCGCCAGCGTCGCGCTTACGTACCGGCCGCCCGCCGCGACTTTCTTCACGGCGCGGGCCAATTCCTCCGGCACGGTCTGTTTATTCAGATAGCCCGCGGCGCCCGCCCGCAACATGCGCACTGCCATCTGTTCCTCCGGCGCGCTGCTTAGAACCAACACCGGCAATTTCGAGTTGCGCAATCTGAGTTCCCGCAGTACCTCCAAACCGCTCCGCCCGGGCAAAAAAACATCCAGTACCAGCAAGTCCCAGGATTCTGTGGCAATCTGCGCAATCGCCTCCTGGTAGTTGCCCGCTTCGCCAAACTTCGCCCCCGCAAATTCGAGGGCAAGGATCTCTTTCAGCCCTCGCCGCAGCGTGGCATGGTCGTCGACGATCAGAATTCTCAAGACAGCTTGACCTCCGAACTGGGCTTTGGTGAGAGCGGAATCTGGGCTTTAACCGTTGTTCCCTCGCCCGGGCGGCCCGTGATGTCGCATCGGCCGCCCAACAGCAGGGCACGCTCCCGCATTCCCAGCAACCCCACCGACCCGGGGGCAGTTGCCTGATCGGGCTGCAAGCCCCGACCGTTGTCCCGGACGGTTAACGTCATATACCCCGCGTCACACTGCAATAGAATCTCCACCCGGCTGGCCGCAGCATGGCGAACCACGTTGGTCAGGCTCTCTTGCGAGATTCGGAACAGGGCTGTCGACAGGTCCCGATCCAGCGGCACGTCTTTGGCCGGCACAAGAGCTTCGCACGCAATGCCGGTGCGTTCCTGAAAATCCTTGGCTTGCCATTCAATGGCGGCGCACAGGCCAAGGCTGTCCAGCACTGCCGGCCGCAGGTCCGTGGCCAGCCTCTGCACAGAGCCTATCGTTGCGTTCACCCCGGCGGTCATCTCCGCCAGCTTTTCGCGGACCAGGCCCTGCTCCGGTTCACCGGAGGCATTGGCCAGCAGGCGCGTGAGCAGGGCGGCGTCAATCTTCACACTGGTCAAATGCTGGGCCAGCACGTCATGGATTTCGCGGGCGACCCGGGTGCGCTCTTCCTCGCGGACGGCTTGCACGCGAGCAGCCAGGGCGCGCAACTGCTCGCGCGAGACGCCCATTTCTTCTTCGGCCCGTTTGCGCTCCGTGATGTCCTGCACAGCCCCAACAACGCGGATCGGCTTGCCTGCGGCATCCTGCTCCACCTCGGCGGCGAAGACATGCACCGTGCGGATGGCCCCATCCGGCCGCAGCACGCGATACTCGTAGGGCTCGTAGGCTCGTCCCCGCAAGACTGCTTCGACGGCCTGGACCTGCCGCGCCAGGTCGTCTGGATGAATAAGCCTGGCCACAGCCTCGCGAGTGTGCTCGAACGCTTCCGGATTCACGCCGTAAATCCGGAATACCTCCGCCGACCACGTCACTGCGTCGTTTTGGACGTCCCAACTCCAACTGCCCACGTGGGCCAGCGCCTGGGCACGATTAAGGTCCTCCGCGCTCTTTCGCAGCGCCTCCTCCGCCCGTTTGCGCTCGGTAACGTCCGTGAGCATCCAGATGACCCCTGCTGACAGGTCCCTCCGGTCAATGGCCCGGCCCTGGAGGTGGCACCAAAAGCGCGCTCTGTTCTTCGTCTTAAGCTCGACCTCCACCGAGTACGTCAGGCCCTGCGCGATCCGGGCGAAACCCTCCCGGCCCACTCGTTCGTAGTCCTCAGCGTGAACATAAAGCAGGGAGGTATCCAGGCCGCCCATTTCTTCGGGAGCATAGCCAAACATGGCATTGTAGGCGCGGTTGGCCCACTGCAAGACGCGGCTTTTGTTGAACGCGATTCCGATTGGGGCCGCCTCCAGGATCGCGCGCTGCTCCTTCAAAAGTTCGGTGATCCGTTCTTCCATCTGCCGGCGCTCGGTGATATCCATCGCCAGTGAGGCCACGCCGATGGCCTTGCCTTGCAGATCAATGAGGGGCGTGTTGAACCATTCACAACAGATCATACGCCCGTCCTTTGTGCGATTCTCATTGGTGGAGCGGCTGCCACCAGTGCGGCTCACGATCGCCTTCCAAACTCCTTCCAAAGAGCCCCAGATCGCTTCAGGCACAATGAACCTCCAGTGCTGTCCAAGGGCCTCATCGCGGGAGAAACCGAACATTGCCACCGCAGCAGGGTTCCATTCCCGCAAGCGTCCGTCCAGGTCGAATTCGATGACGGCCAGCGGCGTTTGCTGGACGTGCAGCGCCAGCCGCTGTCGTGACAGCCGCAGTTCCTGATCTGCCCGCATCCGCTCGGTGATGTCCAGGACGACTCCCGTCGCTCGCTCGGGGCGGCGCGCCTCCCCGTCGGCGCCAAAGAACGTCAGGCCGCGAACCTGCAGCCAGCGAACCGACCCGTCTGGGCAGAGGATGCGGTAGTCTAACTGCAGCATCCCGTTGCCGCGCGGATCATTAGCAGCCGTCATGGCTGAGAGGAAAGCCGGACGATCCTCCGGATGCAAGCACAGGGGCAGCTTGTCCGCGTCCAGCAAGATCTCTTGGTCAGGCTTCAGCCCGAAGAGTGCTTTGAACTCGGGCGACCCGTCGCCGGTGCCGCTGGCAAAGTCGTAATCGTAAATGCCGAATCCCGCCGCCTCGATCGCCAGCCGGAGGCGTTCATCACTCCGCTGGCGGGCCTCCTCCTGCTGCCAGCGCGCCAGCGCCACCGCCAGGTGGTCGGCGATTCGCTCCAGGCGGGCGATCTTCTCCGGCGTGAAGCGGTCGGTCCGCTTGTCGTTGAACTGCAACAGGCCGAAGGTTGCGCCGCCAGTGCGCAGCCGAATCAGCGCCACCGATTCGTAGCCCTCGCCATGGCAGCGGTTGCGCGGGCGGGCCTGCCGGTCGGCCTCGGTGGTGCTGGCCAGCAGCTTCGTGGTGCTGTTGGTCCAGAAGCTGCCACGGGCAGTGAAGAAGGGTTTAGTTGGATCGAAACGCCCGCGTAAAATGTTGCCGCACATGCATTCCAGCACGGGATTGCCCTGGCTGTCCCGCTGGTGCCTGCCCTTGGTTTCCGTCGCGCAAAGCTTGTTTTCGGCCTTCACAAACGCCGCCGGGAAACCAGTCGTTTCATGGTACGGAAAGTCCTCCCCGTCGCGCAACCGGATGCCAACTGCATCGCAGCCGGTCGAGTCTCGAAGCAGGCCCGTCACCTCCCGCATCAGCGTCCGCAAGTCGGTGCTGGAGTTGATCGCACCCAACACGTTGAGGCTGAGTTCGCGTTCCTCCTCCAGTCGTTTGCGCTCCGCGATTTCCTTGCGCAGGCCTTCATTGGCCTGTTCGAGCGCCAGGCTCTGCTCTTCGAGTTTCCGTTCGTTCTCTGTGGGCACGGCTTCACACTACTCCAATAACGCCGCCCGTGAAATCCCAATCTTCGGGCCAGAACCCCGAGAACCAGTGAGTGGCCTGATTTCTATTTCCTGGAATTGATGTCGCCGGACTTTTTGATGGCGCGCAGGAGGCGCCAGGCGAAATAAGCGGCTGTGAGGTAACCGGCGCCGCCAAAGACCGAGATGCCGCCGATGGTCGGCGGGGCTTTCATGCTCCAGCGGAGGGAGGAGCCGAGAAAGAGCGCGGCAAAAGGCCGATTTCCTGAACCTGCCGGAAGCCGCCGACTGGGGGTGGCTCTACCAACAGGCCCGCCGGGATGCCCTGCCCATCCCGGGGAAATACACGGACTCCCTTGCTGCCTTGGCCAGGCGGCACCATAGATGGATTTCTGCCGGGTGCCTGGAAAAGGATGGAGATAAGGTCTATAACTCCGCAGTCATTATTGACCGCAGCGGCCGGATCGTGCTCAAGCACCGGAAAATCGACACCCTGCCATGGTTGACCAAAGACCTCTACGACCTGGGCAACCCCGAAGACATCAGGACGGTCGACACCGAGTTCGGCCGCCTCGGCCTGACCATCTGTGCTGATAACTTCAATCTCAAGAATCCGCAACGGGTGGCTGATCAAGGGGCTTGGCTGTTGATCGTCTCACACGGTTTTGCGGTTGATGAATTAGAGACGATGGCAACCAACTCATTGTGCCGGTTCAAGATCGGGCCTCCCAATGCTCTGCCTTTGATTTCGCTTCCCGTCTCAATCCCAATAAAGCGGTCGTCCAACAACAACTGTGCTTGACCGTCCGAAGGCCAACGGGCCGCATCTGCGATCCAGTCCGCAAGATTGGGGCCGGGGTTTCGCCGATGAGCTTGAGCCTGCGCTGGACGGTCGTGGTCAATCCGCGCACAAACAGGTCAATTCCGCTCAGCATTCCCGTACAGCCGCTCCTTGGTGACACCCATCGCCGCCAGTATCGCACGGGCCATTTCAACCCCCTCGGCACTGGGCCGCTTGGGCGGGAGCATCTGCGCGAACCTCCCCTCGAAATGGTCGAGTTCCGGGCCGTCGTGCTCGCCAAAGCCGAAGAACCCACCGGCATCGGTGCGGATGATGGGCAGCAGCATTTGCCTGCCGTGCTCGACCGTCTCGCCGGTCAGCACCACGGCCTCGCGCCGGTCGAAGGCTTCGGACGGCGGCTCGGTCATGTCCAGGGTTTCGCCCGGCTTGGCCGTCTTGATCCAGGCTTCGAGCACGAGGACCGCAGCGGTGACCTCGTAGCCGATGCAAATCAGCCGGACGGCGTTGGCAAAATTGTCTTTGGCCCGCTCGTCCTTGAGGCTGTCCGGGACGAAGTGGATTGGGCCGGTGGGCGACTCGGCCAGGAGCGCGGGCGGGACATGGCCGAGTTTGCGCATTGCATACTCGGCATAGCCTTGGGCGAGGGCCAAGAGCTGGTCCAGTGGTGCTGGCTGATGCTGCGGCACGATTCCGATTCTGCCGGAACCGCTATGTCAGAGCAAGCGCCCTTGGCAGCCTGGTCCCGGTCGGCGACGTGGACCAGTTCCCATCGGTCGGGCCGCGCATGGTGGTGGGTCACCTGATTGACAGCGGCGTGGCGCCGGTACGGCGGATGGGGCATTTGAATGGAGTTCCGAAATCAATTTACCTCGATGACCGCAAAGAAAAGGAGCCGCCAGGAGAAACCAATAACCCCCTGGCGGCTCGGCGGATTTTTCCAACCGATCTTTTTGTTCAGGTTCGTCAGTCCGGCTAACTGGGACCGACGAACCATTCACTCCGGGTATCGGCTGGTTTTATCCCGGCTTGAGCCAATGAGGTGCAGATGCCCTCATCCGCCGAAAGCGGGGAGATCTCCAATGCTCACGTTCACGCTCGCGGCGGTCGGGGTTCGAGCGGAGGAGGTCTGCCCCAATCGGGAGACCATCGAAGCGCCCAAACCAATCTCCACAGCCAGGAGTACGACAACGGCCACAACACTCAGGACGGAACGGATTCTCACAATTTGGCGCGCAATATGGTTTGTTTTCATGGCTCCACTTTACCCCTGTGCTAAACAGAGGTGTTAATCGAAAGAATTTCATTGATCATCGGTTGGGAAGATGACGGCGTTCGTCCAATCTTGTTTCTTTGCTGATCAACGCCGCGAGCGGCTGGGGATCGTTTTGTGCGCGCGTTTGAGCTGTTGGCGCTGGTTTCAACCAGCACGTCTGCTGCATTGGGCATCCCTCGTGGCTGCCACATTCCAGACCGGTAAAATCTTGCCCTGGTGAGCCTGTTGATTACTATGGTGGCGTGAGCGCCACATACCATAGGACCGAACCCTGCCACGGGAGTCCCTTGCAACTATCCCAATGGAGCCCTGCACCCTTATTGCCTTTCGAGGTTCGCGGCTGGATGGCGTCAATTCTCGTGGGAACAGCCCTCATCCTTCTCACGGGTTGCCAGAGCGCACCCCGCGTCAATCCGCCGCCGCGGCCCTCGGCCTCCTCCGCGCCTTCCGCCCCGCCCCAGGTAACGGTCACTCCCACTGCCCCGCCTCCCAAGACACTCACCGCTGCCGCCTGGAAAGCCGAGGCCAATCGCTGGCTGGGGGTGAAGTACCGTAAAGGCGGCACGGACCGGACCGGCATCGACTGCTCCGGCCTGACCTCGCGAATGTACCTTGCAGTCGCGGGTATGGCCCTGCCCCGCACCAGCCAGGACCAATCCCGCTACGGCAAGCCGGTCTCCCGTAAGGATTTGCAGCCCGGCGACCTCGTCTTCTTCAGTTCCCTTGGGCGACACTTGGTGGACCACGTCGGCATCTACCTGGGCGACAGGCAATTCGTTCACGCAAGTCCCTCCAAAGGCGTGGTCGTGTCGTCCCTGCTCAAGGACTACTATATGAAGCGTTACCACAGTGCGAGGCGAATTGTTCCCTGAGAACCACCCCGTTCGGATCCCCGGGGATTCTCATTTCAGTTTGGCCCCGAGGTGGATCAGATGATTTGCGCGTATGGCTGCTGACGAGAGACTTGAACTGGACGGCGGCGGGTTTTTGAAGGGGCGTTTCCCATTTCCCGCCTTTGGACCCCCAGGGAAGGACAATGAAGAACGACCATGCCGCGTTTTTCGGCGATCGCCGAGAGGACGAAATTCTGGCCACTGAATGTCACGTCGAAGGCGGCCGAGTGCTTGTCCCAACCCAGGCCCTGGGTGAAGAGGGCCGGGAAATCAAATTGTTTCAGCCGTTCCACAACCGCGGGTTTATGGTGATTTTCCTGCCGCGCCAGCGCCGGTGTGTCCGGGGAACACTCGGCGGCCTTGAGGATTTCAAACTGAGACTCGGTGACCGTGTTGCCTTCGGTATCGAGCCAGGCCAGGGCGTCATTGTCCTCGGCCGTTCGCATATAGGCGAGGACGCCGGGCTTCCTGGTTAAAAGTTGCTCGTTGAGGGTTGAGAGAGACTTCATGGAATAGACCAGGTTGGGCATTTCGGGAATGAGCTTCCGGAGGGCCGGATCGCGATCAATGGCGTTTTTCCAGATCTGGTATGCCAGCGAGGCAAGGTCCACTTCGTTGTCCGCCGGATCGTCAAGAATGCCGGATTTCTTCGTGAATAGATCGTGGATGATCTGGTCGTTCTTCTCATCCTCGAAAAAGGATTCATCCGTCCCGACGACCTCGGCGTTCTCGCGGAGGCGCTGGCGCACGCGGGACCGAAGGCGAATGATCCGCTCGACCCCGTCGGCGGGCAGGAAGGAGTAGGCCAGGATATTCTCGGAGCGCTGGCCGATACGGTCAACGCGGCCTGCACGCTGTATAAGCCGGATGATGGCCCAGGGCAGGTCAAAGTTGACGATGATGAAGCCGTCCTGGAGGTTTTGACCCTCGCTAAGGACATGAGTGGCGACCAGAATCCGGAGCTCATCCTCCTGCGCGATCGTCGCGCGCTTGCGATTGCTTTCCGGGCTGAACCGCCAGGCGTAACTGGTGGGGTCCTCATCCTCGCCCGTGACGCCGGAGCGACTCTTGACACCGCGCGGGCGGAGTTCCTGTTCGATGAAGCTGCGGGTGCGGCGGACCATATAGAGCCGCATGAGTTCGCGCCAGTCATCCGCATAGTCGCTTTTCTCGAAGGCGGCCAGGGTCTTCACCGGACATTGATGGCGGCGGATGAACTCCGTCTCGCCGATGTCTTTGAGGAGGCGCTCGGGGCGGATGCCCAAGTCTTTGTCTTCCTCGACCAAGAGCCGGAGTTGGTTGCCCAGATCGAGGTAGGTTTTATTGTACGGTGTGGCCGACCGGAGAATGCACTTGCGGTCGTTTCGCTGGATGTAGTCGCGGATGATGCGGTAACGCTTGCCCTCCCGGTTGCGGAGATTGTGGCTCTCGTCCAGCGAAGGGGCACCTTGTGCCACAGACCGCAAGGTTGCACCCGTGCGTCCGGGGATTTACGCTGGGACATGCAACCTGCACTCCTCCGCCCTCAAGGGATTCTGCTGGCCGCTGTCTTTTTTCTCCTCGGCGTCGGCAGCGGTTTTGCCGCCGAAAAGCGCCCGCTCGCGGAGCGGTTGGGCTACCAGGCCACCTGGACGTTCAATCCGCCAAGAAGGTCAAGGAATGGATCCAAAATGATCGGAATCTTCGCAAGCTATGCCGTCGGCTTGAAAAGACTTCCTTGGCGGTGCTGCAGACGAGCACAAATATGGACAAAACCTAACCAGAGCCGTTCTTGACCACCCCTCCCGATAAATCAGAAACCACCCCTCACGACATGCGGAATGCAGGATTAAGATTAAGATGAGCAGCGGCTGCCCAATGGGTAAAATGCACCCTAAGAACCGCTTCCAATTTCGCGGGTGTTTGATATGCTGGGGCCGGCACAGACCCATGACAACAACGACCACTTCGGTTGGAGCAGCGCAAGACCAGGCCCATCTCGACCTCCGCTACATCTGGATGATTTCGGTCGTGGCGGCTCTGGGTGGATTGCTCTTCGGGTGGGATTGGGTGGTGATTGGCGGGGCCAAACCGTTCTTCGAACCCTACTTCGATTTGCCCGCCATTGCGCGCCAATGGGGCCATCATTCCCTGGCGCGGATGCTGGGCCTGACGACCGAGGCCACCTTGAGCGGATGGGCCAACAGTTGCGCCCTGCTCGGCTGCCTGGCAGGCTCCCTGCTCGCCGGCGGACTGAGCGACAGGTTCGGCCGGAAGAAGCTGCTCGTTTTTTCGGCCTCCCTTTTCGCGGCCTCTTCGCTGCTGACGGGCTGGGCGGGCAGCTTTAACCAGTTTGTCACCTGGCGCATGCTTGGGGGCGTTGCCATCGGCATGGCCTCGAACCTGTCCCCGCTCTACATCGCCGAGATTGCGCCGGCCCGGCTGCGCGGACGCCTGGTAACGCTGAACCAGTTGACCATCGTCTTTGGCATTCTGGCGGCCCAACTGCTCAATATGCTTATTGCCCAAAAGGTGCCCGAGGGAGCCTCCGCGCCGGCCATTGCGGCCTCCTGGAACGGCCAGTACGCGTGGCGCTGGATGTTCACCCTGGTGGCGGCGCCTTCCCTGCTTTTCTTTTGCTCGGCCCTCTTCGTGCCGGAAAGCCCCCGTTGGCTGGTCAAAAACGGGCAGGACGATTCCGGACGGCGCGTCCTGGCCCGCATCGGCGGCCAGGCCTACGCCGCCCTGGAAACCGCCGGCATCAAAGCCACCCTTGCGGCCGAGGAAATCGCCCGCGTCCGCTTTGCCGACCTGCTCGAACCTCGAATGGTCCGCATCCTCTTGATCGGCTGCGCCCTGGCCGTGCTGCAACAGTGGAGCGGCATCAACGTGCTCTTCAATTACGCTGAGAACATCTTCAAACAGGCCGGCTTCGGCGTCAGCACCATACTCCTGTTCATCGTCATTACCGGGCTGGTCAACACCGCCTTCACCTTCGTCGCTCTGGCGACCGTGGACCGATGGGGCCGGCGCAGCCTCATGCTGGCCGGTTGCGCCGGGATTGCCGCCTCGCACCTCTTGATCGGGCTGGCCTATCTCCTCAAGCTCAAGGGCCTGGCCGTGCTCCTCTTCTCCCTCGCCGCCATTGGCTGCTACGGCATGTCTCTAGCCCCGGTAACCTGGGTGCTGATTTCCGAAATCTTCCCCAACCGCATCCGTGGCGCCGCCATCTCCGTCGCGGTATCCGCCCTCTGGATAGCCTGTTTCATCCTGACTTACACCTTCCCGCTCCTCGAACGCGCCATCGGCACCGGCAAGACATTCTGGCTCTACTCGGCCATCTGCCTCGCCGGCTTCGTCTTTGTCTATTTCTGTGTGCCCGAAACCAAGGGCAAGTCCCTCGAACAGATCGAAAACGAATCCGCCCGGGGGGGGATGAAGAGCCGGTGAAGCCTTGTTTCTTCCGCCGCTTTGGACTAGTCTTTTGTCGTGTGTGCGAAAGCGGCTGTGGAAGGAAGAGTTGCTCGGTTTAGGCCCTCCCCGGCGCTGGCGTGCGCCCAGCGCGAGCCGCGGCAGGACCCTGACCGAACAAGGAACTGAACTGAATGGGGAGAAAACCCCATTTAATGATAACGATAGCTTCTCCATCACAATCACCCGCAATCGTGGTTAGTCAAACGGCAACTGCGCGGATGCGCCATTTCATGTGGGATGCACGGAAGCGGAGAGCTTGACGTAAAGCGCCGGAGCTCGGATTCGAGACAAGTGTGGACAACCCTGAACCTGTGGCCCGTCCACGCTTGATTTGAGCGTGTGCCGTCGCCTGATGGCCTCCAGGCCCTTTCGGTTGAGCGTCAAGTCCTCGTCGGGACGGTCGTGAATGTCTTCGTTGGGTCACGGCCCATCAAGGCCGGTCAACTGAGTCTAAAGCCGGCGGGCGGGGAGATGGAAGCAACCGAAAAAAAAGGCTCCCCGCCCGGTGGGGCGGGGAGCCATGGAGGGCGATTGTGGGTTCACCACAACGCCTCGAGTCTGATCAATCAGGCCAGCTTCCGCTTCAACATCCCAAGGCCCCACAGGGCAATCGCCGTCAGGCCAAGGGTCGAGGTCGTCTCCGGCACGGCCGGGGGATCAACCAGTGAGACATTGTCCAGCAGCGTGCCGATATCGGTCGGCTGACTGAGGAATTCCAGAGTGTAATTGCCTGCCGCCAGGTTGAAGTCCAGGGACTCCAGCGTCCAGGTGCCCTGATGTTGGGCGTTGAACACCCCGGCAGCAACGGTGTTTTGGCTGGCGTCAACGACTTCCACCGAGTACAATGAGTTGGGAGTACCGCCCTGAATGACCGCGGTATTGTCATACCACGTGAGGTCGTAATTGCCCGCGCTTGAGATGGTGAACGCTTGGGATAGGCTGTAACCGGCGCCCGAGCCAAGATCCACATATTGGTTTCCACTTTGCGGGGCCGGATAAGAGGCCGATCTCGGGGTCCAACCCGACGGCCCCACGTTGAATATGCCCAAGGTGCTTCCGGACCACCCAGTAGGCAACTGATATGCGCTGTACGAGTTCACTGGCTGCAGCGTCGGGGACTCAAAATCGCCGTTGACCAGGATGGAGGCACCCTGGGTGCTCAACGGCGCGAGCAGGGAAGCTGTGCTGATCCCTGCGATGGCGAAACAGATGATGAATTTATGTTGTTTTCGTTTCATACGCCGGCACCAAAAGCACTCTTCGTGCCAAAGCACGGGGATGAGTGAGTCATCAGTTCTAAGTGATTGCGCATGAGCAACATACGGCTTCAGTCCTCTTTGAAGTCCCGTCATTCGACTTCGCCTCGGATTGTAAGCCGCTCCGTCAGTTTATCGGCCATAGAGGTGTCGGTACTTGGTAAGTGATTGATCATCAAGACGTTGCGTTCACGACTGCAGAGTGTAAAGTTTCCCTACATTTAGATGCCACGCGGCCCCCCGGCCTCCCTTTTCCCGAGTTTTGTTTTTCCCAGGCTTCAAGCCCGGGAAAAACAAAACTCGGGAAAAGGGAGGCGTTCATTTTTGGCTCTTTACCCAGGGCGGCGCTCCGCTTGCCCTGGGCTATTATCATGTCGTCCCTACGGGACTTGCCACCGAAAGCTCCGGAAGAACCGCGTGTCATAAACGAAACCCGGCTTCGCTCGCATCTCGGTAAAACATCTTGACTGTGTCCAAGGAGAACTCCTCCAGGTTTTTCCCAACCAGTTCGAGCTTCTTCAGGATATCGGAGGTGACGGTGATAATGTGGCAGCCTATTGCATCCGCGTGAAAGATGTTGAGTAACTCCCTCGGGCTGGCCCAGATGAGTTCGGCATTAGGGAGGTCACGGAGCATTTTGACGGCGGTCGACATCAGGGGCACCGGATCGACTCCCGTGTCCGCAATCCGTCCGGCGAAAACGGAGAGATAGGCAGGAACACCGTCGGTCAGAGCTTCACCCACTTGTTCGACCTGGGCTAGAGTCATAAGCGCGGTCACATTGAGTTTCACTCCGGCCCTGCTAAGCCGTCGCACCAGCGGGCAGGCGCTCTCACCCCGAGTGTTAGTTACGGGGATTTTGACATAAACCTGGCTGCCCCAGGAGGCTATCTGCAAGGCTTGCCTTTCCATTTCATCGAACTCGTCGGAAAAGACCTCGAAGGAGAACGGCCTGTCCGGGATGGCGGCAAGGATGCCGGTCGCAAAGCCGCGATAGTCCGTGATCCCAGCCTTGCGCATCAGGGTGGGATTCGTCGTAAAGCCTTTGATATAAGGCTTCTGATAAAGTTCAAGGATGTCGCGCCGCGTTGCGCCATCGGCGAACACCTTAATCTTGAGGTTATTAATCGGAATCATGCAATATCTGTTGTTGTTGGGGGGGCAATGGTGTGAGACGGCCGAGGATCCAGCAGGCCGCATCAGCAAGTGAACTGACTGCCACGTAAGGCGGCCGTGGCCTGGGTTCCTCATAGCCATAATCGACAAAGATAGCCGTGCAGCCCGCGCGCTGGCCCGCTTCGATGTCACGCCAGCGGTCCCCGACGATGTAGCTGCGTCGCAGGTCGATGAGAAGGTCGGCGCTGGCAGCCACGAGCATGCCGGGACGCGGCTTGCGGCAGGCGCAATTGGCCGGCCCGTCGTGATAGCAGACATAGAAGGCATCGATGGGCAAGCCCGACTCGCGGAGCTTGGCATGCATCGCCTCGACCGTCTCGCAGCTCTGGGCGCCGCGAGCGACGTCCGGTTGGTTGCTGACCACGACAAGCTGAAAATCGGCGGCATGGAGGCGGCGCATGGCCTCGCCCACGCCAGGCAGGATATCCAGTTCACCCAGGCAGGCCGGAGGATAAGGCTTCCCGTTGCGCACCATCGCGCGGTTAATGACACCGTCCCGATCCAGGAAAACGGCCCGCTTCATTAGCGAACGGACTCCCATTTGGTTGCCGCGGCTTTCAGGCGGGGATGGGACACCAAGAGGTGCCAAACAACGGCTTGAAAGGCCTCGGAATGGGGGGTGACCGTTTGGGGATCCACAGTCGGCACAATCACGCAGGCATCGGCCACTTTTGCCGTGTAGCCCCCATCGCGTCCCACGATGCCGATGATCCTGGCGCCGATCTCCTTGGCGTACTGCAAGGCGGCAACCAGATTGGGGCTTACCTGTTTGTCGAGATTGCCGCCGCCAACTGACAGGACAAAGATTACGTCGCCAGAAGCCAAACGGCTCACCTTCAACCAGTTGACGAAGATGCTGGCCCAGCCGTCGTCGTTGGTGCGGGCAGTCAACTCCGAGACGTTGTCGGTGGGTGCGTAGGCCTCGAGGCCGGCGATCTTGCGGAAGTCGTTGGCCGCGTGAGAGCAGTTGGCGGCGCTGCCGCCGACGCCCAGCAAAAACAGCCGTCCGCCCGTCTTGCGCAAGTCGGCGAGGACGGCCACCATGCGCCCGATGGCGGGGCGGTCCAGCATTTCGGTGATACGAGTCACCTGATTCAAGTAAGTCGTTACGAAATCCGAATCCTGGCTCATACCTTGCCCGTTCATAAGTTCACGAGGATCTTCGCCCCTTCAAGGTCAAAGTCGTAAGGCATCTCGCGCAAGCCCTCCTGGGCCAAAGCTGCGCGCATGGCGCCCCGGCAACCGAGCTTGCAGCAGAACATGAAGAAGCCGCCGCCGCCGGCGCCGACGATCTTGCCGCCCAGGGCCCCATTGCGTTTGGCGAGGTCGTACCAGCCGTCCAGTCGCGGGTCGCTGATCGGTCCGGCGCGCCGTTTCTTGTTCTGCCAGTGCTCGTCCAACAGGAGTCCGAAGCGATCGAAATCACCCGTTTGCAGGGCCTTGTGGATCTTGTATCCCAATTCCTTGGTCCGATGCAGGCTGTCCACCATCACCGGGTCGCGCTTTTCGGTCTGCGTTTTTTGGGTCTCGAGGATAGTGCCGCTATCTCGGGATTGGCCAGTGTAGAAGAGCATCACGCGGGTGCGAAACTCCGCCTGATGGTCATCGAACCCGGCCAGCGGAGAGACGGTGACAGCCCCGTCCCTGGCGATGTCCAGGCAGATAATGCCTCCGAAGGCCGCCAGGTAGTGGTCCTGTTTGCCCACCGGATGATGGGCAAGCTCTTTCTCGATGTGGAAGGCGGTTTCGGCCAGGTTCCGCGCCGGGACCTTTTCGCGCTTGAGCTCGTACAGCGCGGTCAGCAGGGCCACCAGGTAGGCGCTGGATGAACCCAGCCCCGTACCCGCGGGGACATCCGCCATGGATGATATCTCCAGGGTATGGGTGAGTTCGAGCAATTTCAAAGCGGGCCGCACGAGGTCATGTTTTATGTCATCCACGGACGATACTGTCTCGGAAGTCGAGTATTTTATTCGGAGCTTCTGGTCCACCGAAGGCCGGTTGACACAGATGAAAACGTACTTGTTTAGAGCGGCGCTGAGCAGGAAGCCGCCATGCTCCGAGTAGTAAGACGGGAGGTCGGTGCCCCCGCCACCTAGAGAAATCCTCAATGGCGCCCGGGTTAAGAGCATAGGTTGTTTAGGTTATTCCAATTCGCCTTCAAGATATGCTGAACGTCACAATTCATCGCGCATGAAGTCTAGCAGAAGCAAACAAAGGGAACGGAGATTCGGTTTTTTGTTTCCTTTGTTCCCTTTTGTTCATTCTATGGATCCGCAAAGAATTATGTCGCCGTGTATAACGCTATTCATGAATGGAGAGTATTCTGGGGCTGGCTAATTGTCCAACGCGGGTCGGCCTGGAGGCGGAGGAGGTCTTCCGGGCGGTCCAGCCACCAGAGGCCCTCCTGGTCGGAGAGGCGGTAGCCGTAAAGGGGGGCGCCTTGGGAGAAAAGGCGGGGGAAGACGTCGCGGCCAAAATCACTGGGCACATCGCCGGATATTGCCTCCAACACCGCCGTTTCAAGAAGGTAAATGCCGGCGTTCACCCAGTGGGAGAAGACCTGGTCGGGAAGCGGTTTCTCCAGAAACCGCGTAATCCGATCATCGGCGTCCAGCCCAACTATGCCGCTTTGGCAAACATCTTCCCGGTGGTGCAAGGCCATGGTGGCCAACCCGCCTTGGGCTCGGTGAGACTCGCGAAGGCGCGCGATATCGCACCGGCTCAGATTATCGCCATACCAGACCAGGAAAGGTCCGTCGAAATGCCGGGCGGCTCGTTTCACTGCCCCTGCGGTGCCAAGGGGATGCTCCTCGAACGAGTAATGGATGTGGACGCCCAAGCGCCGGCCATCGCCAAAGTAACCGGTGATGACATCGGCCAGGTGACAGGGATTGAGCACGAACTCCTCGATCCCAAAGCCGCGACACCATTCGATGGTGTGGAGGAGCACGGGCTTTCCCGAGATTGGGACCATGCACTTGGGGATGGAATCCGTGAGCGGACGCAGGCGGGTGCCAGAGCCGGCAATCAGGATCATTGCCTTCATGCGGGGAGATGCTAAACCGCTAATGGACGTTAATGGGGAGTTTCACCACTTGGCCGGTCCAGGCGGATTGATAGAGGGCGTCGACGAGTTCCATGGCCTTGAGGCCATCTTCGCCATTGGCCAGGGGCTGGCGCTGCACATTGACCGCGGTGACAAACTCCCGCCATTCGAGCCGCCAGGAATCGTCGGGGCCGGCGAATTGCTCTGTTTCTTGTTTGGGGGCGCCACCTTCGCTTGAGCGATGCGTGATAGTGAGCGTTTCGGTTCCATAGCTGCCGCCCAGGCCGTGAATGCACAGACTTCCAGCCTGACCGAACACTTCGAAGCTGAAGAGGTTCTTCCACTGTGTCCAACTCGTGTGGAACTGGGCGATTCGCCCGTCCGCCGTGCGCAACAGTGCGAAGGCGTTGTCTTCGAGCCGGCGTTGGGGGGAGGGATCAGACGCAGGCAAGATGCCCGCGCCACGCTCCACCGACGCGGGCAGGATGCCCGCGTCACGACTGGTCGGGAAGAAGCCCAAATCCCAGGTGAATGTTCCGGTTAGCGCAATGGTCTCGGCGAAGTCGCCCATAAACCAGCGACAGAGGTCGAGAATGTGAACGCCCTGGTCCAGGAGTTCTCCGCCGCCGGCCAACACTCCGTCAGCCCGCCACTCCTTGTCATAGCCAGGACGTCCTCCGTGGCCATAGACGGCGCGGATGAACATGAGGGGTCCGATGTCGCCTTCCATGCACAATTGGCGCGCCTTCCATATAGCCGGGTGATGGCGGTGATTGAAGCCAGTCTTGAGGGTTCGACCGGGTTTGCGGGCGGCGGCGACCATTTGTTGAGCCTCGGCGAGATTTCGACCGAGCGGTTTTTCGCAGAGAACGTGTTTGCCGGATTCGAGGCTGGCGATCGTAACTGGCGCGAGGGCGGCATTGAAAGTCGCCACGACCACCGCATCTATGTCAGGTCTGTCGATGAGCCGCCGCCAATCGCTCAGAGGTTCGGCGGCGAACTCCCGGGCCAACTGGCCCGCCCTGGCCGCGTCAAGGTCCGCAACCGCGACGACTCGATGGCCTGCGTCCCTTGCCACCGCCGCGCGGCGCCGCCCGATTAATCCACAGCCAACAATGCCAATTCGCAACGTCATGGGCGAGGGACGAGTGCCGGGAGGCGAGGGGAGAAGGGAATCCTCATTTATTGCCGCCCCCTAAGAAAGGGCGCAGGGTGTGCTCGTCCATGCGGCGGAGCGTGTACCACGGGGAATCAGCCAGGCGCGCCAAATCGTCGGCTTTCCAGCTGCGCCAGTCGTCGTTCGGGGCGCTGATCAACTTGCCCGTCAAGCCGCCGGAGGCGTTGGAGGCAAGGAAGACCACCAATTCCGCAGCCAGTCCTGCCGGGGCGCCGCCTTGGGCCTTGCGCTTTTGGGCCGCCGCCAGTTCCGGGCCGGCAACGTTGCCAGCCGCCAGGATTTCCTCGAGCATCCGGGTATTCACGGCGCCGGGAGCTACGGCATTGACCTGAATGTTCCAGGGGCGCAACTCCTCTGCCAATGTTTCAGTGAGGCGCACGACAGCGGCCTTTGATGCGGCGTAGCTGCTGAAGTTCGGCCGGGGGCCGCTTGCCCCGCCGCCGGAAAAGTTAATGATCTTGCCCCGGCCCCGTTCGAGCATATTTGGCAGCACGGCATGGATGCAGTGAAAGGTCCCCACCAGGTTCACTTGAATGTTTCGAGCCCACTCCTCTGGGTCGTTCTTCCATAACACGCCAATTGGCGCCTGGCGCCCAGCGCAGTTGACCAGTACATCAAGCTTGCCGAACTGACGTAGTCCTTGTGAGACGGCGCTGACGACTTCTTCTCGCCTCGCCACGTCGGCGGTGACAGCCAAGGCCTGGCGTCCCAAGGCATTGACCTCGCGCCGGGTCTCCTCCAGTTCAATTGCGCTGCGGGCCGCGAGTATCAAATCGGCCCCGGCGGCAGCCAGGGCGCTTGCGACCACCCGGCCAATGCCCCGGCCGGCTCCTGTCACGAATGCGCTCTGGCCTCTCAGCTCCCCGGTCATCCTCGCCTCCCCCCTCTCAAGCTGCTCGCATTCCCTGCCCAACTCGAAGCGACCCCGGAGGGCAGCCCGCAGTACGCACTTGAGGGGCCGCCACTACAGGTGCAGGAGTCTTACTCACAGCCATGATGGATTTGGTCAGACCGAAAGCCTTCTCCTCCATGATTCTCGCTTCGTCAAACAGTTCTGACAGTTCATTCTTGTCCAACAGGCACCAATTGGGGTTCGTCGTCTTGACCCAGAATAAGTTAGTCACACGCAATGTTGGTATTAGCAGCCGCCGCGGCAGCCATGCCACAAATGGCAGCCAAGTGTGGCTCTCTATTGGAAAGTGTCGGTTGGGTGTCTGCACGAAATAGCATTTGCCTACTCGAACTATTTCGTCTGCGAACGCTTTCTGTCTCCTGCGGGATTCATGGCGGAATTTCCGCCCGGAACTTAGTTGCCACACTCTTTCTTTTGGAATGGTCACATGCTCTATCACCGATGAGCAGTAAACAACATCAAAGAACCTATCCGGAAATGGCAAAGCCCCCGATTCCGCGATTAGGACAGGTGTAAAACCAAACTCTCTGCTCCCCTTCGTAACCGATTGTTGATTAATGTCAGCGATATAAACATTTCTCGGTTGAACCGTTGTTCCTTCGAGCGTGGCTTTGATGTTCAGACCATCATCCGAGCCTATATCCAGTATTTTCGTGTCACAGTCAAGTGAGAATGAGTTTCTGAAGATCGCTGCGCGTTTCTGTCTTGCGCGCTTGGAAAAGACCCGGATCGACTCGATGAGCGGGTTCATGTATTTCTAAGCTGCTTCAAGAATGCTTCTTTCTCGAGGCTGACAGTTAGCCTGCAAACCCCACGGGTGACCGTGCCCGGCCCGACAGCCTCTCGCTGTAACCGTTCCTGGGCCTTCCGCATAGCTGCGTGAAGGCGAGCAGCCGGCTGGAAGCCGGCCCCACGGATGCGCGGCGAGTCCTTCGGTTCCACCGCCACGGGTGAAAGAGTGTCCTGGCATAAAAGTAGGCAAGCGCCTCGCCTGTAACGTCTCGAAACCCGTTGCTCGCGCTCCACCACCTGTTTGGGTCATAGGAATCAGGCGGATGGGCGAATACACCCACTTTCACCTTTTTCCCGAGCGCCTTTTGGTAGAGCAGCCGCGACCTCCGCGCGTGGGGACCCAGGGAATAGAGGTTCACGGCCCGCGCCATGGGGTTTGTGGCTTCCAGCCATTCTGCAATCGCCACAGCCCTGGAATAAGTGCGGTCCCGCACGGCCTGCGAGGGAGACAACACAACGATGCAGTTTGTTTCCAGGCCCATCGCAGCCAACGTGGCAGCCGCCAAGTCCGCGCCTGTCTTGTAAAGCGAGGATGATCCCCATCCCCGCGGAAATTCCGTGCCGGAGGTCATCACATATTTGTAATGCCCGCGTTTGAATTCCGCCACGGCACCCTGCAAAGCGTAGTCGGGCAGCCAATACTCAACGACGAGAACCTCCGCCGGAACGGGGTTGCTCGGGGAGAGAAAGCCATAAATGAAGCCGGTCGCAAGGGCCGCCGCGCCGAGGAGAAGGACCGCCAAGACCAGCAATCCGCGGCCAGTGGGTACCCAGCACTCTTTGCGCGCGAACAATTTCATGGCCGTGAGCGAGGCGGCACGCTCAGCGGCGCGCCCAGTGCTGCTCGGCGCGGACCGCGCTGCCGAAGTCGGCGCACCAGGCAGGCAACTCGGCCGCCAGGCGCTCGGCCACGGAAACCAGGTCCGACAGGCGCTCAGGCCGCAGTGTCATGTCATCAGTCCGACAGCATCCATGTCTCCCCCTCCCGCAAGATTTTCTCCTGGAAACGGCATTCGTGGAGCAGCAGGACGTCGACCCTGCGCCCCATGCGCTCGGCCAGGCGGCTGGCAAGCTGGTAGAGGCTCATGCCCGGGGGCTCGGATTCCAGCGCCAGGTCAATGTCAGACTCCTCGCTGAAACGACCGGGCTTGGCGAGGGAGCCGAAAACGATGACCCGCTGGCTGGGAATGGCCTGGGGCAGAACGTCCCGGAGCTGCCGGCGGACTTCAAGGCGCAAACGTTCGCGCCGTTGCAGGCGCTCCTGTTCCATCTCTTGCAGCAGAGTCGTCACTTATGACTTACGAAGGATGCCAGAGGCCCTCCGCACGACGCCTTGCCGGCGCATGATCCGGTCGGCCTCCTTGAGGAACTCGTCGGTGGTCTGCTGCTGTCTCATCCAGTCCACGTACTCGCGGACGTTTTGTTCTACAGGAATGGCCGGCTGCCAGCCGATGGCTTCGAGCCGTGAAACGTCTGAGATCGTGTGGCGGGTGTCCCCGAGCCGGTACTCACCGGGCACCAGCGGGTCGAGCCGGCTCTCGAATTCGTTGATCATAATCCGGGCGAATTCCTGCACCGTCACGGGCCGCTTCCCGCCGACGTTGAACACACCGAAGTTGGCCCGCTCATCCTCCATTACCAGCACGTTCGCACGGGCCACGTCCTGAACGTTGACGTAGTCGCGAAGCTGCAAGCCGTCCTCGAAGCAGACCGGCGGGAGCCCGTGCAGCAGCCGCAGGGCGAAGATGCGGGCGACGCCGGAGTAGGCATTGTAAAACGAGTTGCGCGTGCCCTGGACATAAGTGTAGCGGAGGCAAACGGTCGGAATCCCGTAGCGCCGCCCAAGCCGGTCAGCGAGCAGCTCGATGGCGTATTTCGAGATGCCGTAGGTCGTGCCTGGGCTGCAGACCGTCTCCGGGATCGGGACATTCTTCATGGCCTCGCCGCATTGCGGGCAGTTTACTCCCCAGTCCCCGCGCTCCAACTGGACGACGGGCCGGGGCGGGGGTGTCAGGAGACCGTGTTCCCGGCAATCGTAAAGCCCTTCGCCGCAAACCGATTGGGAGGAGGCAAACACGAGCTTCCGAACCGGGAGCGGACGGCCCGCAAGCCGGGCCTCGACAATCAACTCGAAAAGCAACGCCGCGCTCTCCGTATTGGTATGGACGAACGTCGAGAAATCCGGCAGGTAATCCTGGTAAGCTGCCAGATGGATTACGTAATCCACGCCTTGCAGGGCGCGCTCGAGGTCGGCCCGGTTCGCCACGTCGCCCCGGATGAACTCGGCCTCGATCGGGACCCAAGGCGGCTTTCCCCGGGGGTGGACCCGCGCCTGCAAATTGTCAAGGATGCGCACCGCGTAGCCCTTCTCGAGGAGGAGGTCGACGGTATGGGAACCGATGAAACCGGCGCCGCCGGTGACGAGGACTTGCATAAGCTACTTCCCTGTTCCGGCAACGACTGCCCAAGCCGTCAGGAAAAGAATCTTCAGGTCCAGCCAGAATGACCAGTTGTCGATATACTCGAGGTCCATCCTGACCCAGTCGTCGAAATCATCGACGGCGTTGCGCCCGCTGACCTGCCAGAGACAGGTAATGCCGGGTTTGATGCTCAGCTTGCGCTTGTGCCAGAATTCATATCGCTTAAGCTCGTGCGGCCCGGCCGGGCGCGGACCCACCAGGCTCATGTCGCCTTTGACCACGCTCCAGAGCTGGGGCAGTTCATCCAGGCTGAACTTCCGCAGAATTCGGCCTACCAGTGTCACACGCGGGTCATCGGCGATCTTGAAGACCGGCCCTTTCATCTCGTTGCGGTGCATCAATTGCGCCTTGAGCGCGTCGGCATTCGCGACCATTGTGCGGAATTTGTAGCTCGTAAAAGGCAGCCCGTTCTGGCCGACAACCCGCCATGGATAGATCACCCGCTCCCCAGGCTCGGAGACCTTAATCACCAGGGCAATCAAGGCGAGCAAGGGAGAAATCAAGACTAGCAAGATGCTCGCGACGATGAAATCAAAGACACGCTTTGCGAAAAGCGCCTCGGCCTGCGCATACGTCGGCACAAAAACAAGGCCGGGCAGGGGAAAGTCCGCATCCGCCCGAACGAGATGAAGGGCCCGTTCCTTCCGGAAGGCAAGCTGATACGGAACGATGCGCAGCGTAATGCCTAATTGGTCGCAACAGGAAACGACCTCCTCCACCCAGCCGCCAGACCCTGCCGCATCGTCTGACGTTACTGCAACCACCTCGTCAATGTGTTGGCTGATGAGAATGTCGCCAAGCTTGTCCACCGCGCCCAGGCAACTGACGCCGTGGGCTGCCTGGGGCTCAGGTTGGCTTTCCGTAACTGCCACGCTGCCGCCCTTACCCGCGGTTCGCAGGCCAGAGCGGCTACGGTCTGCCATCGAGGCGGCCGCGGCCCTCTCGGATTCTACCTCCAGGTACCCGCAGATCTGGAAACCCCTCCGCGAATCGCGAAGAAAACCGGCTACTCGGCCCAAACAACGTCCGCTGGCGACCAACAGGGTGCTTTGCATCTGCATGCCCTCCTGTGCCAGGGACAAATAGTGAACGCGCAAGAGCAGCCGATAGCCCGCCAGAAGCAGCCCGCTCAAGGTAACGAACGAGAAAACGAACAGCCTGTTTCCATAGCTCGACCGAAGCCCGAAGATGATTAATACCATCAGGCACAGGCCGGGCAGCGGTGCCACCAGGCCGCTCAGGACGATTCTCCGGTGCCGCTGGACTAGAATCGGGCGGTAGGCCCCCATGGCGTCAAGCACAAACATGCTGATCGGCGCCACTACAAGGTAAATCAGACTCAGCTCTTCAAAGCCCGGCAAATCGCCCACGGTCAGCCTTGGCACCGAGATCAGATCCGAAGCGCCAAGCGACAATGGGCCTCCTTCCTCGAACAGAGGATGCACCCATGGAAGCAAGGCATAAGCCAGCCAGAATGCCAATGCCATTACTGCCAGATCCAGCAATCCCCAGAACCGGCGCGGGATCATTTGTAGCCTAAGTCAGTGGTTTCGGACCAGCCGTGCTTTGAACACCTGCCACAGAAACCATGTGTTAGTGACGAGGTACCGTTTGGCGTGCGTGCGTGGCGATTGGACAGTTCGATACAGCCATTCCAGCCCCCGCCCGCGTGCCCATTGCGGCGTATCTTTCTTGCGATTCGACAGCACATCGAAACTCCCGCCAACACCCATGCTCACCGGGACGCCCAACGGCTGGGCATGATCGCAAATCCAATATTCCTGCGCCGGCGAGCCCATGGCTACCAGCAAGACGTCCGGCCTCGCATCGGAAATCAAGCGTCGGACCTCGGCGAGACCAACCGCATCGCCCACGTAGCCGTGGTGATACCCCGCCACCTCCAGCCGTGGCTGGGCCGTGGTCACCCGTTGAACCAGAGCCTCTACCACATCCGGGGTTCCCCCGAAGAAAAACACCCGCAGCCCGGTCTCGGCGGCGAAGGGAATGAGCGCCTTGCTGATAAGCAAGCCGCCGGAGTGGCACACGCCGGACAAGCCTAAACGACGAGCGCCCCATACTACCGCCCACTCGGGGACGATCAGGTCAGACTGTTGAACGATCGCCTTGAGTCTCGCATCGCGGCCCATGAGGAACAGCTTGTTGGCATTCACAACCGCGATCCGGCGCGGTTTTCCCTCTCGGGCGGCCTGATGCACCCATTTCACCGCCTCGGGAACACTTACTCGATCCACGGGGCAGCCAAGGAAATCAATCCGTGCATGTTGAGTGAGGTCCATAGGGAGCTACACCAGGGTCTCTCCTGTGAGAGTCAGTTCCGTTAGAGCGCGCTGCATCCACGCTTGCGTCCAGCGCATATAGGGAATCCGGATGCGGCAAATGGGCGTGATCTGGTAGTCGAAGCAGCCCGCACGATTCTGGAGGTGAGCTATGCCCCAATTGGCACTCTGTACCGCCAGGTCGCGACCCTCGGCATCAACATCGGAGAAAGCGAGAAAGGTCAGGATGGCGACTGCCACGCAGTGGGAGTCAATAGGGTGCAACTTGCCCGGGTAGTACTTGGGCACACCCTGAGGGGTGAACATCTGGGTCTTCCAGAAGCGGTACCCGTGCCGGACAGGCGCAGCGAACTCGTCGGTCCCCAGGCAATCGCCGATACGTTTCAGAGCCATGAGTACGTAACCCGTGTGAAAGTTGTCGATCCATGCGTCAGCAGCGCCTTCGCCGTAGGGCCATGCTCCATCGGGCCGCTGGCGGCGAGCGGTGTATCGTGCCGAGGCCAGCGCCGCTTTGGCGAGGTCGCTCTCCGCGGTCTGCGCGGCCACTTCGGCCAAGAGCCAGGCCCCGAGAGCGTTGGCGTTATGCACGCGGCGGGAATCAAGCGGCGTATAAGCGAAACAGAGTTCGTCCGACGCAGGGCGTTCCGCGCGCAAGTCGCACAAGATGAAATCACAAGCACTGCGAGCAGTCTGCAAGGCGGGCACGCCTAAGACACGCGATTCGTCTTCGCGCGCCAGGTCCATAAACGCAAGGCCTATGCACGCGGTATTAACGATTGTAGGAGTGCCTGCGGGAGCGAAAAAGCTGCGATTCGGCCAATCGAAATTGTAGCCCCAGCACGCGCCGTGATAGCCGCGAGACACGTTGGCGCGAAGCCAGTCAGCGAAAAACTCGACCTTTTGGAGAGTGGCCGTTTGCTTGGCCATCCGGTGCTTGCGCCAGTATGAGGCCAAGAACAGCCCCATACCCTTGGGATTGTAGCCTTTGGGGATGCCGAGAAAGGGCCGGGAGTTCATCGGCAGGCGTTTTAAGACCTGGACGCACACCTGCCCCAAACGCCGGTTGCGCA
>Ga0181533_1002045_pt1 | contig 24481 bp, 29 predicted proteins | sample PEATcosm2014_Bin_45_FD_119772 | JGI IMG/M metagenome (GOLD analysis project Ga0181533, IMG submission 119772) | Peatland microbial communities from MTU Mesocosm Facility, Houghton, MI, USA - PEATcosm2014_Bin11_60_metaG | ecosystem: Environmental > Terrestrial > Soil > Wetlands > Peat | place...
CGGCGGCCGAACCGCGCGGTCCGATGATCAGATCGATATGAGCGACTTCATTGCCTTCGCCGACCAGCGACTCGCCGACCAGAAGCTTGTTGATCAAAGCCATGTGCGTTTCCTTTCAAGAAACCTTGGAGCCGGCGCTTCATAGCTCCGGCCGCCGAACGCGCCGCGAGACTATTCTCGCGGCGCGAATGGGGTGGTTTAGACCAGTGTGCGGGCGAGCGCGAACGCATCGCGGAAATCGAGGCATAGCGGCTTGGTGGAGCCCGTCATCTGTTTGAACAGGCCCGACTGCGTGCCGTATTTGACGTTACCAATGGCCAAAGCGCCGATGCCCAGCGCGCCATGGGATGAAATGACGACGCCATTGTCGTGCAGGCCGCAACCCTCGACGCCCAGCGGCGGCACCGCGTTCACGTCGGCGGCGATCAGCAGATTTTTGGTCGCGGCCAGATCGTCCTTGGAGAGCACCTGCACGCCGGCGCGAGCGGCGCACAACGCGATCTCATGCTCGGTGAGCAGCGCGCGAACCTGCTCGGCGGTGCTGCCGTCCGCGGCGCGCACCTTCACGCCGAAACGTTGCTCGATCTCCTCCGTCAGCTTTTGCACGCGCGAGAGACCGCTGTAGCCGACCATTGTCACCTGCGCGCCTTCAAGCGCCGCGATCACGCCGGCGGAATAGCCCACGACGCCGGTCGCGCCGTAAATCACGATGCGAGCGCCTTTCAACTCGCGCTGCTTTTTTTCGCGCAGCAATTTTTCGACGCAAGCCACCATCGCGCCGGCGGTGGTGAAGGAGCCGTAAGGATCGGCGAACAGCGACACTTCGAAGGGCTTGAGCAGCGCCTTCTTGGCCGTGTCCATCATGTCGAGGGCGAGCACGGCGTCGCGGCCGGCGAAGAAAATGCCCGTGCGCAGCGCGGCGGAAGGCGCGCGCGAAAACATGGCGTCCTGCACCAGCGCCGACACCTCGTCGATCGTGACGTTGGTGTAGGGGATCGTGACGTCATAGCCGGCGTCGACCGCCATGTTTACGTCGAAGGGGCTCATGTGCTTCAACGTGCTCAACATATGCAGAATAGCTTTGGCGGCCATGGAGTTTTCGTTCCTTTCGTCGTCTGCGCGTCGGGCGCCCCGGGGCGCGCCTTGGGAAATCGCAATGGAAACCGCGCAAGAAACATTTAAAGTCGGTGGTTCGTGCGCGAGCGATGCGGCGTTAGAGTCCCCCAAGTCGAGTAGGCCAATTTTGGCGGGAAGCGCCCCTGGGCGAGCCTCGTTCGGAATGACGAAACGGCATAGAACAAAGAACCGCGCCAATGTCCAGAGGGTTGTCGTCGCGGCGGCGTTGGCGAGCCAGGGCGGTTGACGATTCCCCGGTTTCGCGCTTATAAGCCTCGCAACCAGAGGGCTCGCGGCTTCGGGGCCGGCGAGTGTTCGCCCGAATTATCACCACTGGATGGCGATTGACACGCGCCGATGCGCGCGCGCCGCCCGTGGTTCATTGGTCCATCGAAAGGAAAATCCATGTCCCGTCGTTGCGAATTGACCGGCAAGGGCGTGCAGTCCGGCAATCTTGTCAGCCACTCCAATCGCAAGACGCGCACGCGCTTCCTGCCCAATCTCGTCAATGTCACGCTGACGTCCGACGCGCTGGCGCGTTCCGTGCGTTTGCGCATTTCGGCCGCGGCTTTGCGCTCGGTCGAACATCGCGGCGGCCTCGACGCCTTCCTCGCGAAGTCGCATGACGAAGAGTTGTCGCAGAACGTGCGCGAATTGAAGCGCGAGATCGCCAAGAAGCAGACCGCCGCCCCCGCTACGGCCTGAGCCGTCGATGTTTCGGGCGGCGTCGCCTAAAGGCGCGCCGCCACGAATATTCCTGGTCAAACAGGTCCCCGTCGTGTTCGACGCGCCGGGGCTTTTGTCGTGTGCCGCGGCCAAGTTCAAAGACGGCCCCGACCGGAGTCGAGGCGTCATCGCCAGCGGTAGTCTTCGCATGGCTCGCTCCCCGGCGGCCCTGGGGTTCGGCGACAGCGCCGCGCACGCCCTTGCAGTCCGGGGGCGCGGTTCCGTAAGGCGTTCGTCCAAGCCTCGGCGCGAGGTCGCGAAACCCGGGCGAAAGGCTAATTGACCAATGGACTCAATATATGTAGAACGACTTCGGCGTCTCTAGGCTGATCGCTCTCTCGTGGCGCAGGCGGCTTTTCGTCGTAGAGGAGGCGTCGTGAGCGCGCCCTCGCGCGAGATCGCATCGAGAGATGGCGGGCGCTCAATTATTGCGTGACGTTGGACGGGTCAACCATGAGAGGCGCAGACGCGAACATGGTTCCAACCGCGAAGTCGCTCTCTCGGATCGTCCCCGCTCCACGGGCATTTTCGCATCGCGGCGAACTGCTTTCGGGCGAGCGCTGGTATGTCGTTCGCTCGCTCCCAAAGCGTGAACATGGCGCCGAAGCCCAACTCGCGGTTCAGGGGTTTCGCGTGTTCCTGCCGAAGGTGACGCGAAACGTGCGTCACGCCCGCAAAACGAAGGCTGTCCACACGCCGGCGTTTCCGGGCTATCTTTTCGTGGCGCTCGACCTGCAGCGCGATCGCTGGCGCTCGATCAACGGCACCTTCGGCGTCATGAGTCTGATCATGGCCGAAGAGCGTCCGGTGCCCGTTCCTCGCGGCGTCGTCGAGACGATCATCGATTATGCGGACGAATCCGGCATTTGCCGCTTTGATCGCGATCTCGTGGAGGGGCAATCCATTCGCGTGACCGCCGGGCCGCTGGCGGAAGCTGTCGGCGAACTGGTTCGGCTTGATAAAAGCGGGCGCGTTCGCGTGCTGCTTGAAATCTTGGGCGGCAAGGTGCTGGCGACCATCGAGAGATCATCTCTCGTGGCGGCGTGAGAAGCGAAGGAAGGGAGCCGTGGCCGTCGCCATTCAACGGCGAGGGCCACGCCTTGAATAATGATGTTCGCGCGGCCGTCTCGACTCGGCTGGCTCTCCAATCCTCGCGACCACGGGAGCCATGATCATGCGCTGAATGCTCGAAGGTCAAATCGATTCACTAGAGGATTCCATTCGCGAACCGAATGCCGGTTCGCGCGATCGAGGGTCTTCAAGGCGAGACTTTAGACTGTTTTCCGAAGGGATAATCACAGTGGGTAAACCCGAACTCGGCGTAAAGCGCCGTTGCCTGAGCTGCGCGGCGCCGTTTTTCGATCTCAACCGAACGCCGATCGCTTGCCCCAAATGCGGCGCCCTTTTTCAGGTCGTGGAGCTCGCGCATTCGAGGCCCAAATGGACTCCGTCTCCCCCCGTCACGATCAAGACTCCCGTCGCCGCCGTCGACCCATTCGAAGCCGAAACGGCCGAGCCGGAGGTGGAAGACGAAGACGCCCAGGACGAAGTGGAGATTCCGCCGATCGAGGAAGACGAGGACATTCAGCTCGCGGAGATCATCGATATCGACCGCGACGCGGCTAAGCCGGACTCATGATGGAGAATCGGTGGTCGGCATGACGCGCGCACGCGCCGGTATGAGGACGTTCCCACTCGGACACGAAAAAGGCCGCCACGAGGGGCGACCTTTTGTCGGCGTGGGTCGGAACGGGCGCTCGCCCGCCCCGATCCAAGGGCTCAGATTTCCTTGAGCTGATCAGCCGAGTTTTTGCCGGTGCGGCGATCCTGCGCGATTTCGTAGCTCACCTTCTGACCTTCGCGCAGATCGCGCAGGCCCGCGCGCTCGACGGCGCTGATATGAACGAAAACATCCGAGCCGCCATCGTCGGGCTGAATGAATCCGAAGCCTTTTTGACCGTTGAACCACTTGACGATTCCAGTAGCCATGTCACTCTCCAAGCATGTTTTATAAAGTTAGCCCGCATGCGCGGGGCCGGTTCGATCGATGTTTGGAAGAGGTCGTCAGCGGCTTTGTCACCAAAGCAAGTCCAAGTCGTCAGGCCGAAAATCGATGAGCAACCTATAGTGACGCGCGGCGCCGATTGCAATGTCGAGACGCGCCAACGCCAGATAAATCTCTAAATCGCGCCGCGGCGGCGTCCAATGGGAGTTCCGCGCGCCCGAACGACGGACTGTGTCGTCCTCGGGCGCCTTGTAGCGCCAAATCGCCCATTTGACGCCGTTATCTCGCGGCAAATAGAATTGGCGAAGCGATTTGACGAGGAGATCGGTCATGCGGATGGCGGCGCGTCTGTTTCTTGGATCGGCGACGCTCGGCGGCCTGTTCGGACCCGCCGCGGCGGAGGAGTTGACGGCGTCGAGCCTCCCCTTGTTCGCCCAAAATTTCCAACCAAAGCCGCAAGAACCCTCGATCTGGAGCGGACTCTATGTTGGTAGCGAAGTTTTCGCGATCTCGGGAAAGGGCGTCAAAGGCGGCTTCGGGGGCGGCGGTTTCATCGGCTACGATCACATATTCGCCAACGATCTCGTCGTCGGCGTTAGAGCGGACGCGGGCTATTCGCCGAGTTTGGCCCGATGGGGCGCCGCGAGGGGTTACGACTTCGCCAGCACGAATGTTTCGGTGGGCTACGAGATGGGAAGGTTTAAGCCTTTCGTGACGGCGGGCGTCGCCTTGGCGAAACCGGATGTCATCGGGCGCGGCTTCACGACGACGGGCGACGCCGTCAACGATCTGTTCGACTCGACTTCGAGCGTGAAGGCCTATGGAACCGTCGGCGCGGGCTTCGACTACGCCGTCACCGATAAATTGACCGTGGGCGTCTCGGTTTCCGCCGGCGCGGGGCGTGGCCCATGGGCGCCCTGAACCGCGAGAGCAGCGCCGCGAGGCTCCGATCGGCCTCGCGGCCCGGGCGCGGCGCGAATAGACGCCGCCGAGCCTTTTCCATGAAGCCAATCGTTTTTTCTGAATGGAAGATGAACTTCGCCCTCAGGTGGGGTTAATGCTTGCGATGTTAGGACATAGGGCGTCTGGATGTAGCTTGCTGCAATCCCTACCTCGGATGGGTCAGCACCGCGCGAGGCTTTGGAGCCGACTGATTGGCTCGACAGCTTTCACTCGGCCGTCGAATAAAGGAGTGACGACGATGTTTCGCAAATTGACACTGATCACGGCATTGACCGCGACGTTGGCGTTTCCCGCCGTCGCTCTGGCTGGTCCTCATGGCGGGCATGGCGGCGGCCACGGAGGTGGGCATGGCGGTTGGCATGGCGGCGGCGGTTGGCATGGCGGCGGCGTGGCTGTCCACGGTGGCGGCCGACGATATTGGGGCGGTCGCTGGTGGGCCTATGGCGTCGGTCCGTGCTGGCGCTGGAATCCTTATTACGGGTCTTGGAACTGGGTTTGCTACTGAGGCGTGAAATTTCAGGGCGTTCGCGCGCGAACGCCCTGGGAATTCGCCGACCAACCAAATCTCTTCGCGATAGTTCGTCTGTGGATTCTAGGCCGTCGTCCCAATTGGGCAGGAGACGCCGACGCCGCCGAGTCCGCAATATCCGTCCGGATTTTTGGCGAGATATTGCTGATGCCCTTCCTCCGCGTAATAGAAGGGGGGAGCGGGAGCGATTTCCGTGGTGATCGAGCCAAAACCGTGTCTGGCGAGGGCGTCCTGATAGGCGGCGAGCGAAGCTCGCGCCTCGTCCAGTTGGGCGGCGGAATAGGCGAAAATCGCGGAGCGATATTGCGTGCCGACATCATTGCCCTGCCGCATCCCTTGGGTGGGATCGTGGCTTTCCCAGAATAGCCGCAACAGCCGCGCGAACGGCAAAACAGCGGGATCGTAAACGACCAGGACCACCTCCGCATGGCCGGTTCGTCCCGTGCAAACATCGTGATAAGTGGGATTTTGCGTTTTTCCGCCGGCATAGCCGACCGCGGTGACGTAAACACCGTCGCCAGCCTGCCAGAATTTTCGTTCCGCGCCCCAAAAACAGCCCATGCCGAACAGCACGCTCTCCGTCGTCGCGGGAAATGGCGGGTCGAGCGGCCTGCCCATGACGAAATGGCGCGCGCCATGAACGACCGGCGCCGGTCGATCGGGCGGCGGCGCCTTCGGCTCAAAAAGCCAATCGAATGTGGACATGGTTCGCCTCCCGGGGCTGGTCGAATGCTCAGGTGAGATAGATATAAGCGTCCCCGAGATCGCCAAGCGATCCGTTTTTCGCGAACGCGGGCTGCGTGAAGGACGCGGGCCTATTCAGGCGGATAGCTTACGAGGGCGTGATGTTTGTGGCTGAGCACGATGAACGCCGCGCCAAGGCCGCACAAGGCGACGCCAACCGGCGTCGTCAGCAGAAGGGCCAGCAGCGGATCCCAAACGAAAGTCGGCAAGCGCGAGAGGACCGCCGAGCGCAACGCCTGATAAGCGACTGGCCATAGCGCCTGCAGGGCCGACCCCAGCGTCGTCACATAAAGGCTACCGCCCGCGAGAGAGCGGGTGCCGTCGACGACAAGAGCGACGAAGCCCCCAGCCAACAGCGCGAGACCCATGAAACGAATCAGCAATCGAAGCATGACCACGGCGAGCGCGAGCGGCGAAGTCTCGACTATACGCGTGGCGGCCATGCCTGTCCATGGCGAGCGACAGCCTGGTTTGGCGAGTTTGATCGACCTTGTCGCGCGGAAACATTTGCAACTGGCGGGCGTCTGAATATAGTGCGCTCGCGTTCGCGATGAGCGCTTCGGGCGAAAGCCCGCGCGGAGGGGTGGCCGAGTGGTTGAAGGCGCACGCCTGGAAAGTGTGTATACGGGAAACCGTATCGCGGGTTCGAATCCCGCCTCCTCCGCCAGATAGTCCAATCTTCTGTCTGATTTTGCCGCTATGCAATTATCAACCTGTCCGCGCTCCCGGCCTGTTTCCCCGCCGCGCGGCTCGGACCGATGAGGACAAGAACGGACAATCCCGATTGGTCGCGTTACCCAGGATCGGCGCCAGCAAGCAGAGATCGGAAGTTCGAGGAGGGGTCTCGCCTTCGATTCAACGGCGGTTTCTCGCCCGCGACCTCAAAGCCGCCGCTCCACCCTCAATCGCTCACCTGCAATCCTAAGGGGTCGCGGGGGGGGGGACGAGCCGCTGCGGCAATTCGTTCGCCATGACGCGGTCGTCAAACTGTTGTGTTTCTGGTTTCTGTCCGGCCTCCCGACAATATCGTTAGGCCTCGCCGATGAATTATCTGACGAGAGTCATTTTCCGGATGTTCGCCGATTTCAACCAGATGCTGGTTGATGGCGCGGGTGTCGCATTTCGGCGGGCGAGGGCGGGTCCCCCGCCGCTATTGGGCGATATCGCGCCGAAAATATAGGTTGACGCAGCGCGTTGGCCCGTGGGCGCGAATGGCCCAGCGCCTGGCGGGCTTGTTCTTCTGGCCGATGCGCGCCTCGCCGGCGAACCGGATTTCCATGTCGCGCGCGATCTCAATTCAAGCGCGCGCGAATTTTATGGATTGGCTCGCCCCTCCGTCCGGCGTTGCAGTTTCGCCGGAGCCTCAAACCGGAGGGACGAACGTCGCCAGACCGAAATGGACCGACTCGTTGGAATGCCGCGAAGCCGCGCCTCCGGCATTTATCCCTTTACGGGCAATGCCGAAATTGCGCGCCATGATAGGTCAGACTGACTTCTGTCGCGCGATCGCGGCGGCTCCGCCGCGAAACGCAGGCGCGCGTCCCTGTGTCGACCTCACCAGCGGCGACCGCGAACGACGACGCCCCGATGGTAATATCCGCGATGAACGGCCACGCCGCCATGGTAATATCCGCGACGCACGCCGACGGCGCCGTGCGGCCCAACGCAACCGGCGCGGTAAAATCCCCGGGCGCATACGACCGCGTTGGCGTCGGTCGTCGGCAAGGTCAGGCCGGTGACGAACACGCAAAATCCCAGTCCCATCATCGCTATGAATCTCATTGCAAACCTCCCCGCTTCAAGCCGATCTCCGTGATGGCCGTTCAGCGCGGACTATAGTGGCGCCTTGACCGGCGGATGACAAGCAAGGCCGCGCTTCCGATTGATCCCGCGCGACGCGCGAGCGACGGAAGGAGACGGCACTTGGATGAAACCTTGGCGCCCACGCCGTTGGAAAAAATTGGCTCTGGCGCCATGTCGGCGATTACGTTGGTCCCTAACCTCGCAGATTTGAGGTCGGAAGATGAAACAGCGTCGAAACGGGCCGTGTGAATTATACTCAATTTCGGGGACCACGCCTTCCCCCGATCGCCACACCCTATCTTGCCGCTTTGCGGCGCCGGATGGAGCTTGGAACATGGAAAATGATCGCGTGCGGCGCCTCAAGGCGACCGCCATCGACGAAGCGAAAAATGGTTTGGCGTATTCGTTTGTCTATTTCGTCCACCCATGCGTGGTCATGGCTTCTTCGCTTAGCTGCGGCGATCCAGCAACAGAGACGTGTGAGACCGTCCCGTGACGCGCCGCAACCCTGCGATATAGATGGCGCCCCATGCAAAATCAGTGATCGCGAACAGCGTCGTCGGCAACGCGCCAACATATGTGAAACCGTATGCGAGCAAGGCGGTCACCGCGAAAAAGTGCAATAACGCCTCCCAATATATGATGGATGCGAATCGTCGCACGTCGCGAGAACTCATAATCAGAGTCGCTGACGCGTACCAAAGAAATCCGGCGACAATCAAGGGCCAGAAGGGATTGGGAATTTGCATTCCAAGCAATTGCGCGGCCGGCGGCGTGACCAGGGTTAATCCAAGGCCAATATTCCAGATCCCGGACCAAAAAACCAATCGATCGAATGTCATTTGACGCCCTCGGGAAATTCGACTCGCCCATACGGCGCGCTCGGCCGAGAGGCCGGCCGGGACTTGGCGCCAATCACTCATGCCGCGGAGGAGCTTTGTCATCGCCTTGCGCCCCGTTTGGCTTCTTCTTCCTTAGCAGTTCCCGCTGTCCCACTCCATATCGCGCAATGCTTTGGATTAATTCGATGAGGTTGACGTCGAGGAAGACGACCCTGTCTCGCGATACGACATGGACCATGCCAGAGAAGGCCGCTGGCGCCGAAGGAAGAAACACGGTCAAATTGCCGTCTCCGTGATCTTCAATCACATAGGCCGGCCGTTGCATGCCTTCGGCGAACAACAACATCGCCGGCTTGAAACCTTCCGCCGATTCGGGCTGAAAGGCCTCTGATACGAGGCCTTTCAGCGCCGCGTAAACGGGAAGACGGCCGAGCGTGTGGCTCTCCATCAAATTGACGAGACTTCTGAAAAATGACGCGCGCAGCAGCATCCCGAAAATGAAGGATGCGCTAACGAGCACGACGACAGCCAACAGTTCCTTAAGTCGCGGCGCTTCCACCAAAACGCTTCTTGGAAGAAGATGGACGACGGGCGTCGCCATTTTGACGATGATGTCGAACGCCTTCGCGAACAGACTCCATAACAACAATAGGGGCAGCAGGACCAATAGGCCGCCAAGAATCGTGCTTTTTAAAAATTCGGCAATGGGCTTCATTGAACCTACCGTTTTGTTGATCGCGTCGTCCGCGCGGCATCCCCTACCATGGCGCGCGGCGCGCATTAAACTCTCGCCCAATGCGCGGCGTTCTCGAATCTTTAAAGAACGCCAGGGCTTTACCATGGGTCGCCGAGATACCGTGGCGACGACCTTGCCGCGAGCGAAAAAATATCGTCTTATCTCAATATTAACGCGCGATTTTAGGAGGGGGCATGGCGGCGGGAACGTTCAAGTCATCGATCATTAGTCTGATTCTAATGTGTGTTTCCGTGCTCTGCGGCGCGCGGCCGGCGGCGGCCGAATTGCCTAAGAAGCCGCATATCGTCATCATCTGGGGCGACGACATCGGCCAATCGAACATCAGCGCCTACACGAACGGCCTGATGGGCTATCGCACGCCAAACATCGACTCCATCGCCAAGGATGGCGTGATTTTCACGGATTATTACGGCGAGCAGAGCTGCACCGCCGGCCGCGCCTCGTTCATCACTGGGCAAAGCGGGTTGCGCACCGGCCTGACGAAAGTCGGCATGCCCGGCGCCAGTCTCGGATTGCAAAAAGAAGATCCGACAATCGCGGAGCTCCTCAAAGCGCAGGGCTACGCGACGGGCCAATTCGGCAAGAACCACCTCGGCGACAAGGACGAGTTTCTGCCGACCGCGCATGGCTTCGATGAATTTTATGGCAATCTCTATCACCTCAACGCGGAGGAGGAGCCGGAACTCCCCGATTATCCGAAAGCCGATGACCCGGAATTTCCCAACTTTCGCAAAAATTTCGGTCCCCGCGGCGTGATCCACAGTTTCGCGCTGCCGGACGGCAAGCAAAAGATCGAGGATACCGGCCCGCTCACCAAGAAGCGGATGGAGACCATCGACGACGACATCGCCGCTCGCGCGGCGGAGTTTCTTGAAAAGCAGGTGAAGGCCGACAAGCCGGTCTTTCTTTGGGTGAACTTCACCCATATGCATTTCCGCACCCATCCCAAGCCGGAGAGCGTCGGCCAATCGGGACGTTGGATGGGGCCTTACGCTGACGTGATGATCGATCACGACAAGAACGTCGGGACCGTTCTCGACAAGATCAAGGAGCTTGGGATCGACGACAACACGATCGTGATGTATTCGACGGACAACGGCCCGCATATGAATTCCTGGCCGGACGCGGCGATGACGCCGTTCCGCAACGAGAAGAACTCGAATTGGGAAGGCGCCTATCGCGTGCCCGCCATGGTTCGCTGGCCGGGCAAGATCAAAGCGGGTTCCGTCGCCAACGAGATCGTCTCGCATCTCGACTGGATGCCGACTCTGCTCGCGGCCGCCGGCGTGCCGGATGTCAAGGAGAAGCTCCTTAAGGGATACAAGATCGGCAAAACGAATTTCAAGGTCCATCTCGACGGCTACAATCTGTTGCCGTATTTGACCGGCCAAGAACCAAAAAGCCCGCGCAAGGAGTTCTTCTATTTCTCCGACGAAGGCGATCTAACCGCCTTGCGTTACGACAATTGGAAGCTGATCTTCGCCGAACAAAAGACTCCCGGCACTTTGGCGGTCTGGATTGAGCCATTCACCATGCTACGCGTGCCGCTGATCTTCAACCTCCGTCTGGATCCATACGAGCGCGCGACCATCACGTCGAACACCTATTACGACTGGTTCTTGGATCACGCTTTCATCGCGCTTCCCGTGCAAAATTATGTCGGAAAATTCCTGATGACATTCAAGGATTTTCCGTCACGGCAGAGACCGGCGAGCTTCTCCATCGATCAGGTCATGGAAAAGTTGAAGCAGCCCATGCATCACGATTAGTGATGATTATCGGCGGGAGCCACGCGGCTTCCGCCGACGAAGATGCGATCGCTTGCTCTGAACCAAGGCCGAGCAAGCTGGTTTGAGTTGATCGCTCAATCCCAATCCTCCAATCGCCAAGGGAAGAAAACATGCGTAAACTTCTGATCGCCGCCGGCTTCGCGCTCGCGATGTCTCCGGTCGCCGCGAGCGCCCAGACAGCCTTGTCCGCATATGCGGACGCCAAGGGCTATATCGATGTGCAGAAGCTGACCTGCGCTCAGCTCGCCGGGACATTCCAAGAAGACGCCGACTTCCTCGGCATATGGTACAGCGGGTGGTACAACGGCCTTGCGAAGAAGCACGCGATCAAGGTCGATCGCGTCAAGGAAGGCATTCACGAAGTTATCGTCTATTGCAAGGATCACCAGGATAAGAAGGTCATCCAGGCGATCGACGTTATTCTCAAGGCCAAGAAGGACTGACCCTTCTCTTGAAGGGATTTCAAGACGCGCTCCCGTGACGAGGCGGACTCTCGGGGCCGGCGCGCGGCCGCTCGCGAAAGCGCCCTATCCCGCAGCGCCGATGCGCGGCGGTATAGGATCCGCGTTCATCATCTCCACGAGGCGACATGCTCAACTTCACCGCCGCGATCAAAATATTCGTCGCGACGGCCGTTCGTCGCGCGGTCTTGCGCAAATCCTCCGCGACCGCCTTGTTCCCGATTCTATCGGCTTGCTTATTATTCCACGCCATGGAAGCCCGCGCCGCCGAGGCGAGCTATGTGGGCTCCGCGGCCTGCGGCGGTTGCCACGCCGCGCAATCGAAAGCTTGGCGAAGCTCTCATCACGCCGCCGCCATGGCCGTCGCGACGCCGGAAACGGTGCTCGGCGACTTCAAGGACGTCTCCATCGAGAGCCACGGGTCGAAGGGGCGGTTTCTGCGCGACGGCGACCGTTTTATCGTCGAGACGGAAGGACGCGACGGCAAGACCGCCCGTTTCGAGGTTGCATGGACCTTCGGCGTCGAGCCGCTGCAGCAATATCTCGTCGCCTTCCCGGACGGAAGAGCGCAGGCCCTCCCATGGGCGTGGGACTCGCGGACCAAAGAGTCGGGGGGGCAGCGTTGGTTCCATCTTTACCCCGATCGCCCCATCCCCAGCACGGACCCGCTGCATTGGACCGGGGCCATGCAGAACTGGAACTTCATGTGCTCGGAATGTCACTCGACGGGAGTCCAAAAGGGCTATGACGCTCAGAAAGACAGTTTTCGCACGAGTTTCTCCGAGATAGCGGTCGGCTGCGAGTCTTGCCATGGGCCGGGCGGCGATCATCTCGACTGGGCGAAAGGCGGTCGCGATCCGGTGCGAGCCAACAAGGGCTTCGACGGGAGCCACGCGCATCGCGAAAAAGTCGAATGGACTCCCGATGCGAAAACCGGCAGCCCGATAAAGGGCGCGCCGCGACCGGCCGCGGACGAAGTTGAGCTTTGCGCGCATTGTCATTCGCGACGCGGCGAGATCCACGAGAGTTGGCGTCCGGGCCAGCCGCTCCTGGATACGCATTCGCCATCGTTCTTGAGCGAAGACCTGTTTGAAGACGACGGCCAGATGAAGGACGAAGTCTTCAACGATCATTTGTTCAAACAAAGCCTGATGTATGCAAAGGGCGTCATTTGCGGCGATTGCCACGATCCGCATTCGGGCAAGCTGAAAATCGCCCGAGCCGAGATATGCGGGCAATGTCATCAACCGGCGCGCTTCGCGACGAAGGAACATACCGGCCACGCGAGCGGAGCGGGGGCCCCGGATTGCGTCTCCTGCCACATGCCCGCCCGAACCTATATGGTCGTCGACGAGCGGCACGATCACTCCTTTCGCATCCCGCGGCCAGATCTCACGAAAACGCTCAACACGCCAAACGCCTGCAACGATTGTCACAAGGACAAGACGGCTGATTGGGCGGCATCGGCGGTCGAAAGGTGGCACGGCGCCGTCCGGAAGGGATTCCAAGATTGGGGCGAGGCGTTCCATCTCGCGCGCGGCGGCGATCCTGCCGCGCGCGATTTATTGCTAAAGCTGGTCGAGGAGCCGGCGGCGCCGGCCGTGGCGCGCGCCACCGCCATTGTCGAAGCGCAGCGGCTACCTTCGATCTCCGTGGAGCAAGCGACGAGTCGATCGCTGGACGATCCCGACCCATTGGTTCGCATCGCCGCCTTACGCGCGCAATCGCCGTCCGCGCCGCTCGATCAACGTTGGCGGCGCGCGGGGCCCTTGTTGTCCGATCCGATACGCGCGGTGCGAATCGAAGCCGCCGCCGTGCTCGCCGATCAGCCCGCGGATGGGCTTGCGAACGAAGATCGGGTCCGCTTGGAGGCGGCATGGGCGGAATATGAAGCAAGCCAGAGACTGAACGCGGATCGCCCCGAGGGACGCGCCAATCTCGCGGGCTTTCTGCAGCGCCGAGGCAAAGCGAACGAAGCGGAGCAGGAGTATCTCGCCGGGCTGAAGCTGGCGCCGACGGCGGCTGCGCTCAGCGTCAATTTGGCGGAACTGTACCGCGTCCAGGGGAAGGAAAGCGGGGCGGAACAGGTTTTGCGCGAAGCGTTGGCGTTGTCGCCCGAAGCGGCTTCCGTGCGCCATGCGCTCGGCCTGAGTTTGATACGCCAGAAGCGCTACGACGAGGCGATCCAACAACTGGGCCGCGCCGTCGAACTGGCGCCAGATGAGCCTCGCTACTCATACGTCTATGTTGTCGCATTGCAATCGCGGGAGCGCCGCGGCGAATCCAAAAAAGCGCTCGAGGAGGCCTTGCTTCGCCACCCCTTCGACGCCGGCCTGCTGCAGTTGGAGCTTCCTGAAGCGCTTCGTAATGGAGACATAAAAGGCGCCGCGCTGGTTGCGCGCACCCTGTCGAATTTGGCGCCGGATGATCCGAGGATAGCGCGGCTCGCGGCGCGACTCGAAAACCGCGAGTAGACCGCTGCGTCGCCGCTGTCCCGCCGAGACGGGAACCGCGCTGCGGTCCTGATTCCCGACCAGCTTCAGTGGCCCGCGGGATGTTCGCGGCGCCTTTCCGGATAGGCGGAAAGGCGTGGGAGAGGATTCGATCGCCGACATTGGCCGCTCGGCGTTTTCGCTGTTCTCCCTGGGGGCGGAGTGTTTCTCGCCTGTCAGCATTCGCTCGAAGAAGGACGCGGGACCTCCAACGGCCAAAGCCTGTTCGGCGCGCCGAAAATCCCGACCGACAACCATATCCGCGCGTTGCTCGATCCGGTTCGCCGCCATGAACCTCCCGGCTTTCGCCACGCAACCGTCCACGACCGCCTCGAAAGCCTGTGGGGCAAGGCGCGCGAGGCCAAGCGGGCGAGCAGGCATTTCTTCGAATACATCCGCGCGTCGTGCTCTGGCCCGTAATTGAGTTTCGCGTCCCGATCCCGCGTTTCGTCGAGCTCCGCCATGCGTTTATCGGCGTAACGAACCCGCCATTTGGACGCCGGGCTAATCGTGCGGCCCGCGGACCGAGCGATCCGCCGCGTCGGCGCACCATCGCTCGCCAGCTACACAATCCGCGCCCGAAGACGCGGCCAACGCTCGGCCTTCCATCGAGCGCGCTAAACTTTCGAGTTTGGCGCGCTCCTGTTCCGTCAGAATAATCGCCGCCGCGTCCGGAATGCCGGGCGTTCAACCTCGAATCCCGACCCGCCAATCCGCGATATCGGGTGCTTGCGAGTTCGCACGGGCGCGGTAGGCGCCGGGCGTCATGCCGACACGGCGAAGAAAAGCGCGGCGAAAACTCGCCTCATCAGCATATCCGGCGCGCGCGGCCAATTGCTTGACGGGATAGGCGCTAGTCGCGAGCAACGCCTTGGTCGCCTCGAAGCGAATCCGATCGATGAAATCGCGCGGCGACTCACCCGTCGCCGCCTTCAGGCGTCGGTGCAGCGTGCGCGGCGAGATCGTCAAGGCATGCGCGAGGCCGCGCGCGGTGAGACGTTCGACCCCGAGGCCTTTGATGATCTGTTCGGCATCGCTCAAGAGGGCCTTCGCCGCGATCAGCGAATCTGACGGATCTTCGACGGCGTGTCGGGCGAGCAAAGATTCCAACGTGACGGGCTCCGTCGAACGCCTCACCGTCTCTCGCCCGGTCAACGCTCGGATCGCATAAAGCGTGAGATCGACCCAAGACAACCAACCACTTGCGGCGATCGCCCCATTCTCCTCGATCAACGGGGTCGTCATCAAGGAGTCGACCGCGGAGGAGGAGCAACGCTCCTCGTCGCCTTGCAGCGCGCATGTTTCGGCTTCGCAGCCACGGCCCAACATTCCCGTCGCTTCGAGCATGAACACGCCATTGCAAGATGCGCCGATCAGGCTTCCCTGCCCGTGGCGCTGGCGAATCCAGGACGCTAGGCAAGCCGCCCGCTCCGCGCGCATTGGCTCACCGCGTTGATCGAACGCAAAACCGGGCAACAGAACCGCATCGCAACTCGAAATCGACAAAATATCCGCATCCACGGCAAAAAAACGCCCGTCGTCGTCGACAAAAGGCTTCCCGTCCACGCTCGCCGTCAAGACCTCGAAACATGCCGGGGCGCCGGTGTCCTTCGCAATCACGCGCGACGACGCCAAGAACATTTGTGTCATTCCGATGAAATGACGAGCAACACATCCATCGAGACCGAGGATAACAACTTTCATCTCATAAATATAAGCGGCTCAATTAAGCTGGTCCACAAATCCATGAATTGAAACAGTGCGTCAAAATGCCGCGCCTCGTGTAAATAACGTGAATGACCGATCAGGTTCATTTTCGCGGAACATTACAGATATTTAACGTTCATTTTCGACAGAAATAAAGCTTTGGCCTGGAATGCAACAGAATGGCCAACTTCCCATCCTATACATTTAATCTACGTTGGCCACATTTGGAGCGCCGGGCGGACTAAACGCCTTCGGCTAAGGTGGAGGAAACCTTATGACTTCAACGACGACGACGGCCGTACGCGTAAAAGACGACGCCGACGCCATAATAAATCTAAAACCGATGTGGATCGGTCTGGGCGTGATGACGGTCTTTTATCTGATCGTGCGCGTCTACGAGCAGATCTTCGGCTGGCGCGCGGGTCTCGACTCGTTCGCGCCGGAATTTCAGACTTACTGGCTGAGCGTTTTGTGGACTGAGATTCCTGTGGAGTTGGTCGCCGGCATCGGCCTCGCCGGCTATCTGTGGAAGACCCGCACCCGTGATATGGCGAGCGTGACGCCGCGTCAGGAAATGAAAGCCATTATTGTCAATATTCAGTGGCTTGTCGTTTTCGCCATGGCTATCTATTGGGGCGCGAGCTTCTTTACGGAGCAGGACGCGACTTGGCACATGACGGTCATTCGTGACACCGATTTCACGCCGAGCCATATCCTTGAATTCTATCTCAGCTATCCGATCTACTCGATCGTCGCGGTCGGCGCCTTCTTCCACGCCAAGACACGGATTCCCTTCTTCTCCAAGGGTTATTCGCTCGCCTATCTGATCGTCTCGATCGGCCCCTTCATGATCATCCCGAATGTTGGCCTTAACGAATGGGGCCACACCTTCTGGTTCATGGAAGAACTGTTCGTGGCGCCTCTGCATTGGGGCTTCGTCTTCTTCGGCTGGATGGCGCTCGCGGTGTTCGGCGTGACGCTTCAGCTCTTGGCGCGCGTGCGCGCGTTGATCGGCGCCGAAGGCGTCGCCCTTCTGACCTGACGCGCAAAACCGGGAGATGCGAGATAGCGCCCGCTTGACGCATCCTTCGGTCGAACGTTCTACCTAATCCTCCCAGCGATTGACTGCCCTCCCAAGGGCGTCCCGCTCCCGCTCCCTTGAACAGGAACGGGAGCGGGCTTTTTTCGCGCCGCGCGCCGAAAAACTCGCCTGGCGCCCGGAATCATTAATCGGCGAAACAGGGCTTTAGCCGCTTTTGGCGGACTCGGCTTTTTGTCCTGACGAAAGGCCCGGCGGTTACGTTGTAATCGGCGATGAACGCCTCGATACGGGCGACGAGTTCGGGCGCGCTTTGAAATGAGGCGTCGTCGAGCGCCTTTCCCAAGAGGATCGAGAACCAGATTTCGACCTGGCCGAGCCAGGAGGCATGCGTCGGCGTGAAGCGGAAATGCGCGTTCTCGTGACGCTTGGGCCTCATGTCGCGCATGGGGTTGTGAATCGACGGATTGTCGGCGACCACTGAATCTCCCCACCGAGATCGTCGGCGACGACCTTGTTCATGAAATCGAGGAATTCGACGCGTCGTCGCCGATTGTAGCGGCGTCCAGCGACCTTGCCGGCGGAAAGATCGAGCGCCGCGGCGCCGTGTCGTGTTCAACGACGCGGGCTGGCGTACTCATCCCTCAATTGGATATGCATATATATCCAGCCGTCGTCGCCATCCGTTCAGATCGGCTCCGGCCCGCGCGAAATCGCGGCGACGCCGGTGCGGGAGACCTCGACGAGACCGATCGGGCGCATTAGATCGACGAACTCGTCGATCTTTTCCGGCTTGCCGGTCAGCTCGAAAATAAAGCTCTCGGTCGTCGCGTCGACGATGCGGGCGCGAAAGGCTTCCGCCAGTTGCAGCGCGTCGTTGCGGTTGTCGCCGCGTCCGCGCACCTTGACCATTGCGAGTTCGCGCTCTAGGCCGCGCCCGTTGACCGTCAGATCGGTGACTTGGCGCACCGGCACCAGCCGCTCCAGCTGATGCCGGATCTGCTCGATTGTCTCGGGCGCGCCGGAGGTTCGGATCGTGATGCGCGAGAGATGCTCGGCATGGGCGACTTCGGCCACGGTGAGGCTTTCGATATTATATCCGCGCCCCGAAAACAGACCGACGACGCGCGCCAGAACGCCCGGCTCGTTGTCGACCAATACCGACAGCGTGTGCGACTCTATTTTCGAATCCGACGTCGACGCGGAATAGGGGGAGGGCGGTGAAGTCGGAGCGTTCATGGCGGTTCCGTCGTTGGTTTGAGGGGCGAGACGCGGTACAGCGGCTTTACACCAGCATCTTGCCCTTTTCGTCGATGATCGCGCCAAGCTCGACGCCGGCGTCGTCGGAAAGATCGGCGAGCAGCATGTCGTTATGCGCCTTGCCCGAGGGGATCATCGGGAAGCAGTTTTCTCCCTTTTCGACGACGCAGTCGAACAGCACGGGCCCATCGTAATCGAGCATCTCGCCGATCGCCCGGTCGAGATCGGCGGGATCGTAGCAGCGAATCCCCTTGGCGCCGAAAGCCTCGGCGAGCTTGACGAAATCGGGCAGCGCCTCCGAATAGCTGTGTGAATAGCGACCGCCATGCAGCAATTCCTGCCACTGCCGCACCATGCCCATATATTCGTTGTTCAGGATGAACACTTTTACGGGCAGGCGATATTGAATGGCGGTCGAGAGTTCCTGGATGCACATCAGGATCGACGCCTCGCCGGCGATGTCGATCACGAGGGATTTTGGGTGCGCCAGCTGCGCGCCGATGGCCGCGGGGAGGCCATAGCCCATCGTGCCGAGACCGCCCGAGGTCATCCAGCGATTGGGTTCGTCGAAATGATAATGCTGGGCGGCCCACATCTGGTGTTGGCCGACCTCCGTCGTGATGTAGACGTCCTTGTCCTTGGTGAGTTCATAGAGCCGCTGCACCGCGTATTGCGGCTTGATGGTCGTCGTGGAGTTGCGGTACGCGAGCGATTTCCTGGCGCGCCAATGGTCGATTTGCGCGCGCCAGGCGTCGAGCGGCTGCTTTTCCGCGTGCATCGCCTCCGAGCGCCACACGCGCACCATCGCCTCAAGCACATGGCCGCAATCGCCGACGATTGCGAGATCGACCTTCACATTCTTGTTGATGGAGGAACGGTCGATGTCGATGTGGATTTTCTTCGATCCGGGCGAGAAGGCGTCGAGCCGTCCGGTGATGCGGTCGTCGAAACGCGAGCCGACGGCGATCATCAGATCGCAGTCGTGCATCGCGTTATTGGCCTCGAAAGTGCCGTGCATGCCGAGCATGCCAAGCCAGTTGGCGCCCGAGGCCGGATATGCGCCAAGGCCCATCAGCGTGGAGGTGATGGGAAAGCCGGTGAGCGCGACGAGTTCGCGCAGCGTCGCCGCCGCCACCGGGCCGGAGTTGATCACGCCGCCGCCGGTGTAAAACACCGGGCGCTTGGCGGCGGCCATCATCGCCACCGCCTCGCGGATCAGACTCACGTCGCCGTCGAGCTGCGGGTGATAGGTCTTGTGATGGACATTATGCGGGGGCGAATAGAGGCCGCGCGCGAACTGCACATCCTTGGGAATGTCGACCACCACCGGGCCGGGCCGTCCGTTCGACGCGACGTAAAAAGCCTCGTGCAGCACGCGGCAGAGGTCGTCGATGCTTTTGACGAGATAATTATGCTTGGTGCAGTGGCGGGTGATGCCGACCGTGTCGCATTCCTGAAAGGCGTCGGAGCCGATGAGATGTGTCGGCACCTGACCGGTGATGCAGACCAGCGGAATGCTGTCCATCAGCGCGTCGGTGAGGCCGGTGACGGTGTTGGTGGCGCCGGGGCCGGAGGTGACGAGCAGCGTCCCGACCTTGCCGGAGGAGCGGGCGTAGCCCTCCGCGGCGTGGGCGGCGCCCTGCTCGTGCCGCACCAGGATATGGCGCACGCTCTCCTGCTGAAACAGCACGTCGTAGATCGGAAGAACGGCGCCGCCGGGGTAGCCAAAGAGAACGTCGACGCCATGATCCTTCAGGGCTTCGACCACCATTTCAGCGCCGGTCATCTCTTTCGACATCGTCTTGGCTTTCCGTTTCTTGTCGTTGTCGCGATTCTTCTTAGGGCTTGGCGTGGCTTGGGCAATAAAAAACCTGGGCAACAAAAAAGGCCCACAAGGGGCCTTTGGTCAAGCGCCAGTCGCGGACAACCGGGCTATGCCCGGTCCGGCGCTGGCGCGAAAAATACGAGGAGGCGGTTGGTCAAACGCTGCGCCCTTGAGGTTTTGATGGGAAGCAAACTAGGCGAGGGCGGCGCGGAGGTCAAGCGGGGAGCGGGCGTTTGGCGGACGCGGGGGCGCGGCCCGCGAAACATGGTCGTCATCAAGCTCGTCGTCAAATCCGTGGCGACGAACCTCGTCCGCGACCCAAAAGACATGCACGGCCTGGAAGTTCAGCGACATCTCGCCAACCTCAACCCCCGAACGCCTCGAAGCCCCGATCCGTCAAACGGCCGCCTTAACTTGAAGCGCTCGCCCCTCGCGCTTGGCGCCCCTTTGCGGAGCCACGCCTTTCGTGTAGAACCCCTCGCAATCAATAGCGCGCCAGGCGCAGCGCTCCGCCGGGAAGGGATCCTTTAAAATGCAGCAGGTCATCATAGCGATCCACCTTATGGTGGTGATAGCTCTCGTGGCGCTGGTGCTTTACCAGAAATCAGAAGGCGGCGCGTTGGGTCTCGGTCAGAGCGGCTTGTTCAGCGGACGCGGCCAGGCCAATGCGCTCACGCGCGCCACGGGCATTCTCGGCACGATTTTCTTCGTGACCAGCATCTTGCTGACGGTCCTGCCCGCCTGGGAGCGGCACGCCGCCGGCGGCGAGGACTGGACCACCGCCGTCGACAGCAAGAATGTCCAAATCAAAGAGATCAAACCGGCGCCCGGCGCCGCGCCGGAAACGAAGGACAAGGCCGCTCCCGAGGAAAACGAGAGCGTCTTCGAGCAGTTGAAGCGGGCCCAGGAAAAACGCCAAGCCGCCCCGCAGACCCCCGCGGCGGCGGCGCAAGCTCCCGAGGCCGAGAAGCCGACGCTGCGTCCATCCGAAGAGCCCGGCGCCGCGCCGAAGTCCGAGGCCGAACCGGCGACGCCTCAATCCACGGCCCCCGTCGAGCCGAAGGCCGAACCGGCGACGCCTCAATCCGCGGCCCCCGTCGAGCCGAAGGCCGAACCGGCTCAACCTTTGGCGGAATCCCCGCAAGCGCCGACCAACTGGGCGGCGCCCACCAAGTAGACTCGCCTGGCTACTCGCCTTCGCTCACAAAAATTCTGAGCGAAGGCGAAATTGCCGCTACCCGAATCGGCTTTTAGGCGCTAGGCGTGGAGCCCCATGGCTCGCTACATCTTTATCACGGGCGGGGTGGTCTCTTCGCTTGGCAAGGGGCTGGCCTCGGCGGCTCTGGGGGCGTTGCTTCAGGCGCGCGGCTACAGCGTGCGCCTGCGCAAGCTCGACCCCTATCTCAATGTCGATCCAGGGACCATGAGCCCCTATCAGCACGGCGAGGTTTTCGTCACCGACGATGGCGCCGAGACCGATCTTGACCTTGGCCATTACGAGCGTTTCACCGGATGTCCAGCCACCCGGCGAGACAATGTGACGACCGGACGCATCTATCGGGACATCATCGCGAAGGAGCGGCGCGGCGATTATCTCGGCGCGACGATCCAGGTGATCCCCCATGTCACGAACGCCATCAAGGAGTTCGTGCTGGAAGGCGACGAGCACGTCGATTTCATGCTGATCGAGATCGGGGGAACCGTCGGCGACATCGAGGGGCTTCCATTTTTCGAAGCGATCCGCCAACTCGGCAACGACCTCCCGCGAAGTCACTGCGTTTACATTCATCTGACGCTGCTGCCATACATTTCCAGCGCGGGCGAATTGAAGACCAAGCCGACGCAGCACTCGGTCAAGGAGTTGCGCTCCATCGGCATTCAGCCCGACATTCTCCTGTGCCGCTGCGACCGCGAGATTCCCCGCGACGAACGTCGCAAGCTCGGCCTCTTCTGCAATGTGCGGGAAAGCGCGGTGATCGAAGCGCGCGACGCGTCCAATATCTACGATGTGCCGAGACTTTACCACGCCGCCGGGTTGGACGCGCAGGTGCTCGCCGCCTTCGGCATCGAACCGGCGCCCAAACCCGACATGAGCCGCTGGAACGCGGTGGCTCAGCGCATCAACAATCCCGAAGGCGAAGTCACCATCGCCATCGTCGGCAAATATACCGGCATGAAGGACGCCTATAAAAGCCTCATCGAGGCGCTGGCGCATGGAGGACTCGCCAATCGCGTGAAGGTCAATCTTGACTGGATCGAATCCGAGATTTTCGAGAGCGGCGACCCGGCGGCGCATTTGGAGCATGTCAACGGCATTCTGGTGCCGGGAGGCTTTGGCCAACGCGGGGCGGAAGGCAAGATTCTCGCGGCCCGTTTCGCGCGAGAACGCAAGGTTCCCTATTTCGGCATTTGTTTTGGCATGCAGATGGCGGTGATCGAAGCGGCGCGCTCGCTCGCCGGCATAGAGGGCGCCAACTCAACGGAGTTTGGCCCCTGCGACGAGCCGGTTGTCGGTCTGATGACCGAATGGCTGCGCGGCAACGCACTCGAACAACGCGGCGTGGGCGGCAATCTAGGCGGCACCATGCGTCTCGGCGCCTATCCGGCTCACTTGCGCGCAAATTCCCATATCGCGAAGATTTACGGCGCTCAGGATATTTCCGAGCGCCATCGCCACCGCTACGAGGTCAATGACGCCTATCGCGATCGCCTCGAGGCCAAGGGCGTCATCTTCGCCGGAAGCTCGCCCGACGGGTTGCTTCCCGAGACGATCGAAATCCTTGACCACCCCTGGTTCATCGGCGTGCAATATCACCCGGAGCTAAAAAGCCGCCCCTTCGAGCCGCATCCGCTGTTCGCCAGTTTTATCGAGGCGGCGAAAGCGCAGAGCCGATTGGTGTGAGCGGGGAGTCTGGCGAAGTTTTATCGGCAGCTCGGCTCGGCCAACGTCTCGGCGCCCCGCCGCCCGCCTTCGCGCCGAGGATTTTGCCGTCCGCCATTCTGGCGGGTTGTGCGCACTGGCGCCGCGCAAAGGAATGGGTCAATGCCCTCCTTGGGCGTCGGCGGACGCCGTTGGATGGGTAATTCCGCCAGAATCTTCGTCTTTTCGGTTGGCTCTGGAAGCTGACGACGGCATGTCCGGGGCGGTCGCGGGAGTCGAACCCGCGATCCAATCGTCAGACCGCCAGCGTGGCCGCCTGACCAAGCCGGTCTACGCCGGCGCGCACGGCGATGACGCCGAACCCTTTGCGTTACGACACGGGACGCGATCCAGCTTAATCTTCGCGATTACCCTGGGTTGGGAATTGACAAAGGCGACAAGCCGCGCAAAAACCGAGCGCAGACTTGGAGAATCGCGTAATAGCGCATGCCACTCCAGGGGATAGGTTGAGCGCAATTGAGCTATCATTCGACGAGATGGGAGCTCGCCGCCGGTCCGGTGGGGCGCGCGCGGGATCCGCTGATCGAGCCGAACTGGTGGGAATTGCCCGCGATATTGGTGCTTGTGGCGATTCTCGCCGCCGCTGATATTGGGGATTGGCGCGCCGAAGACACCTTGAACATCGTGGCGCCCGTTTGGTTGTCGCTGGCGCTTGGCGTGAGCGCGCTGCAGATGGGCGCGGCCGACAGCAGAGCGGTCTGGACGCCGCTTTTCTGGTTCCGCGTGGCGGTGTTGATGTATTTCGGCCTCGGCAACATCGCGCCGGCGATCATGAACTCGGCCAGCATCATCTACGTGCAAGAAATATTTTTCTTTCTGCCGGCGGATGTTCAGCAAGTTAATTTGGTCAGCGCGTTCGGAGTCGCCTGCGTTCTCGCGGGCAATCTCGTCTATGAGAGATTGTTCGTCCCCGCGCGAGCCTCCGGTGCCGCGCGCCGCGCGCTCCCAACGAGGCGGCGCGCAAAGGGTTTGCGCTGTTTTTGATCGGCGCCGGCATCAATTACTTTCTCGCGCTGCCCGCCGCGATGAGCTTGGCCGATTTCGTGGTTCCCGGCTTCGTAATGAACTTGGCGCTGTGCGAATACGTGGGCTTCGCGCTTTTGGCGATATGGGCTTTCACTAATTCCACGGCCGCCGTGTTAGCCGTCGCGGCCCTGGTGGCGGTCGACAGCATGGTCGGCGTGCTCATGCTTAACAAGAGCTGGGCGCTCCTGCCCTGGTTCGCCTTCGTGATCGGGGCGCTCAGCTACAACCTCACTATTCTGAGGCTCGCCACCGCCGGTCTATTGATTGTCTTCGCGTTCAGCGTTCTCCAGCCCTTGGTGGCCTATGGCAGAAACGAGGCGAATAACAATTCGGGGGTCAGCCTCACATTCCGTGCTAAATGGGCAAATGAAGCGGCAACATACGAGCGCGTAGAAGTTCGACGCCCGCTCGACCGTACATTGCGCGCTTAAGCGTCTTCAATCTATTGATCTGCC
>Ga0181533_1002051_pt1 | contig 24432 bp, 20 predicted proteins | sample PEATcosm2014_Bin_45_FD_119772 | JGI IMG/M metagenome (GOLD analysis project Ga0181533, IMG submission 119772) | Peatland microbial communities from MTU Mesocosm Facility, Houghton, MI, USA - PEATcosm2014_Bin11_60_metaG | ecosystem: Environmental > Terrestrial > Soil > Wetlands > Peat | place...
CGTGGTCGGACTCGGCGGGCCGAGCGGAGCGCAACAGTTTCATAGTCTGGGCATCAGGGAGCTGCCGGCGTGTCTGCGTGAGATCGGAACAATTCTGATCGAGAAGACGCCGATCCTGGGCGGGCTGGCGATTATCGAAAACGGCTTCGAGGAGACCGCACACATCATTGGCGTGGAAGCCCGCAAGTTCATCGAGGAAGAGCCGAAGCTGCTGGCAACAGCCGTCAAGCTGATGCCGCTGCTGCCCGCCGACAAACTCGACATCCTGGTGATTGAAGAGATGGGCAAGGACTACAGCGGCACGGGGATCGATACAACCGTCGTCGGCCGTTTCCGGGTGAAGGGCGAGCCGGAGCCGGAGACGCCCTTTATCAAGCGCATTGTGCTGCTGGATATTTCCGAGGGCTCGCACGGCAATGCCAATGGAATAGGGCTGGCGGACCTGGTGACTGACAAACTTGTCAGCAAGGTGGATTTGAAATCCACTTACCTCAACGTTATAACCACAGGCTTTGTGCAGCGCTGTTTCACGCCGCTGCATTTCCCGAGCGAGCGAGAAACCATCGAGATGGCGATCGCGAGCCTGGGGCGAATTGCGGCCAAGGATCTGCGGCTGATGATCATTGCCACCACGCTTCACCTGGAGAAGGTGTATGTCTCCGAGGCGCTGGTTGCGGAGCTGAAAACGAGGCCCGGCGTGGAGGTGGCCGCCGAACCGGTGGCGCTCGAATTCGATGCCGACCGCAACCTGGTGCACCGGCTGATGGCGCACAAAGCCAGCCAGACACACGCATAGCACTTTGAGCACCGAACAGAATAAGGAGCGAGACGAGTGAACGATAAGGTTCTTATACAGGCCGGACCCCTGCGGAAGTTTTGCGCCGAGCTGTTCGAGAAAGCCGGCATGCAGCCGGAGGAGGCGTCGATCAACGCCGATACCCTGGTGGACGCCGATCTGAAGGGCATTGATTCGCATGGCGTCAGCCGCCTGCCGATCCATCTCAAACGCATCAAGATGGGGATCGTTCGCGCCAACTATGAAATGAAGACGGCTTCGGACAGGCTTTCGGCCGCGGTCATTGACGCCTGCAACTCCATGGGGCCTTACGTGTCGGTGAAGGCGATGGAGCTGGCGATGGAGAAAGCCAGGCACACGGGAGTGGCGTTCGTCACGGTGAAGAATTCCAACCATAACGGAATCGCCGCCTACTACGCCGAGCGTGCACTGCCGAACGGAATGATCGGCATTGCCGCCACCAACAGCAAAGCGCGCATGGCGGTTTATGGGGGCAGGGAACCTTTCCTCGGGACAAATCCGTTCGCGGTGGCGATTCCGGCGGGTCGACAACGGCCAATCATCGCCGACATGGCCACCAGCGTGGTCGCGCGCGGCAAGGTGGCGGCCGCGGCCAAGAACAAGCAGCCTCTCCCGCCAGGCTGGGCGCTGGACAAAGAAGGCGAGCCGACGACCGATGCCGCCGAGGGTCTGAAAGGGACGGTCGTGCCGTTTGCGGGTTACAAGGGGTCGGCCATCGCGCTGGTCATCGATGTGTTGACCGCGGTTTTGTCGGGATCGCTGTTCGGTCCTTATGTCAGGGACCTCTACACGGATTTCAACGAGCCGGCATGCATCAGCCACCTGTTTGGCGCGGTCAACGTCGAAGCCTTCACGTCGCTCGCCAAGTTTAAGAGCGACATCGACCAGATGATTACCGAGATCAAGACCGCCAAGCCCGCCAAAGGAGTCAGCGAGATTTTTCTGCCGGGTGAAATTGAGCTTTGCAGGCGCGAAAAGTGGCGCAGGGAAGGGATTCCGCTGGCTGTTTCCTATGTTGACGATTTGCGCCGCGAAGCGGAGCAGTGGCAGGTGCCGTTCACGCTGTGCTGAAAGAGAAGAGATAAACCTGCGCACGGATTAGAGATTTTTTCATGGAGTCGATGAGGAAACGGCGAATCCCTCAGGGGCTAAAGCCCGCATTCTTGTTGGCGCGGGACGGCGCGGCTAACATGATCTCTTTTGAGCCTGGAGTGGTGCCTAACCCAAGACATAGAAGCCGTAGCAGGAGCTGTCATGTAAGCCGCGCCTTCAAGGAACTATTTATGAAACAAGCTGTAGATAAAAGAAAAGGAAGGTAAGATCGATGTCCAATGTCGGTTTTCGCGTTCATACTAAAGTCAACAGACCGTCGAAAGAGCTGATCAGGAAGTTCGCCAAGTTTCCGGTGCCGAATATCGCCGATTGCATGGGCAGGATGTTTTGCGTTCATCCGGCGATTAAGCCATGCAATGGAGCCAAGTTGCTGGGCTCGGCGTTCACCGTCAGAGTCCCGTGCGGCGACAATCTGATGTTCCACAAAGCGATCGACATGATCGAACCCGGCGACGTCATCGTGGTGGATGGCCAGGGCGATCTGACTCATTCGCTAGTCGGAGAGATTATGACCCGCTATGCCATGAGCAGAGGCTGTGCCGGGTTCGTCGTCGACGGAAGCATTCGCGACTTGGGCGTTCTCAAGGAGCTTGATTTTCCCGTCTTTGCGCGGGGCGCAAGCCCGATGGGCCCCTACAAGAACGGTCCCGGAGAGATCAACGTGCCCATCGCCTGCGGCGGAGTGCTGGTCAAACCCGGCTTCATCGTGGTTGGCGACGACGATGGCGTCGTGATCGTCGATCCGGTGGACGCCGAAGAGGTGATCAAGAGAACCGAGGCGCTGAATGCCAATGAGATCAAGACATTTGCCCATATCAAGGCGGGTACGCTTGACCGTAGCTGGGTAGACAAGAGCTTGAAAGAAAAAGGGTGCGAGATTATTGACTAGCGAAACTGCTCTGGCGGCGGGCCGTGAACAGTAGACCGAACGTCCTCAGCAAGCTGATACCTCGCTGCGCGATAAGAATGAGGCACCCCGAACGTAAAGTTCAATCGAGGTTTGACAATGAATTCGGGCAATTCGGAAAACACAAAGGGCTATAGGATTGGCGTGGTTGCGCTGCTCACGGCAGGCACGTTCATCAACTCGATGGACCGTGCAAGTTTGTCGGTGGCCGCGCCTTTCATCATCAAGGAATTTCACATCAGCACGGTGGCCATGGGCGTGGCGCTGTCGGCTTTCTTCTGGACCTACGTCATTGGCAATTTCCCGTCCGGATATCTGGCCGACCGGTTTGGAGCTAAGACCGTGCTGGGATGGTGTGCGGCGATGTGGTCGATCTTTTCGGCGATCACCGGATTCGCTCACAACGTTACGCACATTCTGTTATCCCGGCTTGGCGTGGGTCTCGGCGAGGCCGCTGCTCTGCCGTGCACCAATAAGATCATCGCCGGAAATTTCCCCAGCCAGGAACGCGGCACAGCCATTGCGGTTTCCTTGACCGGAATACGTTTGGGCATGGCTGCGACTCCGTTCCTGATGGCCTTCCTGATCATACATTGGGGCTGGCGGGTCGCCTTTTTCGGAACCGGCATCGGCAGCTTGTTGTGGTGCGTGGTCTGGTATTTCTGGTTTCAAGACCGATCGGAGATGCGAGCCCGGCAAGCCGTCGCGCGCCCGCAACCCCTCAAGATCCCCTGGGCCCAGGTGTTTAGCAACCGGGCGATCCTCGGATTGCTGGTGGTGAAGTTCACGCAGGACTTCCTGCAGTGGTTGTTCCTGACGTGGGTGCCTTCTTATCTGGTCATGGAGCGTCACTTCTCCATCGTCAAAATGGGCATCTACGGTTCGCTTCCCTATGCCACGGCCTGCGTGACCCAGCCCTTCGTGGGTATGTGCTCTGACTGGCTGATCAGGCGCGGCTGGAGCATCAATCGCGCCCGCAAGACGATCCAGGTCGTGCTGCAGATACTTTCCTCTACCGTGATCGTGGTGGGGTTTGTCGATGATCCCATGATCGCCGTGTTCTTCCTGACGCTCTCGATCGCCGCGGAATCCAACGCCGCCGGCCATATCTGGGTAATCATCTCGGAAGTGATTCCGCCAAAGCTGATCGGTTCCGTTGGAGGCCTTATCAACGCGTTCGGCTCGGCCGCCGGAATACTTTCACCCATCTTGACTGGGTTGGTCGTGAAGCTGACTGGCAGCTTCCGCCTGGCGCTCACGCTTGGCGGATGTTCGATTCTGGTGGCGAGCGTCTTCACCATCTGGGTCGTGCCGAGGCTTACGGTTCTGGCCCTCGGCAAGGAAGGACCTCAAACTCCTGCCGTGGCGAGCGCCAAGGCTTAGTCGGAATTGTCGAGGTTGCGGGTAGCGGCCGGGATTTTCCAGTCAGTTCGCTGCATAAGTTTCAGGATGTCATCCTGAGCGGAGCGAAGGATCCCCGGACGCTGTCCCAACCCGCTTTCTGGGCTTTTTGAGTTCCTTCGCTTCGCTCAGGATTTCGGCAGGCGGCTCAGACACCGCCAAACCGCCTCAACTTCGCTCACTACGTTCACTCAGAATGACACCTCGAAGAACTATTGCGCGATCTTCCGCGGCGCGAAAATCCTCACTGCACCGGAATCCCCAACACGCGCGGTGTTGCGCATGTTGGGGTGGAAATTACTTCGTCCGATAGATGGCCAATGGCGCCCAGGTCTGGCACACGGGCATCACTTCAATCGCATTGATATTGACGCGCGAAGGCCTGGTGGCAGCCCAGTGCACGGCATCCGCAATGTCGTCGGAGCTGAGCGGAGCCGCGCCATCGTAGACTTTTGCCGCTCGGTTCTGGTCGCCGTGGAAGCGGACCTGAGCGAACTCCGTGCCCGCCACCATGCCGGGAGCGATGTCGGTGACGCGCAGTGGCGTGCCAAACAGGTCGGCGCGCAGATTGCGCGAGAACTGCTGCACAAAAGCCTTTGAAGCGCCGTAGACGTTGCCTCCCGGATAAGGCCAGGCTCCGGCAGTAGAGCTGATGTTGATAATGTGCCCGCGCCCGCGCGCCACCATGCCGGGCAGCACGGCCTTGGTCAGGTAGATCAGCCCCTTCACGTTGGTATCCACCATGCGGTCCCAGTCGTCGAGGTCGGCGCGCTGCGCCGGTTCAAGTCCGAGGGCAAGCCCGGCGTTGTTGACCAGCACATCTATTTCCGCGAAGCCGGCGGGCAATCCGCTCAGCGCACGCTCGACGGCGGCACGGTCGCGAATGTCCAAGATAAGCGGATGGACTTTATCCGCGCCCAGCTCTTGCGCTAGCGTGTTTAGCCGTTCGCCGCGCCGGGCAGCCGCGACAATTTTTGCGCCGTCTTTCGCAAAGCGCCGTGCAATCGCTGCTCCGAATCCAGCGGTCGCGCCTGTAACCAGTACGATCATTCCGCCCACCTTCCTACCCCGCGCAATCCGCAACGTCGTTGCGGGGCTGCAAATGTCCGGCCTTCGAGTTTCGCGCGCGCCAGCGCTCAGTGAAATCTCGTGGACCGGGTACTCTATATTTCTACTAGAGCTTGTTTCATAAACCAATATTAAAGGAAACGGCGAATTCCCTCAGGGGCTAAAGCCCTCATTGTCGTTGGCTCTGGACGGCGCGGCTCAAGGCACCCCAGCAAGCCAAATACAGGCTTGCCGGGGACCCCGCAAAGCCGCGCCCCTTCAAAGCCGAGTTGTGAAACAGCTACTGGAGTCGGACGGAAAGCGGCAGTAGATAATTGCGCCGCGGCACGGCTGAAGGCGGAGCGCCGGGCGGATCGCCAACCAGCGGAATGCGCTCTATAAATGGGCGGGAATCGGGCGTAAAATTGAAATATAGAGCCAGTGCAGCCGCCGGAGATTTCTGGGCAGTTGTGTGCCTGGCGGGTCAGGGAGGATTCGATGTGCCTCGCCGTGCCGGGAAAAGTGCTTGACTGTGATGAGACGAGCGGTGTCCGTGAAGGCCGCGTGCAGTTTGCCGGGATTGTGCGCCGCGTGCGGCTGGATTTTGTGCCCGAGGCAGAGATCGGCGATTACGTGATGGTGCACGTTGGTTTCGCGATCAGCCGCGTCGACGCCGAAGAAGCGGAGCGCACGCTTGCATTGCTGTCCGAGATGGGAGCGCTAGCCGATGAGTTAGGGTCCCCGGAAGATGCAGCGGATGCGGCGGCAAAAGAGCCAGCCTGACGTTGGGGCCAGAGAGACCTCGTGAAGTATATCGACGAGTATCGAGATCATCGCATCGCCCACGCGCTGGCTGCTGAAATCTCCAGCCGCGCCAGCCGTAGGTGGGTGTTGATGGAAATCTGCGGCGGGCAGACGCACACCATCATGCGCTACGGTCTCGACGAGTTGCTCGGCGACAATATCGAACTGGTGCACGGCCCTGGTTGTCCCGTCTGTGTCACTCCCCTGGAGACGATCGACAAGGCCATCGAACTCGCATCGCTTCCCGATGTCACGCTGGTTTCCTACGGCGACATGCTGCGGGTTCCGGGCTCGCGCTCGGACCTGTTCCAGGCCAAAGCCAAAGGCGGCGATGTGCGCGTTGCGTACACTCCGCTGGAGGCGCTGAAGATCGCGCGGGCGCATCCCGAGCGCCGCGTCGTGTTTCTCGCTATCGGCTTCGAGACCACGGCTCCGGCCAATGCCATGGCTGCATGGCAGGCCAGGCACGAAGGCTTGCGAAACTTTTCCATGCTCGTTTCGCAGGTGCTCGTTCCCCCGGCGATTCGCGCCTTGATGAGCTCGCCTGCGAATCGCGTTCAAGGTTTCATCGCCCCGGGGCACGTGTGTACGGTGATGGGATGCGAGGAATACGAGGCGCTGGCGCGCGACTTCCACGTGCCGTTCGTCGTCGCCGGTTTCGAGCCCGTGGATCTGCTTCAGGCGGTGCTGCTGCTGGTGAAGCAACTTGAGGCCGGAACGGCGCAGCTCGAGAATCAGTACGCGCGCTCGGTTCAGGCCCGTGGCAACCCCGCCGCCCGCAAGATCATGCAGGACGTTTTTGAGATCGCCGACCAGAAGTGGCGCGGACTCGGCACGATTCCCGCCAGCGGCCTGCGGCTACGCGAGGCGTACGCGGATTACGATGCGGTGAGGATTTTTGGGCTGGCCGACATCACGGTGGAAGAGCCCGCCGAGTGCATCAGCGCGCAGGTGCTGCAAGGATTGAAGAAACCGACAGACTGCTCAGCCTTTGGCTTGCGATGCATGCCGGAGAATCCGCTCGGCGCGCCTATGGTTTCCAGCGAGGGCGCGTGCGCCGCCTATTACCATTACCGGCGGCATACGGCGAACACTTAGCAGGCTGTGGCAGGGTAGACCACTAGTGTGGTGTCCGGAGGTTCGTGCAATAAATGTTTAGGGGTGTCATTCTGAGCGACCGAAGGCGAGCGAAGAATCTGCTTTTGTTTTCGATGTGCGAGAAAAGCAGATCCTTCGCTCCTCCACCCCAGCAACGGCAAAAGCGACCGTCGCCGGGGACCCCGGCTGCGCTCAGGATGACACTCACAAAGTGTGTTTAGTTATGCGACGCATTCTGGGGCACCCTCCGCTACGCGCGAAAGCGGCCAGCGGGAAGCCCGGGGCGTGGAGCCGGGTAGACCAGTGGACGAGACGAAAACAATCGCCGGTATCATCTGTCCAACGCCGTTGCCCGTCAAGGATACGGTGGTGCTCGGCCATGGCAGCGGCGGAAAGTTGAGCGCCGCGCTGGTGCGCTCCATCTTCCTGCCGGCCTTTCAGAATCCGGCGCTGGCCAAGCTCAACGACCAGGCCGTGCTGAACGTGAACGGAACGCGGCTGGCATTCACCACCGATTCTTTCGTGGTCAAGCCGCTTTTTTTCCCGGGCGGAAACATCGGTTCGTTGGCCGTACACGGCACCATCAACGATCTCGCGATGTGTGGCGCGCGCCCGCTGTTCCTGAGCGTTGCCTTCATTCTGGAGGAAGGCTTTTCGCTCAGCGAGCTGCGCCGGGTGGTTGATTCGCTTAGCCAGGCGGCTGCCGATGCGGATGTGCAAGTGGTGACGGGCGACACCAAGGTCGTCGAGAAGGGAAGCGGCGATCAGCTCTTCATCAACACCACCGGAATTGGGCTGGTGCCGGAGGGGCTCGAACTTTCCGCCGATCAGGCGCGGCCGGGCGATAAGATATTGCTCAGTGGATATATCGGCGACCACGGCATTGCCATACTCGCGCAACGCGAGGGACTCGAGTTCGAGTCGCCAATCCAGAGCGACAGTGCGGCTCTGCACGGCTTGGTGGCGCAGATGATCGAGGCAAGTGCCGGGATTTCACGGGCGGCAGGTGAGGCGCGCCATCCGCGGGGCGCGATTCGCTGCATGCGCGACCCCACGCGCGGCGGTCTGTCGAGCGCGCTCAACGAAATTGCGGAGCAGTCAAAGGTAGGCATCCAGATCGAAGAGCCCGCGATTCCAATCCGCGAAGAGGTACGCGGCGCTTGCGAGATGCTGGGGCTTGATCCGCTTTACGTAGCCAACGAGGGCAAGCTGATCGCCATCGTCGAAGCCGGAGCGGCAGAGCCGATCCTGCAGGCCATGCGACGCCACCCTCTGGGCAGGGAATCGCGCCTGATAGGAACGGTCACGGAGCGTTCACCCGGAACGGTCATCATGCGGACTGCGCTGGGCACGAGCCGCATTGTCGATATGCTGGCGGGCGATCAGTTGCCGCGGATCTGTTGAGGGCCTGATGCACGAAATGGGAATAGCCTGCTCGATTCTGGACGCGGTGGCCAACGAAGCGCGGCGCCATCCCGGAGCTCGCGCTATGAAGGTCGGCGTAAGGATTGGCGAGCTGGCGGCGATTGATCCCGAGGCGTTGCGCTTTTGCTTTGAGGTGATGGTGAAGGGCACGGAGCAGGACGGCTTGCAACTGGAAATCGATCGGGTGCCGCGCCAACACCAGTGCGCTGACTGCAAAGAAGAATTCGTGATCCGCGATTACGATTTTCGCTGTCCGCGCTGCGGTACGGTGAGCGTGGACTTCGCGTCCGGAGACGAATTGGAATTGACGTTTGTGGAGGTGTCGGAAGATGAATCGAGTTCCGCTGGAACGAAAAGTACTTAGCGAAAACGACAAGCTTGCCGCCGAGTTGCGGGCGCGCTTTCACGAACACGGAATTCTTTGTCTCAATATCATCAGCTCGCCCGGCTCGGGCAAGACCAGCTTGCTGGAGCGTACGCTGGAAAGTCTGCCCCGCGAAACGCGCGTGGCCGTGCTGACCGGCGACATCCAGACCGAGAATGACGCCAATCGCCTGAAGCGAGCCGGCTTTCCGGTGAAGCAGATTACGACCGGCGGCACCTGTCACCTCGACGCGCGCATGATCGACAAGCATCTCGCCGGGTGGCGGCTGGAAGATATCGACTTGCTGCTGATCGAGAATGTTGGCAACCTGGTCTGCCCGTCAAGTTACGACCTGGGCGAAGAGGCGAAGGTTGTACTGCTGAGCGTGACCGAAGGCGAAGACAAGCCGCTCAAGTATCCGTCTATCTTTTTCAAGTCGGAGTTGATGGTGCTGAACAAGATGGACCTCCTGCCCTACGTTCCGTTCGATGTTGCGGTGGCCGAGGAGAATGCGCGCAAGGTGCATCCGGGCATGGAGATCGTGCGGGTTTCCTGCACCACTCGCGAGGGCATTGACGCCTGGCTCGCCTGGATCGAGCGGCGCCGGCAGTCGGCACGGGCCGCGGCAGCCGTTGCCGGCGAGACGCTGGTCGCCGCCCCCGGTGCGGAGCCGGGTTCCTGAGGCGCAATGATCATCCGCAAGCGGATCGATCTCGAAGGCATTGTTCAGGGAGTCGGATTCCGTCCCTACGTCTTCCGGCTGGCCACGGAGAGAAAGCTCGCTGGAGTCATCAGCAATACTTCTTCCGGCGTGACCGTTGAGGTCGAGGGCTCGGCCGAGGTGGTCGACGAGTTCGTCTCGCGTCTGCCGCAGGAGCCGCCGCCGCTGGCACGCATCATCCAGCTCGACGTCATGGTCATTCCGTGCCGTGGCGAATCGGACTTTCGAATTCTGCCGAGCCGCAGAGACGCGCATGTGCAGACGCTGATCTCGGCGGACGTGGCCACCTGCGCCGATTGCCTTGGCGAACTCTTCGACCCCGCGGACAGGCGACATGGCTACCCCTTCATCAATTGCACCAACTGCGGTCCGCGCTTCACGATTGTCCGCGACATCCCCTACGACCGGCCATATACCTCGATGGCGGAGTTCCAGATGTGCGCGGAGTGTCAAAGCGAGTATGACGATCCGCTGAACCGCCGCTTCCACGCGCAGCCCAACGCATGCTGGCGCTGTGGTCCGCAGTTGGAATTGCTGGACAATAGCGGAATCCGCATCGAATGCGCCGATCCGCTTGCCGCGACCGCCAAGCTAATCACCGCGGGACGAGTGGCCGCCGTCAAAGGCCTGGGCGGCTTTCATCTGGCGGCGGACGCGACCAATGCGAAAGCGGTGCGCCGATTGCGCGAGCGCAAGCACAGAGTGGAGAAACCTTTCGCGGTCATGGTTCCGGATCTGGCTACCGTTGAAGATTTCTGCGAGATCGACGCAGTATCGCGGCAGCTACTCACTTCGGTGCAGCGGCCCATAGTGCTGCTGCCGTGGAAGCGGCCGAGCGCAATCGCCGGCGAGGTGGCGCCCGGCAACAACTATCTTGGGCTGTTTCTGCCATACACGCCGCTGCATCATCTTCTATTCGCCAAGACCGGAGCCCGCGCCCTGGTGATGACGAGCGCCAATCTCAGCGAAGAGCCGATCGTGATCGGCAATGGGGAAGCTGTTGATCGGCTGAAGCAACTGGCCGACTGCCTGCTGGTGCACAACCGCGAAATACTGTTGCGTTGCGACGATTCGGTGATGCGGGTTTACGGCGGACGCCCGCGCCAGCTTCGCCGCTCGCGCGGATTTGTGCCGGTCCCGGTGTTCCTTCACCGGGCAGTGCCTTCCATCCTGGCGGTTGGCGGCGAACTGAAGAACACGATTTGCGTCACCAAGGGCAAGCACGCATTCCTCAGCCAGCATATCGGCGACTTGGAGAACTTTGAATCGTACCGCTTCTTCGAGGAAGCGATTGCCCATCTGCGCAAGATTCTGCAGATCGAGCCGGCCATTTTGGCTTACGATCTGCACCCCGACTACTTTTGCACTCGCTGGGCTCTGCAACAGCAGGGAATGGAACTGGTTGGAGTTCAGCATCATCATGCGCACATCGCCAGTTGCATGGCGGAGCATCATCTGGAAGGCCGCGTCATAGGCTTTGCCCTGGACGGTACCGGATATGGCACCGATGGCCGCATTTGGGGCGGCGAAGTGATGGTTGCGGGCTATGAGGATTTTCGCCGGGCCGCACACTTCGACTATGTCAAGCTGCCGGGAGGCGCTGCCGCTATCCGCGAGCCTTGGCGAATGGCCGTCAGCTATCTGGCTCATCACTTCGGTGCGGAGTGCGCGGAGCTCGACATCCCTTTCGTGCGCGGCCTTGACCGGCGCAAGCTGAAACTGCTGCTGAACATGATGGAGCGCAACGTCAATTCGCCGCTGACGTCCAGTTGCGGACGGCTGTTCGATGCCGTGGCCGCTCTAGCCGGAGTCCGCCAGGTTGTGAATTACGAAGCGCAAGCGGCCATCGAGTTGGAGAATGTAATCGCCGAACCGGCCGGCGAGGAAGCTTATCAATTGGAGCTGACGCCCAGCGGCGACGGTCCCCTGATTATTGATACCAAACCGTTGTTCGCCGAACTGCTCGATGATCTTCGCCGCCGGGCGCCGGTGCCGATGATCAGCGCAAAATTTCACCGGGGACTGGTAGAGGTGTTTGCCCGCATTGCTCAGCATATCCGCGAACGCGAGAGCCTGAATCGCGTCTGCCTGAGCGGAGGCACATTCCAGAATCGCTTCCTGGCGGAGCATTTGCAACAGCGGCTCGCTGGGCTTTCCTTCGAGGTGTTTGCGCACTCCGAGGTTCCCGCCGGCGACGGCGGACTGAGCCTGGGACAGGCCCTGGTGGCGGCGCATCGGGCACGGTAACGTAGTACGAGCTTCAGCGGCACTCGGGAAGGTATATCCTGCGAACGATCCAAGCAACGGTGTCATGCTGAGGGACACCGGGGTCCCCGACGGACGCCGTTTTCGCGTCTGTTGGGGCGGTGGCGCGAAGCATCCCATGGAACTGTCCCACTCCGCGCCGTGTGAGGCTTTTCGATGAAATCCTTGGGCGGCACCTCAGCCCGACGCCGTGCCGGGATGCTTCACTGCGTTCAGCATGACAACACTGAAGCTCCCTTACTTGGACCCTGCGGCGGATTACTCGATACAGGTCTGTGTAGTACAAACTCAGCGGCGCAACGTGGTGGAGAGGATTTCGGAATCAAGTTTGCCCGAGGTGGCGAACGACGCGATTGCCTCGGCGGCTTTGGCTGCGGCTTGCCGCACTTCCTGGCCGATTTCAGGTCCGTGGTGGAAGCTGCGCGCGGTGGCGGTGATCAACGTGGCCGGAGGCGCCTGTCCATAAATGGCCTGCGCTAGCGCCAGCAGGCTGCCCGGCTCAAAATGATGCATTCCGGAAGATGACAGATCGCAATGCTCGACCGGCGTTGCGCGGAGAGTTCCGGGTTGGTCGCCAGCCACGGCATCGAGAAAAATTGCGTGGCTGCTGATAGAAAGCAAGGCGGCCAGTTCCGGATTCAATTGGTGAGAGACGATGACTTCAACCCCAGGAATCTGGCGCTTCTCGACATAACCTGCCGCGAGGCTGCCGAAGCCGTCGTCGCCTCGCAACGGGTTGCCATAGCCGATTACGAGAATTCGCTGCACCGGGTTCCTTTTCCCCGCGAGGACCAGCCCACCCTAGTGTCGCGTCCCAGAAGTTTGCGCAACAACTATTGAAGTGCCATTCTGAGCGAGCGCAGCGAGCGAAGGATCTATGTATTTGATTCGTAATACATAGATCCTTCGCTTCCCCCACCCCAGCAACGGCAAAAGCGGCCGTCGCCGGGGACCCCGGCTCGCTCAGGATGACATCCTGAAACTTATACCGCGCTTACGGGACTGCACATTAGCTCGCCGGCGCAGGTTATCGGCTGCAGATCTCATCGAGCACAGCGCCGTCGGGACCGAAGAGCCGGATCTTCATGGCGATCTGTCCCGAAGCATGCGTCGAACAGCTAAAGCACGGGTCGTATGCGCGCACCACGGCTGAAACGCGGTTGAGCATGCCTTCGTGCAGCTTTTTGCCGTCGATGAAGTGCTCGCTTACCTGCTGAATGCTCTTGCCGATGGCGAGGTTATTGTGCCCCGTCGCGACAATGAGATTGGCCCAGACGATTCCGCCGTCCTCGTTCACCTTGTAGTGATGGATGAGCACGCCGCGCGGAGCCTCCACCATGCCGACGCCGTCCAGCGAGTTGACCCCGGCAGTGGCGCGGACATGAGTGTTCAGGATTTGCGGATCGTCCAGCAACTGACTGATCCGCTCCAGGGCATAGAGCAGTTCGATCAGCCGGGCGTAGTGGAACAGGAACGAACTGTGCGCCGGATTGCCGAAACGCTGGCGGAATTCCGCCAGTTCGACATCGGCCTTCGGCGTTCCACAGCGGTCGCAGGCGTTCAACCGCCCCAGCGGACCGACGCGATAGATGCCTTGCGGATATCCGATCGGCTTGTAATAAGGCGCTTTCAGGTAGGACTCGCGCAGCGAAGCCTCGCCGATGTAATCGGCATATTCTTCCGCCGGGATTTCGTCCTTCACGATTGCGCCGTCGGCGTCGCGGAAGCGCAACGTGCCGTCGTAGAGCTGCAAGTTGCCCTTGCGGTCGACCATGCCGGCGTACATCGTCGGAGCGGAGCCGAAATAATCGATTTCTTCCTGGAAAGACCCGACCGCCGATTTGAAGAAGGCGATCGTGCGCTCGGCGCCGGCCATGATGCCGGGCATTTCGGACATGATCCGCTCGCGGAGTTGAGGCGACATCGGCGCATTGACGCCGCCGGGCACTACCCAGGACGGGTGAACACGTTCCAGCGCCAACCCCTCGATGATTTGCAGGCCGAATTTCCGCAGTTCGATGCCCAGCCGCGCCAACTCGGGATGTTTCTCGATCACGCCAATTACGTTGCGCTTGGCGGGATCGGAATCCATGCCGAGCAGCAGATCGGGCGACGACAGGTAGAAGAAACTGAGCGCATGCGACTGCACGAATTGCGCGCAGTGCAATAGCTCCCGCAGCTTGACCGCCGTTGCTGGAATTCGCACCGCCAGAATGGCGTCGCAGGCTTTGGCGGATGCCAGCAGATGACTGACCGGGCAGATACCGCATATCCGAGAGGTGATGCCGGGCATTTCGTAGAAGGGGCGCCCCTCGGTAAACTTTTCGAATCCACGCGTCTGCGTGATGTGGAGCTGCGTACTGGAGACACGGCCCTCATCATTCAGGTGGATCGAAATTTTCGCGTGTCCTTCGATCCGGCTCACCGGATCGATCGTGAGTCGCTTCATGGACGCTCCTTATCCAAACTTCACCTTGGGGTTCACCGCGGGCTTGCGGCCCTCCAGCAGATCGGTTACCACGCCGAGAATTGCCTTGGCGGGCGGAGGACAGCCCGGCACGTACATATCCACTTTTACGAATTCGTGCACCGGGCGGGCGTGCTTCAGCAGTGCCGGCACGCCGTCGCTGGGGATCACCTTGCCCTCGTCCGCGCCTTCGACGTAAACGCGCTGCAGAAGCTTGCTGACGGGAATGGAATTTCGCATCGACGGCACATTGCTGGTGACAGCACAGTCGCCCAGCGAGATCAGCACATTCGTGCGTTGCCGGATCAGCTGGATCTTATGCATGTCCTCCATCGAACTGACGGCGCCTTCGACGAGGGTGACGTCTACCCCGTCGGGGAATTCCTGCGCATCGACCAGAGGTCCGTACACGATATCCACTTTTCCGGCCAGCGAAATGACTCCCGCATCCATGTCCAGCAGCGACATGTGGCAGCCCGAGCAACCATCAAGCCAAACAGTAGCCAGTTTGACTTTCTTCATGCCAGCACTCCTTTGCGGCGCGCCAACTCGCTAATGTTGTCGTTCCGCTTGACCATTTCTTCCACCGCCGAGCCTTTTTCGGCGAGCGCGCCGGTAGGACACGCCTGCACGCACTTGCCGCAACTGGTGCAACTGGTTGACTGTCCCCACGGCTGGTTCAGGTCGCTGATGATGCGGGAGTTGATGCCGCGTGAGTTGACTTCCCACACGTGGGCTCCCTCCAGTTCGCTGCACACCCGCACGCAGCGCGTACACAGGATGCAACGATTGTGATCGAGCACGAAGCGCTTGTGGGAAAGGTCGACCGGCAGCTTCGGATAGTTGTACCAGTACCGCATGTTGGTGATGCCCATCGTACTGGCCATGCTCTGAAGCTCGCAGCGGCCGTTGGAGACGCATACCGCGCACACATGGTTGCGCTCGACGAACAGAAGCTCAAGCGCAATGCGGCGGTACTGCATCAGTTTTGGCGAGGTCGTCGTGACCGACATGCCGTCCTGCGCCGGGGTGGTGCAGGCCGGCAAAAGCCGGTCGGTGCCGGAAACTTCAACGATGCAGAGACGGCAGGCACCCACGACGCTCAGTCCTTCAAGGTAGCAGAGGGTCGGAATGTACTTGCCGGCCTCCTTGGCCGCCTCGAGGATCGTTTGCCCTTCGAGGGCGCTCACCAACTCACCATCGATTCGAATTGATAATTTCTTTGGCAAGACTTGGCTCCTTCCTCTAGCTCAGGCTCGCATGGGTTTTGACGTCGCAACGAAGGCACCGGCATGTTTCCTCCAGCGTTTCCTCCGGAGTGAAACCGATAACCACCTCGTCATTGGAGCGCATGCGAAGCTTGGGCGCGATCATGTGCGCCTCGTGACGGCGGCTTTCGCTGGGTTCCTCGGGCGCTTCTTGGGCGTAGGTGAAATCAGGGAAGATGCGCTCCCACCGGTTCTCTCCCATGAGCCTCTCGTCGATGTTGCGGGCGCCCTGCTTGCCGAAGCCCATCGCGTTCGACACATTGGAAGCTCCGGTGATCACGTCGCCGCCGGCGTAAAAGCCCGGACGGCTGGTTTCCAGCGTGAAGCGGTCGACGGCGATCGTGCCTTCCTGCTTCAGTTCCAGACCGGAAGCCTTGCAGAAGTCAAGATCGAAGGTTTCGCCCACGGCCAGCACGACGGTGTCGCACGCGTATCGCTTAATCTCGCCGGTGGGCACCGGCTTTCTGCGACCCGATTTGTCGTATTCACCGAGACGGGTTTTCTCGATCTCGATGGCCTGAACGTTGCCGTCCTGGTCGCCGATGATGCGGTGCGGCGCGGCCAGGAACACGTACTTTGCTCCTTCGTCTCCCGCCGCTGTCGTCTCTTCTTCAATGGCCGGCATGTCCTTGCGTTCGCGACGGTAGAAGACGGTTACGTCCGCTCCGGTGCGCAGCGCTGAGCGAGCCGAGTCAATGGCGGCGTTGCCACCGCCGATGATGGCCACCTTGCGGCCAATCGGCGCCTTTCCACCGCGAGACATCTCGTCCAGCAACGGCAAAGCGTGGTGAACGCCCTTGAACTCGGTTCCGGGCAGGTACAGCCAGGATTCCTTCCAGGTCCCGATGGAGATGAACACCGCATCGAAGCGATCGGCGAGTTCGTTCAACGGCATATCGATCCCGACTCTGGTGTTGAACATGAACTTCACGCCCATGCGTTCGATCAGCTCGACTTCACGGCTCAGAACAGCCTTGGGCAGGCGGTACTCCGGAATCGCGAAACGCAACATGCCGCCGGCTTCCGCCTTTTCGTCAAAGACAGTGACTTCGTGCCCCATCAGGGCGAGGTAGAAGGCTGCTGTAAGGCCGGTCGGGCCCGCGCCCGCCACGGCGACTTTGCGGCCGGTTGGCTCCAGTTTGCGCGAGGCAATCTGCTTGACGATGCTGTCGAAGCGCTCCGAAGAGAAGATCGCATCCGCTATCTGGCGATGAATGTCGCGGATATTGACCGATTCGTCGAGAGTCTGGCGGCGGCATCGCTTGTCGCAGGGATGCTGGCAGACGCGCCCGGTCGAAGCCGGCAGCGGATTGTCCATGATCACCGCCGCGAATGCTTCCTCGATCCGGTTTTCCTTGTAGAGCTGGATGAATCGCGGAATGTTCATGCGCAACGGACAACTGTTTTCGCACGGCGATAACGCCAGCTCCTGGCACACACCCGCTTCGCAATGATGAGCCCGCAGGTGGTCCTCGAACTCCGCGCGGAAGTGCCGCATGGTGGTGAGCACCGGATTCGGCGCCGTCTGTCCGAGCCCGCACAGCGAGCATTCGCGGATCATCCGGCCGAGTTCATCCAGGGTCTCCAGGCGATTCTTCATGCCGGGAATGCCCTTGGTAATGCCAGTCAGAATGCGCAGGCACTTGTTCAGCCCGACCCTGCAAGGAATGCACTTGCCGCACGATTCCGAATGCGTGAACTCGATGAAGTAACGTGCGACATCGACCATGCAGTTGTCTTCGTCCAGCACAACCATGCCGCCGGAACCCATGATCGCTCCGAGCTGTTGCAGGCTCTCGTAATCGACCGGGGTATCGAACATCTCCTGCGGAATGCAGCCGCCCGATGGCCCGCCGGTCTGGACCGACTTGATCGCCCGGCCGGGAAGGCTGCCGCCTTCGCCAATGTCGTAGATGAACGTCTTCAGCGGAGTGCCCAACGGCATCTCCACCAGCCCGGTGCTGTGCACTTTGCCGACCAGCGAAAACACCTTGGTTCCGGAGCTCTTGGCGCTGCCGGTTTCGCTGAACCATCCCGCCCCCTTGCTTACGATGGGGGCGATGTTGTACCAGGTTTCGACGTTGTTGATGTTGGTGGGCTTGCCCCAGAGTCCCTTTTGCGCGGGGAACGGAGGACGGGGACGGGGCCTGCCGGCCTGACCTTCCAGCGAAGCGATCAGCGCGGTTTCTTCACCGCAGACGAACGCTCCGGCGCCCTCGACAACTGCGATGTCGAACTTGAAGCCGCGGCCGAGAATGTTGTCGCCGAGCAAACCGTATTCGCGAGCCTGCTCGATCGCCCGGTGCAAGCGGTGGACCGCCAGCGGATACTCGGCGCGAACGTAAACGATGCCTTTGCTGGCACCCATCGCATAGCCGCCGATGAGCATGCCCTCGAGCAGCGCATGCGGATCGCTTTCGATCTCGTTGCGGTTCATGTACGCGCCGGGATCGCCCTCGTCCGCGTTGCAGATGAGGTATTTCTGGTCGGCCTTTGCCTTAGCGAGGAAGTCCCACTTGTTGCCAGTGAGGAATCCGGCGCCGCCGCGGCCGCGAAGTTTCGAGGCCTTGATCTGTTCGATCACCATCTCGGGCCGGCCATCGATCAGCACGCTATAGAGTGCCTGGTAACCGCCTACGCCTATGTATTCTTCGATGTCGTCAGGATTTATGAGTCCGCAATTGCGCAGGACAATCTTCTTCTGGCCCTTAAAGAATGCTACTTCGTTCCATAAAGGTACTTCTGGGTATCCGTGGCCGAACCTGATATTCGAGGTGACGTGGTCCCATTCCTCCAGCTTGCAATAAACGAGGTCGGGGGTAATGTTTCCGTTGGAAATATCATGAAGCAGGCGTGCCGCATCATCGACCTGAACTCGACGCAGGATCAGAAGCGGACCGCCAGGCAGGCGAATGTTAACCAGCGGCTCCTGAAAACAAGCGCCGAAGCAGCCTACACTCGCCAGATGCACGTCCATGCCGGTCCGCGAGATCAGATCGGCGAAAGCGTGATAAACGCCTTCGGCGCCATTGCCGCGGCCGCACGTTCCCATGCCGATCGCTACGCGCGGGACCGATGGCAACAGCTTGGCAAGCCCCGCTTCCCGGACGGCGTTGAAGGCTCCGATATCTTGAATTGGAGGCATCACTTACTTTCCCGTTCCAGTGCTCTCACTTGCCGCTGCAGCGTGTGCTCATTCACATGGCCGCAGATGTTGTGGTTGATTTCGACCACGGGGGCCAGCGCGCATTGCCCGAAACATGCGACGGTGCGCACCGTGAACCTCTGGTCCGTGGTCGTGAGCGCCAACTTGTCGGCGTCATTGGAGTCGCCCGACTCATCTGCCTGCCCTACGCCAAGCTCAAGCCGCAGGCTATCCAGCAGGTCGCGCGAACCGCGCGTGTGACAGGCGGTGCCACGACAAATGCAGATGGTGTTGTCGCCCTGTGGTTGCAGGTTGAACAGCGCGTAGAAGGTGGCAACGCTGAATACTTGTGAAGGCGGAATCCCTGTCTTCGCCGCAACATATCGCAGCGTTTCCATGGGAAGGTATTTGCGAGGGTTATGATCCTGAACGGCCTCCAGGATGCCCAGCAGTGCTCCAGGATGATTGCTTTGGTTCGCGATTGCCTGATCGATGAATGCCCGTTCGCTCGCGTCCGGGTTTTCGCGAAGAGTAGTGTGCATGGCGCCCCCCTTTCTTGGGGATTCTGTCAGAATGGTGATCACCAATAATGTTCACTTTTGCTCGGAATTGGTAAAAATCGCCAGCGTTATGATTGCACGCAATAAGCCAGATACACGCTCATTCAGCTCATGGTCATCCATCGACACGAAGACACCATTCCGTTATTGAGAGACAGTTCTATTAACCGATACCTACGTCGATAGCGCAGTGATGAGGGGACTATCTCGCCGTGATGGCGGGGGTGTCGAACCGTGATGGAGCGACGGCTGAGAGGTGATGACTGGCACGCGGTTGGGTGAGATTGACTTTGAGTCCAGTTGCAAAACTCAACACTTGCGCTCTGAAAGCCAGTTCCGGCAAGCATTTCGCAGCGGCGCTTCAGTGGGGGATGAATGACCGATGGATTATGGCGACCATCAGATCATCGCAATCGAGATTGCGGCGCCAACCAGCACGACCCAGGCCACGTGAACTCCCTTGTGCAGAGCAATGGCCGCCGCAATCGCCAGCAACGATCGCTTCAGATCCCAATGGACCACATTGAAAAACGTGAATGTTACGAAGAAGAGCAATCCGGCGAACGAACTGATCAGCCCCTTTGTCGCCTTGCGAAAAGCCTTGGAGGATTTGAGCCGGCTGAAATAGGGAGTCATCATAATCAGGAGAATGAAACTTGGCGTGTAAAAAGCCGTGATCGCTATCGCCGAGCCCGGCAGTCCGGCAATCAGGTAACCCAGAAATGCCGCGCTCGTGCTGATCGGTCCCGGAGTGACCTGGCTGAGCGCGATGGCGTCCATCATTGTTTTGCCATCGACCCAGTGCTGCACGGTGACGACCTCGTGCAGCATCATGGGAATGGACCCGGCGGCGCCGCCAAAGGCGAACAGGTTGATCTTCATCATGGTCGCCGCCAGCAAGAACAGTGTCCTGTCGATAAAATAAAGCGCGACGAGTCCGGAGAGCGCGAGTACGGTGAGCGCCAATGCTTGTTTCAGCATTCCGTGTTCGCCGCCGGCGGGCGCGGAAGAGGAGTTCCCGGCGGGGATCTCGCCGAACAGAACCATTCCCGCCAAAGCGGCGATCACGATGACCGCCATGGGGCCCAGGCCGTAAATCAACAGCAGTGCGGCCGCAATCGAAATGATCGCCCCTTTGTAGCTCCGCATGACATCTTTGCCCCACTTGAAGGCCGCGGTGCCCATGATCGCAACCACCACTACTTGCAGGCCTGACAAGAGGGAAACAATTTGCGGCAGCGTGTGCGATTTGGCATAAAGGATAGAGAGAAAGAGCATGACGCAGGAGCAAGGGAAGACGAAGGCGACATACGACAGCAGTGCGCCCAGAACCCCCCGCGTCTTGAGCCCCACGTAAGCGACCGCCATCATGACCGTCGCGCCCGGCAGCGCTTGGCACATGGCCGCGCCATCGTTGTACGTTTCGCTGTCCATCCAGCGTTTGCGCACCGCCAGGTCCTTGACATAGACCATCATGGCCAGGCCGCCAAACGCCGTGGCACCCAGACCCAGAAACGAAAAGAACAGCGCCGCAAGCGAAGGAGTGTTGCGGGAAGCTGCTGGTTCTGTTCTGGGCGCGATTGTCGCCGGCTCCGTCATTCTGGCACCTGAAAAGCTAAGGACATACCCTCCGCGGCTCCGGGTCTAAATCGCGGATTCTTCGGCGGCAGCCACTTTCACCGCGGACTCGATGGCAACTTTTCGCAGGTCCGGCAGAAAAGCGGTCAAAAGACCAATCAGCGGCAGGAACGAACAGACGTGGTAGACGAAGCCGATGCTGGTCAGATCGGCCAGCCTGCCCAGCACCGCGGCGCCGATGCCGCCCATGCCGAAGGCGAATCCGAAAAACAGTCCGGAGATCATGCCAACCCTGCTGGGAAGCAGCTCCTGCGCAAAAACTATGATGGCCGCAAATGCCGACGCCAGGATCAGGCCAATGCATACGCTGAGAATGCCGGTCCAGAAAAGATTTGCGTAGGGCAGCGCCAGCGTGAACGGGAAGACACCGAGTATCGAGAACCAGATGACATACTTGCGGCCAATGCGGTCGCCGATCGGGCCGCCGGCGAAGGTTCCCAACGCGACCGCTCCCAGGAAAACGAACAGATGAATCTGCGCGCTCTGTACCGGGAGATGAAACTTGCTCATCAGGTAAAAGATGTAATAGCTGGAGAGGCTGGAAAGATAGAAAAACTTCGAGAAGAGCAGGCTCAGCAAGACCAGGATCGCGACCAACGTTTTTCTTGGCGGCAGCGGCGATCGAATGGGCTGCTGTTTCACCAGCGATGCCGCCTTGGCCGAGCGGTGCGATTGATACCAGCCGCCCACGTAGGTCAACACCATGATTGAAACCAGTACCGCGAGGGAAAACCACGCAATACTGTGCTGTCCTCTTGGCATAACGAGAAGGGCTGCCAGCAGAGGGCCAAGCGCGGACCCCGTGCTGCCTCCCACCTGGAAAAACGACTGCGCCAAGCCAAGCTTTCCGCCCGAGGCCATGCGGGCAACTCGCGACGACTCGGGATGAAAAATCGATGACCCGACACCGACCAGCCCGAAGGAAAACAGAATCATGTGCAAGCTATGCGCCCTGGAAAGCAACACCAGGCCAACCAGGCTAAATCCCATTCCAAGCGGCAGTGAAAAAGGCTGCGGGCGGCGATCGGTATAGAGCCCGACCAGCGGTTGCAGCAAAGAGGCGGTCAACTGGTAGGTGAGCGTGATCAGACCTATCTGCGAGTAGTCCAGGTGGTACAAATCCTTGAAAATCGGATAGCACGCGGACATCATCGATTGCGTCATGTCATTCAGAAAATGACAGAAGCAGATTGCTGCCAGCACCGCATACACCGTCTGATTGGCGCTTTTCTTCAGCACCCCCGCGCTAATTTCGCTCACACACAACTCCATCCGCTAGAGACATAAAATCTACCCCGAAGCCACTATCTTCCGGTCGTTAGACTCAAGATTTCGGTGAGCGGCAGACCCTCGAACTGCGGAAGCAACGACTCACAACACTATATAACGTCAATAATGCCGAAAGGCACATGAAAGTGCCAGCATTTTTTACTCTACAGGGCTCTCACCACAGAGCCAGGGTCCCCGACGCGTGCCGCAGTTGCGCGCGGCGGGGTGGAGTCGCATCTTGCTCGTGAGAGCGCCAGGCCAGGAATTCAGAACCGTGTTAAGCAACATGAATATCAAATAATAACTTCCTCTGTCTGGGAGACCCGTGGCGCCTCTGTAAAATCAATATCATGCCTGACCATATCGGTATTGTTGCCTGCTCCGCCGAAGGCGCGGCACTTTGCTATCGGACCATCTGCGTGGAAGGCGCTCAGCTTCTCGGCGCGCACGATCATCCCGAGGTCTCGATGCACACGCACTCGCTCGCCGAATACATGAAATGCATCTACCGCGACGACTGGCAGGGCGTGGGTGAGCTGATGCTCTCCTCGGCAAATAAGCTCGCGAAAATCGGCGCCGCTTTCCTGATCTGCCCCGACAACACCATCCACCAGGCGCTTCCTTACGTTGAAGCGCGATCACCGCTGCGCTGGCTGCACATCGCCGAGGTCGTCGCCGCACAGGCCGTCGAGCGCGGCTTCCGGCGCCTCGGCCTGACCGGAACTCGTTGGCTCGTCGAGAGCGCGATCTATCCGGAAAAGCTCGCGGCGCGCGGACTGGAATTTGTCCGCCCCAACACCGCCGAACGCGAAGAAATCAATCGCATCATCATGGATGAGTTGGTTTACGGCGTCTTCAAGCCAGAGGCGGTTGCTAACTTTCAGCAAGTCATCAGACGGATGAAAGATGAGGGCTGCGACGCCGTCGTACTCGGCTGCACCGAAATCCCGTTGATCATCAATGACTCGAATTCTCCGCTGCCAACGCTCGATTCCACACGCTTGCTGGCGCGGGCAGCGCTGCGGCGGGCGGTGCAAGGCGCGGCTGCGCCAGCCTCCGGCCTTAGTAGCTGACGGCAAATCTACGCCATCAATTCCGGATGACGGAACCGCCGATTGCCATCAACCCTCCTTATATTGGGCTGTAACATAATTTTTTCCGCGCTCGGTCCTCCGCTTAGTCGATGTGCCCGACGGGAAGAAGGTAAATAGGAGTGTGCTGCGCGGGCAATGAGGCTGCCTTCTGGACGTCTTTCGGCTCGATTCCGGCCACGGGAACGGCGCCGAGACCCAGCGCTGTAGCTTGCAGCAGCACGTTCTGTGCGACGTGGCCGGCTTCCAGATTGGCCACGCGCGGGCCCTTTTCGGCTCCGTATTTTTCCGCCCCACGCTCGTACTCGCCGGCAATCACAAGCACAAATGGAGCCGACTTAACCGACGGCTGTGCCGAAAGTTTAGCGCGCAGGTCTAGCGCTTGGAGCTTCTTAAGCTGATGACCGCTCGGGATGTACTCGAAGAAGCCGTCGGCGGAAGCCAGATAGATATGCAGGTAGTACTGTGCCGAAGCCGAGGGCGCCGTCCGGTGTCCCTTGTCGTCGGTAATTCCCTGAGCCGCCCACAGCAGTTGCGAAATCTCAGCCTGAGTCAATGGTTTGGCGGTGAACGTTCGCACCGAACGGCGGCGCGCGAGAGCTTCCGTCAGCGCCATGCCACCCGACTTGCTGGGCTGAGGCAGTTGAATGGTGGTCGCGTTAGGTTGAGCAGACTTGCCTGTTTCCTGGGTAAAAGCGGCGGAAACAAACAGAGCAACGGCACAGCAGACTAGTAAAAGTCTACGCATTGTCTTCCTCCGTGGATGATTGCAGCCGGAACAGCTTAGTTTCGTTGATCTTCGCCCGGCACGCAAGGGCAATGGATATAACATTCTGCGGTTTGTTTTTGACGTTGCCTTATCGTCCATTCATACTGAGAATATCGAGTATGTCAAAAGCCAAGTGAGGGCCGCGCCCGGGGTCGAGCCGTTCGGGAGGGCGGCCACTGCGATGTTTGGCGGTGGCTGAACCGGACAGATGTGCAATTCATGTTTACGAAACGAGGTTTCTATGACTGGTCAATCGGCGGCGC
>Ga0181533_1002060_pt1 | contig 24359 bp, 18 predicted proteins | sample PEATcosm2014_Bin_45_FD_119772 | JGI IMG/M metagenome (GOLD analysis project Ga0181533, IMG submission 119772) | Peatland microbial communities from MTU Mesocosm Facility, Houghton, MI, USA - PEATcosm2014_Bin11_60_metaG | ecosystem: Environmental > Terrestrial > Soil > Wetlands > Peat | place...
ACCGCACCTGTCGACCGGGGACCTGCTCCGCGCGGCGGTCGCCGCCCGCACCCCTCTCGGCCTCGAGGCCGACGGGCACATGCGCGCGGGCCGGCTCGTCCCCGATCCGCTCGTTCTCGCGATCCTCCGAGAGCGACTCCGGGAGCCCGACTGCCGGGCGGGGTTCCTGCTCGACGGCTTCCCGAGGAACGTCGCCCAGGCGCGCGAGCTGGAACCGATCGCCTCCCTCGAGGCGGTGCTCTCGTTCGACCTGCCCGTCGATGTGCTGGTCGCCCGGCTCTCCGGCCGGAGGGTCTGTCCCACCTGCCAGGCGGTCTACCACGTCGAGACCCAACCCCCGAAGGCCGCCGGTCGGTGCGACCGCGACGGGGCCGAACTGGTACAACGGCCGGACGACCGCCCCGAGGCGGTTCGAACCCGATTGAAGGTGTACGACGAACACACCGCCCCGCTGCTCGCGCACTATCGCGCCCGGGGCCTCCTGCGCCCGGTCGATGCGCGCGGGAGCCCCGACGACGTCGCCCGTCGTGTGCTCGAGGCCGTTCGGTCGCTCTGACCCGGCCGGACGCTACCCGGCGGCTCCCGATCCGACCATCGGGCCCGTCGGGCCCCATCCCCTGGGGGGCGGCTCGCCCGCGTCTTCCCCGCCGACCCGGAGGCACCCGCGGCGGAGCCGCGGAGACGTAGCAGAGTTTATAGGCCGTACGCCGCTCCGCACCGTTGTCCCGGCTTAGCTCAGTGGTAGAGCGGGGGACTGTAGGCGAGACTGCCGGAATCCCCGGCGGCCCCCGTGGAGATCCTCAGGTCGCCTGTTCGAGTCAGGCAGCCGGGACCTGAAGGCCTGCGACAGGGCGGACCGCGCTCGGTCCCAGATCCCCGTTCGGCCCCGCCGAGCGATCCCGGCGCGCGGGAGATGCGGTTGTCGGGATTCGAACCCGAGTAGGTAGCTTGGGAAGCTACCGTCCTAACCACTAGACCACAACCGCGCGGCCGGTGCCGGAGGCAGCTTGGCTCATACCGTTTGTGCGGCGGTCGTCGCGGCTACAGGAGGAGCCCGACGGATTCGCTCGGGATGGACGGGGCGCTCGCGAGGAGGTCCCCGTTGGACACGAGTCCCTCGGCCGCTCGCGAGGCAAACCCGGCCCGATGGAGGATCCGGCGGGCTCGGGGGAGGTCGCTCGCCGACAAGGCGACCAGCGGCCGGTTCCCCTCCCGCGCGACCAGAATCGCCACGCTCTGGATGTTGATCCGCTCCCGGGCGAGCGTCTCGAGGACCCGGAGGAAGCTGCCCGCCCGGTCCTCGAGCCGGACCGCGATCATCTCGCACATCTCGGGGTCGTAGCCGGCGGTCGCCAACAGCCCGACCGCCCGATCCGGATCGTTGACGATCAACCGTACCCGCCCCTCGCCGGAGGAGGAGTCCACGCTGATCGCGGCGAGGTTGATCCGCGCCTTCGCCAGGGTCTTGGAGACGGTGGCGAGGGCACCGGGGCGGTTCGGGAGGGTCAACGAAATCTCTCGGAGCGTCATCGAGCGCCCGAAACGAGGGGGCCACCACCTATAGACTCGACGCCAGAGGGGCATCCCCCCACGGGCACCCGCTCTGCCGCATGTATTTATACCCGAATCGGGCCTAATTTTGGCTACCCGGGGGGCGCGATCCCGGGCCATGGCGGATGGGAGAATCCCGAATCAGGCGGTCCGGCCGACGCTACCGGCGGGCGCGTCGCCTTGACCGCAGCCAGCGCGGAGTCGCGGCCGTCGTCGGCACGCTGCTCGCGCTCCTCGTCTTCTTCGCCCTCTTCGGCATCTTCCTGACCGAGTACCTGCCGATCTGGATGGCCGACAACGAGGCCGAGTTCACCGCCGAGGCGGACGCGTCCCTCGCCGTCTTCAAGTCGAACGTGGACGCCCAGGCGGCCCTCGGCGGGCCGTCGGTGTACACCACTTCGTTCCCGCTCAGCTCCGAAGGAGTCCCCTTGCTCGCCCAACCGACCGAGGCGGTCCTCGTCCTGCTCCCGCCGAGCTGCCCCGGCGGGTTCTACAGCCCCAACGGCACGCCGGTGCAGAAGACCTCGTGCGTCTTCGAGCGAGAGTCGTTCACGGCCGGGGCCGCGGCCAAGACGTCCAACGCCTGGAACAAGACCAGCACCACGGCCGACCTCGAGATGCAGTTGCCGAACCGCTACTTCAACGCCGAGACGTTCTACTTCGAGAACGACGCGGTGATCCAGGTGCAGGGCATCGGCCACGAGGCGATCGTCGGGCCTCCCCCGCTCACCATCACGAAGACCGGTTCGAACACCACGCTCACCACGGCGTTCCTCGGGCTCTACGGGAACTCCACGGTCGTGATCGGCCAAGGCTCGGAGGAGGTCTACAGCGAGCTGATCACCACGACCCACACGACGTCCCGGGGGCTCTTCCTGGCGGCGAACGGCTCGGCCGTTCCGTTCAATTTCACCTTCCAGATCGGGACCCGCAACCTCTGCGCCTGGTACTACTACTTCACCAACCTCACCTCGGTGAGCGGTCTCTCCGCTTCGGCGTACACGCTCTCCATGAGCGCGGCCTCCCTGTCCACCTCCGTCTGCTCGGACCATGGAGGATACACCTACATGCTGACGTTCAAGCTCCTCAACATCGCCTACGCCACTGCCGTGACCGCGTCGATCGACGTAAGCCTGGGCGCCGGGGTCGTCTGACGATGGCGTCGACTTCGTTCCGCGTGCGAATCCCGCGAACTACGACCACCTCCCCGTCGCTCGCCCCCAAGTCGGGGAGCTTCCTCGAGACGCCGACCGACGTGCCGGGGACGTTCATCACGGCGATGCCCCCGCTCCCCGACGTCGCGATGAAGGAGCTCCAGGTCACTCCGGTCAACCCCCCGTACTCCTACTCGCGGGTGACCTACAGCGACCGGACGAAGGACTACCTCTACGAGGTCATCGAACCCCAGCTCTCGACGCACGAGCGCCAGCTGGTCGAGCATCTCAAGGTCACGCTCACGAAGATCCTGGGGGGCGAGGTGGGGACCCTCGCCCCCGCCGACCGCCGAGCGTACCTGCGCGAGGAGGCCGAGGGCTACTTCCGATCGCGCGGGATCACCATGAGCCCGATCTCGCTCGAGCGGATCATCTACTACGTGCTCCGCGATTTCGTCGGGTACGGCCCGGTCGACGCCCTGATCCTCGACGCGGAGGTCGAGGACATCTCGTGCGACGGGGTCGACGTGCCGCTGTTCATCTTCCACTCGAAGTACGAGTCGGTGAAGACGAACGTGATGTTCCCTGACGAGGAGGCGGTCAACTCCTTCATCGTCATGCTGGGGCAGCGCTGCGGCAAGTCGGTCAGCGTCTCCGCCCCGATCCTCGACGGAACGACCCCCGAGGGGCACCGGGTCCAGGCGACGTACGCGCGCGAGGTCACCACCCGCGGGTCGAGCTTCACGATCCGTCGATTCAAGGAGCGGCCGTTCACCCCCGTCGACCTCGTGATGATGGGCAGCGCGAACGAGGAGATGGTCGCCTACTTCTGGCTCGCCGCCGAGCAGGGGGAGTCGGTGATCATCTGCGGCGGGCCGGCGTCCGGCAAGACGAGCACGCTGAACGCCATCTCCCTGTTCATTCCCCCCACCGCCAAGATCGTCTCCATCGAGGACACGCGGGAGGTGAACCTGCCCCACGAGAACTGGATCCCGGGGGCGACCCGCAGCGGTACGGGCGACCGGGGCCCGGACGGGAAGGCCGCCGGCGAGCTCGACATGTTCGACCTCGTGCGGGCCGCGCTCCGGCAGCGACCGAACTACATCATCGTCGGGGAGGTCCGCGGCAAGGAGACGTACACGATGTTCCAGGCGATGGCGACCGGCCACACCACCTACTCCACGATGCACGCCGACAGCGTGAAGTCGATGGTGAACCGGCTCGAGAACCCCCCGATCAACACGCCGCGGATCCTGCTCTCGGCCCTCAACAACGTCGTCATCCAGGTCCAGGCCCGCACCGACAAGGGCGTCGTCCGCCGGCTGAAGCAGGTGCTCGAGATCGTCGGGTTCGAGCCCGAGACCAACGAGCTGATCACCAACACGGTCTACGAGTGGGACCCGGCCACCGATGCGTTCGTCTTCAAGGGCCACTCGTTCCTGTTCGACAAGATCATGGAACTCAAGAACTACAGCCCCGACGAGATGGACGCCGAGTTCCAGCGGCGCAGCCGGGTGATCCACTACCTGGTCGAGCACCGGATCAACGACTACCGCCAGCTCTGGCAGACGATCGCGCAGTACTACAAGGACCCGGCCGAAGTGATGGCGCGGATCGAGGCGAACGATCCTCCCGCGCGGGGAGGCTGACGTGCCCGACGAGGCGGTCGCCCGTCGGTCCGGCGCCGCCAGCCCCCCGGTGCGTCCGGTCCGGCTTAAGCGCGGCAACCAGCCGACCCACACCTCCCTCACCGGTTTCCAGCGGTGGGGCTGGCGGATGTTCGGCCCCCGCGTGACGGCGAAGGGCGTCGATCCGACGCTCGACGAGAACCTTGTCAAGGCCCACATGCGCATCCGGGCGGACGAGTACCTTGCGAACGTCCTCGCGACCACCGTCGTGGTCGGGATCGCGACGACGGTCATCGGCGTCGGCCTCGGGATCGTGTTCGTGCTCGAGGGGGTCCTCCTGCTCGGCATCCTCCTCGCCGTCGCGCTCCCCGTCCTCGGGACGATCGGCACCTACTTCGCCATGCTCGGGACCCCGGCCTCCAAGGCGAAGAGCCGGGGCCGCCTGATCGATCGGAAGATCAGCTCCGCGATGAGCTTCGTCTCTGCGATGAGCTCGGCCGACGTCAACGTCGACCAGATCTTCAAAGAGCTCGGCCGCCAGAAGATCTACGGAGAGGTGGCGGAGGAGGCCGCGTGGATCACGCGCGACACCGAGCTCCTCGGGGTCGACATCCTGACGGCGATCCGTCGGGGGTCCCAGCGGACCCCCTCGCGGCGGTTCCAGGACTTCCTCCAGGGGGTCGTGACGACGGCGACCAGCGGCGGCCAGCTGAAGCCGTACTTCCTGCTGAAGGCGGAGCAGTTCGAGCGGGAGAACAAGCTCGAGATGCTCCAGCGGACCGAAACGATGGGACTCCTCGCGGAGACGTTCGTCACCGTCGTGGTCGCCTTCCCGCTGTTCCTCGTGATCATCATCGCGATCTTCGCCATCATCGGCGGGGGTGGCTCGTTCATGCTCGAGATCCTCTGGGGGATCGTCGGCGGGATGATCCCGCTCTCCCAGTTCGGGTTCATCTTCTTCATGTACACGCTGACGCAGGAGATGATGCAGTAATGGCGACCGCGAACGCCCCGGCCTCGGTCCGCAAGGTCAAGTCGATCTCGACCGACGTCAGCCGCCCCCGTCCGACCGGGCTGCCCCGCGAGACGATCCTCCTGATCGCCGGGGCGGCCGTCGCGGTCGTCCTCTGGGCGATCGCATTCCTGAACTACCTCGGCACCGAGAACATCCTGCTGCGCCCCGGGGAGGGGTCGGGGGCGAACCCGGCGATCGACTTCCTCGTCCTCGGGCTCCTCTGCCTGATGGCGCCGTACGGCTTCGCCATGACCGCGAAGCTCCGCCGGATCGCGAAGATCGAGGAGCGGCTGCCGGATTTCCTGCGGGACGTCGCCGAGGCCGGCCGGTTCGGGATGACGCTCCCCGACGCGATCGTCGTCGCGAGCACCGGCCGGTACGGCCTCCTGAGCGACGAGATCCGGAAGATGGCGAGCCAGCTCGAGTGGGGCGTCCCCGTGGCGACCGCCCTCCACCTGTTCGAGGAGCGCGTCCCGACGCCGCTCGTCCAGCGGGTCGTCTCGATCATCACCCGGGCGAACGAGGCCGGCGGCAACGTCGCGGACGTGCTCACGATGGTGGCCCACGACACGCGGGAGGCTCAGCTCGCGCAGCAGGCCCGCCAGATCTCGATGCTCACCTACGTGACGGTCATCTACATCGCGTTCTTCGTCTTCCTCGTCACCATCTACATCATGGCGGCGGTCTTCCTGCCGCAGATGATCACTGCCGGGAAGGGCGTGGCCAGCTCCTCGCTCTCCACGGCGGCGGGACCCGCCACCATCCAGTTCGTGTACGTCCCGGTCCTCTTCCTCGCGTTCCTCGTGGCCGTGATCGTCCACGCGGTCGGCGACGGCATCATGGCGGGGATCCTGTACAACGGCCGGATCGCGGAAGGGCTCCAGCACGCCACGATCATGCTCGCGGTCGGCTGGGCGATCATGCGGTTCGTCGTCCCGATCCTGGTCGTCTGAGGAGTCACGATGGCGGTCGATACGATCGAATCCCCCGCGGCCGACGACGGCACCGCGCCGCGCCCCGCCCGGCGGGGCCGCCGCCCGTCCTTTTCGCCGTGGCTCCGGATGGGCGCGGCGCTCCGCCGGAGCTCGAGCGAGCCTCGCCCGGTCCGGCTCGCCCGCCTCGGCGTCTCCGGGCAGGGCGCCGACCGCGACGTGACGCCCGTGCCCCCGATCACCGACCCGATGGTCAAGGAGATCGACCTCGCGCCGATCCGTCCCGGGTTCTCCTACGTCCGCATCGCGTTCAACACCCAGCGGAACGAGTTCCTGTACGAGGTGATCGAACCCCCGCTCACGCCGCTCGAGCGCGAGCTCGCGGCGCGCCTGCGCACGGCCCTCGTCTCCGAGTTCGAGCCGCTCCCCAACCGGGAGCCCGGAACGCGGCAGAACGAGCTGCGACGGATGGTCGATGCCCGGCTCCAGGAATGGGAGCTCGCGCCGGGCCCGACGACGAAGGGCCGGATCCTCTACTACCTCGAACGGGACTTCATCGGGTACGGGATCGTCGAGGCCCCCATGACCGACAGCGAGGTCGAGGACATCTCGTGCGACGGCGTCGGGATCCCCCTCTACATCTACCACCGCAAGCACGGCTCGATCCGCTCGAACCTCAAGTTCTCGACCGCCAAGGAGCTCGACGACTACGTCGTCTGGCTCGCGCAGCGCTCGGGCAAGCACATCTCGGTCGCGAGCCCCGTCCTGGACGCGACCGTGCCGGACGGGTCCCGGCTCCAGGCCACGCTGGGGATGCACGTCACCAAGCGGGGGAGCACGTTCACCGTCCGTCGGTTCCGCGACAACCCGTTCACGCCGGTCGACCTGCTCAAGTTCCGGACGATGAGCCCCGAGATGATGGCGTACCTCTGGCTGGCCATCGAGAACGGGCAGTCGATGATGGTCTGCGGCGGGACGGCGAGCGGCAAGACGACGACCCTGAACGCGACGCTCCTGTTCATTCCGCCCCAGATGAAGATCGTCTCGATCGAGGACACGCGCGAGCTGAACCTGCCGCACGAGAACTGGGTTCCGTCGCTCACCCGGGCCGGTTTCGGTGCGAAGAACGTGATGACGGGGAAGGCCCCGGGGGAGATCGACATGTTCGACCTCCTGGCCGCGGCGCTCCGGCAGCGCCCGCAGTACCTGATGGTCGGGGAGGTCCGGGGCGCCGAGGCGTTCATCGTCTTCCAGGCGATGGCGACCGGCAAGACCTGCTACACCACGTTCCACGCGGAGAGCGTCAGCGCGATGGTCCACCGGATGGAGAACCCGCCCATCACCCTCCCCCGTTCCCTGGTCTCCGCGCTCAACCTCGTCCTGCTCCAGCGCCAGGTGAAGGTCGGGCTGAAGATGACCCGACGCGTCCAGTCGCTCACCGAGATCGTCGGTCTCGACCCCGAGACGAACGAGCTCATCACGAACTCGGTCTATTCCTGGAACGCCGCGGACGACACCTTCCTCTTCTCGGGGCACTCGTACATCTACGAGCGGATCGCCCTGATGAAGAACCTCTCGATGAAGGAGATGGAGCGGGAGGTGCGCAACCGGGTGGAGATCCTCGACTACATGGTGGCGAAGGACGCGCACGCGACGCGCCAGAACCCGTACACCCACCGCGACGTCGGCCAGCTCGTCTCGTTCTACTACAAGGAGCCCGCGAAGGCGCTCGCCGAGACGCGGGACGAGCTCGCCCGCCTGCGCTCCCCGACCCGGTAGCGCTATTCGACCGGGCCGGCTCGCGCGTCGGGATGACCCGACCGTTCGCCCGCATCCCGTTCGACCGCGGGCGCTCGGTCGTCCTCTGGCGGGGGGACGCCCTCGCGGAGCTGCCGCGCCGCGTGCCCTCGGCGGACGTGGTGGTGACGAGCCCGCCCTACAACCGCGGCGTGGCGTACGCGAGCTACGGCGACACGCGTCCGCGGGCCGAGTACCTCGCGTGGATCCACCGGCTCGGGACGACGGTCGGACGGGTCCTCGCACCGGACGGCTCGTTCTTCCTGAACGTCGCCGGGTCGCCGAAGGACCCCTGGCTCGCCTGGGATGTCGCGCGCGAGGTCGGCCGCTCGCTCGTCCTGCAGAACGTCCTCCACTGGGTGAAGTCGATCGCGATCGACCGGCGCGCGGCGGGACGGGCCGCGGGACTGACCCGGGACCTCGCGCTCGGCCACTACAAGCCGCTCGTCTCCGACCGGTTCGTCCACGGCGCGCACGAGTACGTCTTCCATTTCACCCGGACCGGCGCGGTCCCGATCGACCGGCTGGCGGTCGGGGTGCCGTACCAGGACAAGTCGAACGTCGGCCGCTGGCAGCGGCCCGCCGCGGACCGGCGGTGCCGGGGGAACACCTGGTTCCTGCCCTACTCCACGATCCGGCGCCGGAGCGTCGACCGACCCCACCCCGCCCCGTTCCCGCCCGAACTTCCCGAATGGTGCGTGCGGCTCCACGGACTCTCCCGCGTCGGGTCGGTCGTCGACCCGTTCGTCGGGATCGGTTCGACCGCCGTGGCGGCCGTGCGCCTCGGCGTCGACTGCGTCGGGTTCGACCTCGATCCGGGGTATCTCCGGACCGCCGCCCGGCGCGTGCAGGCGGAGATCGACCGCCGCCGGAGCGGGGGTCGGGAGCCTAGGTCTCGTCGTCCTTCGGGGCGGAGCTCTCGGTCCCGTCCGACGGCGGCGACCACTGGCGCATCGGCGTCCGCTTGACCCCGGCCGCGACGGCGAAGGCGTTCTTCGTGCCGTCCTTCGCCTTCTTGCCGGCGGAGACCATCGCATCGCGGGCCGCCCCGGCGGCGCGCACGGTACCGGAGCCGATCGCCGTGCCTGCGCTCGCGATCCGTCCGGGGAGCCGGCGGACCTCCTCGTCGACCGTTCGGCCGAGGTTCGAGAGGCCGTCCTGGATGTCGAGGGCGAGGTACTTCGCCTCCTTTCCCGTCGCCCGGCCGAACCGCTCGATCTTCTGGTCGAGGTCGGAAAACTCGTGGGCAAAATCGTGGCCGAGGCCGGCCGTCGCCTTGCGGATCTCGCGGAGGTGCTGGCGGAACTGGGCCTCTTCCTGGGACTCGGGCATCGTTCCCCCCCGGGGCTACCGCGCGAACGCAAGATAAAGTTTCAGCGGCAGCGGAAGAGGTCAGCCGCCCATCCGCCGGTCCGCCCGGCGCTTCCGACCCCGGGCCGGGGAGGGAACGGTCGGGGCGGGCAGCGGAGCGGGCGCAGCGACCCGCCGCTCCACCTCGCTACCGTGGGCCCATCGGACCAGCAGCTCGACCCCGAGGTGGGTCGGGTCGGTCACCACGAGCTCGCCGCCGAGCGTTCGGGCGATCGACCGGGCCGCCGCCTCGTACTCGGGGTGGGCGGACTTGAGAAGGATCAGGGTGCTGCGCAGCGGGCTGACGGTCGCCATCTCCCGGGCCCGGGCGAGCGCGTGGTCGAGGGCCTCGTCGAGCTGGCCCGACCGCACGCTCCCGTCGTCCGCGGTATAGGCCTCGGGGAGCCCGTCGGTGATGAGGTAGAGCTCCCGGCGGGTCGCGCGCGACGATTGGAGGAGCAGGTGCGCCGCCCGGATCGCCTCGGCGGTGTTCGTGAAGGCCCCGGCGCGGCACTCCCACAGCTCGACCAGATCGAGGACGGTGACGGTGTTGTCGAACGCCAAGAGGTCGATCGTCGCGTCGGGGTAGCGGCGCCGCACGGCCACGTACAGCGCCAGGAGGGCCTTCTTCGCCGCCTCGAGCTTCCCGCCCTCCGACATGCTCCCCGAGCGATCGAAGGCGAGCACCACGTGGACCCGCTCGGAGGTGATCTCGCGGTAGACGTAGCTGGTCGACTCGTCGATGTGCCGCGAGCCGGACATCCGCGCCTCCAGGAGGGACCCCGGCACGTCGAGCCGGGCCACCTCCTCGGGTCGGCGCAGCCGGGCCTTCTCGTAGACCCCGGTCGCCCCTCCGCCCCTCAGGGAAAGGCGGATCTCCCCCGGGAGGCGCCGGCTCTCCTCCTCGAGGAGAAGCCGGGCGAACCGCTCGACCAGCCCGTACGTCACCGCGAGCTCGCCGCCGCGGTCGGCGACGAACCCGCGCTCCTTGAGCTCGCGCTCGAAGCGCCGTTCCTCCGCGTCGCGCAGCCGGCGTTCGGTCTCCGACTCCGCCCGGCGCTGCGCCTCCGCCCGTTCCTCCTCCAGCCGGCGGCGCTGGGCCTCGGCCGCCTTCCGGCGCTCCTCGGCCTCCCGCTGGAGCTCGCGCTCCCGGCCCTGGAGGGACCTCGAGACGCGGTCCGTCAGCTCCTCCCGCTGGGGCGCCGAGAGACGGGCGAGGGTGTCGCCGAGGGGAGAGGCCCCGAGCGACCGACCCGCGCCGCTCGGGAACGCGATCGTCAGGGACCGGCCCTCCGCGGGGGTCGGGGCGGGGGCGCGGCGTCCGCCGAACAGTCGGCGCAGCCAGGCGATGAACCGCGCGAACGCCGCCCGCAGCCGGGCGAGGATCCCGGGGGGCGGCGGCGGCCGGTTCCACGAGGCGTCGGGCGCGAGGAGCGCATTCTGGAACTCGTCGGAGAGGTCCGGCGAAGGCAGGCGCGACCAGTCGACCGACCGGGCCTTCGCGAGCCGGGCTTCGAGCTCCGCGATCCGACGGGCGACCTCCGCGTCGCTCCGCCGCTCGAACTCCGCGAGCTCCCCGGCCCGCCGATCGTAGTCGCCCATCAGCCGGCCGATGCGTCGGTTCTGCCGGAGGCGGAGGCGGTCCCGGAGGCGGTCGAGCCGGCTCTTGAGCTCGGAGTCCTCCTTTGCGCGGGTCCGCAGGAGCTCGCGGGCCCCGTCGACGCCTCGCTCGGCGAGCGCCCGGACGAGGGCCGCCCGGTCGAGGGCATCGACCAGATCGTCCGAGACGACGTCGTCCGCAAACGCGGCGCAGTCCGGGAGTGTGATCGCGTCGCTAGAGGGGGGCGTCGTCGTTGTCTTCCTCCGTGCAGGAAAACAGCGAGAACTCCTCGAGGAGCCGGTAGACGCTCAGGGACGCGTCGGTCGCCGCAATCCCGGTCCCCGGCCGCTCGCGCCCCGCCACAAACCGGGAGAAGCCGCGGAAGCGCGGGAAGAGCGGTCCGTCGCTGGAGAGCCCGGCCGCGAGCGTCGCGTCGTCCTTGAGGCGGCGGCCCTCGCCGACGAGCTCCTCGGCCTCGCCCTTGTTCTCCTTGAGGACGGTCCGGTAGTATCGGCACCAGTAGACGCCGGCGCTGCGCCGGAGCGCCGGAGCGAGGTACTGCTCGACGAACTCCTGGACGCGCTTCTCGTTCTGGCGGAACGAGTCCCCGCTGCGGGCGCGGATCCGGCCCCGCATGGCATGGAGGAGACCGGACCGGAGGTCGGCGCTGGAAGGGATGGGTCGACCCCCGAGAATCGCGATGGCCGCCGTCCGTTCCGACACGTCGATGAGCGTCCGGTTCGACCCGACCTCGCCGATGTCCGGGTTCTCGTCGCCCATCCGGAGGCGCCAGGCCTCGACCACGCGGACCCCGGCGTCGACGAGGATCTCCGGCAGGAACGTGCCCGCCTCGTCCGACCGGCCGAGCTCGACGATCCGCCGGTTGTCGGCGTGGCGGTCGTTGAAGCCGATGTGCACGCTCGTGAGCCGGTCCGAGAGCGGGTCGTTGATGTTGTCGAGGTCCGACAGGTTCGAGGTCCCGATGGCGACGAACGACCCGGGGAAGCTCTCGCGGGACTTCGACGGCGTGACCGTCCCTTCCTGCAGTGCCTGGAGGAGCACGTTCTGGGTGCCGAGTGGCAGCTTCCCGATCTCGTCGACCAGCAGGAACCCGCGGTTCGCCTGGAGGAGCTTGCCCGGCTCGAGCACGAGCGGGCTCATCGGGTCGCCGACCTCCTCGAGCTTGCGGAGGTTGATGTTCCCGGTCAGGTGGTCCGGGAACACCTCGGAGCTCCCCTGGACGCGGGCGAAGCCGTACCCCTCCCGGAGCCGGACGAACTCCGCCGGGACCTGGGTGGCGTCCACGGCCGTCGGGTCGAACCGGGCCAGGTCCGCGCCCGGAGCGAACCGGCGGCGGCAGATCGGGCACGGAGGGAAGCGGGAGGCGACCGCCCGGTCGACGACGCAGAGCGGGGAATCGAGCACCGGACAGCTTTCGACCACCCAGACGTCTTTCGGGAACAGTTCCCAGAGGTCCTTGGCGAGGCTGGTCTTGCCCGCACCGGACGGGCCGAAGAACAGGAGGTGGGCTCCCGCCACGAGGGCGGCGACCAGGTCGTCGTACGTTCCCTCCGGAAGGATCGTCCGCGGGAACAGGGCGCGTAGCGCCTCGGCGTGGTCGTACCCCTGCTGGCGGAGCCCGTCGATCGTCCGGAGGATCGTGTGACGGAACCGCTCGGCGGGCGACTCGATCGACGGGAACGACGCCCGGACCTCGGCCGCGGTGGCCCGCGCGCCAAGCGCCGGGAGCTCTCGAGTCGCGACCACGGGCCGCGCAGTTAGGTTCAGGATATGTAGTTTGCCGACGGCAAGGGGTCACCTCGGCCGGTCGCGGGGAGGCGGGCCGGCCCCCGCCGTCCGAAGGGGCGTTCCCGGTTCACGTCATAGTTAAGTAGCCTACCCCGCTCCGCGCCCCCGCGACCGATGGCCGACAAGGAGACCCCCTCCGCCCGCAAGCCAGCGCTCGCCCGGGGCGTCAAGGACAAGTGGCGCTCCAAGCACTGGATCAAGGTCCGGGCGCCGGGGCTGTTCCAGCACGTGGAACTGGGGGAGACGGTGGCGACCGAACCCGAGCAGGTGGTCGGCCGGACGATCGAGGCGACCCTCCCGGAGCTGTCCGGGACCCCCGACGCGGGAAAGGCACACGTCAAACTGCGATTCCAGATCGAGCGGCTCTCGGGCGACGGGGTCGCCGAGGCGCGGTTCGTCGGCCACGACCTCACCTCCGACTACGTCCGCCGGCTCGCGCGCCGCAAGCGCTCGAAGATCGACAGCGCCGTCACGGTGACGACCAAGGACGGGGTGCGGATCGTGCTGAAGCCGGTCGCGGTCGGGGAGCAGCGGCTCCAGACCCGGCTGAGGGCGCAGCTGCGCCACCGGATCGTCGAGATCCTGAACGAACAGGCCCAGCAGCACTCGGCTCCTCAGTTCGTCGGAGAGATGCTCCAGGGGGAGCTGTCGAAGGCGCTCTCCCACGGGGTCAAGTCGCTCTATCCGCTCAAGAAGATAGAGATCCGCCGTTCGGAGGTCCTCGGAACGATCTCCGACGAGCTTCCCCCACCGGAACCCGTCGCGGTCGCCGAACCGCCGGCGGCCCCCGCCGACGTGGCGGAGAACGGCGCGCCCGCGGCCTAGGCACCGGAGGCCTCGGATGGCCGGTCCGTTCGCTGTCGGAGTGGCTCAGCCCGGTAGAGCACGGGACTCATAGCGGGACGCCGGCGGCGTCCCGGGAGAGATCCTGGGGCCGGGGGTTCAAATCCCCCCTCCGACACATTTCATCGGGTTCTCGCCGAGAAATTGCACCGCCGGATCGCTCTGCGTAGGGGATTTGAACCACTTGGGTCCCCGCCGTAAAGGGATGGGTTTCCTAACAGGACGAGCTCCGGCACCGGCTTGTGCCCGGTCCCGCGCGTTCCTCGCGGTCGGTCCAATTGGCATAGAATCGGAAGAATCGTTCCGTGCCCCCGGCCGGCACCTACGCTTCGAGACTCGGTGGGCGCAATCGACATTGCAACCAGGGGGCACTTCTTCCAGGCGGGAGCGGTTGTAAGCGGTGTTACGCCCCCTCGCTGGGAGAGGCGGTCGACGCAACGTTCGAGCCTCCGACCCTCCTTCCGATCTCAGTTCTCAAATTTCGATCCGCAGTTTGTGCAGAACCGATCACTTTCGTCCTCGACTTCTGCGCCGCAGTCCGTGCATACCAAGGGCTCCTCGCGCGAACCTTTGGGGAGGGATCGACCGCAGACACCGCAGAATCGGTGGTTGGGTCGCGCAGGCCTCCCGCAGGTAGGACACTTCCCGGCCATTATCTCGTTCGAACACAACTCAGTTTGGTAAGAGCCTAGCCACTGCCCTGGCCATTGAACCCGTTCAGACTCGAACCGCGGCTAGAGCTTCAGAGACTCTCAACCTGAGGTGCAACACGGGTTGCACAGGGGAGGGACTTGGTGGAATGTGATGCTTCCGATGTCGTAACGACTATCGCTCGATGTTCGTTGACCGCCTCGGGAAGCTTGCTGTAAACGTGACCAACCCCGAACTCGACGCCCTCGAGGATGTGCCTACCGTCTGGAACCCATGCCCCTCTCACAGAAAGGCCGCTTCGCGCCTGAACCAACGCGGGATCGCAGCTCTCCAGTACGGCGGCCCGAAGTGCAGGCGACTGCTTCAAACGCGAGTCGACAAGAGCCTCCAGCTTTGGTCTAAGCTATGCGGTACCTACGACCGCGAGTCGTGATTCCGACCTAGGCGGTTGGAGTCAACTCGCTGCAGGCCGACCGTTCAGCGCCAGGAGGCATCGGCGAGCCACGTGCGGGCCAGCTTCGTATAGGGTGCAACGCGCTTTCACGGCCTCGATCAAGTAGGGGATTCGAAGAATCCTGCCATGTCCCCCTCAGGCTCCTTGGCAAAGGGGCACGTTACATGACGGGACCCAGGCCGAGGTCCATGGGACCGATTCCTATCCAGGGGTTTGTGTAACGGGGGGTCTCCGTTGGGGGCTCGAGTCGACCGACAAGCGCCTTGCAGGGGATATGAACGAATCAGTCGTTCCCCCCTCCGGCACTCAATGCTTGAACCCCCGGGGGAACTGAATCCCCCGTCCGAGAAGAGCGCGCCGAACTCGCCGAAACCGTCCGGGCAAGAGGCTGGGCCGCCTACGGGGGCGGTCGGTTCGCATCCCGGCGAGTCTCCGTTGATCCGCCATCGATCAAGAATTTCACGGCGGCGGAAAGCGAGATGGCTTGGCGGAGGGCGGCCCCCCGAGGGCCGCTCCGAGTGCCATTGCGAGATTCTCAGAAGGTCCTTATAGGTCAGCACTAGGTCGAACTCCGGGATATCGAGATGAGTGCACCTGCCGGAGCCCCGCAAACCCCGCCTCTGACGAGCACGAAGCCTACCCGGAGCGGAAAGCGCTTCGCCGCCGCCGCGCTCTTCCTCGTAGGAGGAGTACTTGCCTTGGTCTCCGCCTTCACCGCCTGGTGGGCGCTATCGGTCGGTGGCCTGACGGTCTCCTTCCTTCCCGGATCCTCCGCCTCGTCGTCGGAAGGCGGGACTACCATCACGGAGACCTACGCGCACATCGGCATCGGTACGGTCGGCGGCATGTACGAAGCGATCCTGGCGCTCGCCATTATCGCCGGCGCCCTGGCGATCGTGGCAGGCCTACTCGGACTCGTCGCGGGGTTCGGCCGGCTGCCGCAGAATCGCCAAGGAATCGTCAGGGGATTGGTCATCGCCGCGATCGTGGTTGCTCTAGTCGCCGTCGTCCTTGCTCCCGCGATGCAGCCGTGGGCGATCAAGGATTCGGGCAACAAGGCCCCTTGTTCCGGGTTCAATGGGACGTCCCCCTGCAATGCGTTCTGGGGGTCTGTCTCCGCCAACGGGACCACCAATTCCTGGGGCGCGGCCACCGGATGGTATCTGGCCCTCGCGGGGTCCATCCTGGCGATTGTGGGGCTCGTGCTCTGGGGCCCCGGTCGGGCCGAGAGCAAGCCCGCGGGCGCCGCCACCACCTAGAACTGCCGGCGCGTAGTTCATCCGTCCACAGGATCGATCGGCCCCTCGGCCGATGGGTTTCGTCGCCGAGGCCCATCGTCTCCCCTAGGCGGTCCCATCTCCTGAACACCACCTGGGCCGTGCCTGCAGCCCTGTCCGGTAAGCGGGTAGGTTATACTGCAGGGCCTCATGGCGCCCGCGCGGTGGCGAGGAGTGGCCCCGTCGGACCCGGGTTCCGAACACTGTCCAGCCTTCGACGGGCCGTCGTTGCTCCGCAGCAGAAGGGGAGAAACCCATGGAAAAGAAGAGGACGCCGGGGAGGAACTCGATGAGACGATGGCGGTGGTTCATCGCCGGGGGCGTCGCGGCTTTTGCGATCGCCACCATGTTTGCCGCGACCGGTGTGATGTCGGCCCTGGCAACCCACCCGAGCAATGCCGCCGTAACGGACCCAACGATCACGTGCCCCGCGGATAAGACCCTCACACTGGCCCTTACCAATCCGCCCGCCTCGGACAAGCCCACTCAGGTCCTGTCACTGACCTGGAAGGTGGTAAACGACGAGGACAGCGGGTGGGCCGGATACTGGGCCATGGATAGCTATGTGAGCGTACTTCACGTGTGGCACCTGAAGGCGGGTCCGAATGCGGGCGACTACTACGCCTGGAAGACCTACACCGGCAACTTCCAGGTTCCGCAGGGCGCGCTGAGCCCCGGGGTAACCGGGACAACGCCGAACGCGGTGCCCGAACCCGCCTCCGGCTACGGAACCCTAGTGGGTGGATACTCCGGTTTGGTCACCGGGGGAACGTTCAATGCCGCCGCGGGCCCGACGAGCGGGAACTTGGGCACGATGAACTACGGCGGGACGACATCGGACCTCCTGCTGAGCACCGGGCAAACCGGAGCTACTGCGCCCTACGACTGGGTCACCACCTACTTCGGTGCGTCCGCCTCGTTCAACTTCGGCAACAGCGGCAACGCGTGGGCGTGGTACTACACCCTCAACAACTTCTTCCGGTCCACGACGTCCGCCAACCAGTGGTGCAACTTCGGCACGGGAGACTACGGGGACATAGTCACCGCAGCCTAGGTCGCACGCCGATCTGCGGGCCGGGCTCGCGCGGTCTCCGCGACCCGTCCCCAACCCTTTCCATTCTCTTATCCAAGACGCAGGAGGACCCCTCTTCCCGAGAAACGCCGGCCCTCGGGTTCACGGTCTCGGACGGGTGGTCTGAAACGGGCACTCCTTGTAACGCCCACGCCGGCGGCTGATGGGACCGTAGAAATCCGGTGGGTTTCCGGACAACGCGTCGCTGGGCGGTGCCTCCCCCGCGGCCCCGCAGGCTTCTCGCGGTCGGCCGTCGACCCGCACGCTCCACGTCAGGGTCCCGGTCGCGTGACCCACCCTCCGGTGAGCTGGTCATTATGAGGCATGGGCTCTTCCGACGCTTGACAGCGGTCGGGAGGAAGGGAATCCGACGATGACTCCCAAATCGGCCCCAGCGAATTCCGATCGAGAGATTCTCGTGGCGGGGGCCACCGGACAGCAAGGCGGCGCGGTGGCCCAGAGCCTCCTGAAACGCGGATTCACCGTTCGCGGTCTTAGCCGCGACCCTTCGAAGAAGCCCGAAGGGCTGGACAGCCGAATCCGATGGGTCCAGGGGGACCTGCACGATGCCCGAAGCTTGGAATCCGCCCTCCGGGGGGCCCACGGTTTCTACGTCGTCACCACTCCATTTACCGCAGCCTGGGGGAGGCCTCCCGATATTGAGGGAGAGATCCGGGCGGGCACGGTGGCGCTCGAAGCCGCGAAGCGAGTGAAGACCGCTCATGTGATCCTCAGCACGATCCGGGGCGCGGGACAACCGACCGGGCCCACCGGGATCCCGCACTTCGACTCCAAGGTGGAGATAGAGCGACAGGCGCGATCCCTGGGGCTTCCCGTAACGTTCGTGAGACCGACCTTCTTCATGGAGAATATGTTCCAACCCTGGACCTTGCAAGGATTCCGAACGGGGGTTGTGAGCGTACCGATGAAGCCGGGCACCAAGATCCCGATGGTTTCGGTGCGCGACATCGGAGAGATCGTCGCCCGGGCGTTCGAGCAACCGGAGCGTCGGATCGGCACCGGCGTGGAGTTGCAGGGCGATGAGAAGACGTACCCAGAAATGGTGGACTTGGTCTCGCGTCGGCTGGGCATCCCGGCCCGGTTCGTAGAGATGTCCGACAAGGACGCGTTGCAGGCCTTCGGCGATGACATGCTACGCATGTACCGCGGGTTCGACCATGGCGGGCTCGGGATTGACGTGGGTGCGCTGGAGCACGAATGGGGCATCAAGATGACCCGGTTTGAGGCCCTCGTGAAGGATTCCAAGCTCCTGGCGCCCGGTTGAATCCGGCTCTTTGGCAAGGCTGTGGACCTTGCGCCGAACACCGTCGGGACCCCCACGCGCTCCTCGCGGTCGCGTCATCGATCGCGCGCGCCCTCCCTGAAGTTCGAGCCGCGGGAGGTTCGAGTCCCCGCTCAACCGGCGAACGGCAGAAGCGAGGGGAGGGCCGTGAAGAGGATCGTTAGCAGACCCACCGCGATGAGCAGACCGCCCAGGATCAGCCGGAGGCGCTCCTCCGGAACGTGTTCGTGAAGGTATCCTGCCCCCCTCGATGAGACCGCCGTGACCATGACCAATGCCGCCGTCGCCGCGACGAATACGAGCACGACATTGCCCGTCGAGGCCACGAACAAGATGGCCAGGATCTGGGTATTGTCCCCCATCTCGAGCAGGAACGCCAGCCCGAGGGCGACGGTCCGAACCTGTCGCGCGGTGTGTGCGACCGCTGGAGTCCCTTCGCCCGGCTCGTGAACCGGGGCGGGAACTCTCAGGATCTCGCGAAGGCCGAACGCGACGAGGACCAGCCCCCCGACCACCTTCACCCAGAGGAGGTACGGGCCGAGGACGGTCTCGGCGCCATATCCGAGGGTGACCGACACTACGGTCGCCGCCCCGAGGCCGACGGACGCCCCGAGGAAGACGTCCCGGTGTGGGTGGCGCGTCGCGAGGGTGATGACGCCGAAGTTCGATTTGCCGGGGAGCTGGAGTACCGCGACCACAGCGAAGACCAGGATTCCCTCGATCAGTGGATTCGCGTCCAAGACTCCCCCCTCCACCGGTCAGGAACCCGCAGGGATGACGGCTTCGTCGGGCGCGGCGCGAGAACATTCCGACCTCAGGGTCTCCCGCGCGCTCCTCGCGATGGGTCATCAACCGCCTGCGTTCTTCGGGAGGTTCGCGACGAAGCGAGATGACGGCGCATCGGTGCGCACCCCCCGGGGCTACACCCGGGGGTGCGCCTGGCGTACCCGTCGCCGGGGAGGCCGTCTCGCCGAGTTCTCCGGAAGGCCCGGCGTCCGGGCGGCGGGCATGGAGCGGACTGGAACGATTCCGCAATGGCCCCCTCCGACACCTTTCAAGCCCCGGCGGCCCTCCGTCCCGCGTCGGGGGCGGTCCGACGACGATGGCGACGATCCGAATGCTCCCCGTCCACGAGGTGGTACAGCAGACGTACCCCCGACCGCCGCGCGAGGGGGAGGAGGTCGCCAAGGCGATCGGGAGGGCGATCGACGGGACCCTCTCCCAGGTGGGGTACCAGTTCCGGCAAGGCCGGCGGCCGACGACGACCGCGATGCGTTCGCTCGCCGAATCGCTCCTGGACGACGAGATCGAGACGGCCGGGGCGGAACTGTCCGCGGCCGACCGCGCCAAGGTCCTCGGCCAGATCCACGGCGTGCTCCAGGCGTTCCGCAACAGCGAGATCTTCGGCCTCTCTCGTCCGAAGACGCGGGTGATCCTGATCGAGGATCGGGTGGGGGTGTACGCCCAGCCGGACTACTGGGACGGAACCCGCCGGTTCTTCGAGATGAAGAGCTACCTCGCGATCCCGCCACCCCCCGATGTGGCGCTCCAGCTCCGCCTGTTCCAGCTCGCGTTCCCCCAGCTCGAATCGGTGCTGATCTGCATCGACCGGCACGCGGTGCCCGTCGCGACCCGATCGCTGCTCCTCCCCCCGCCGACCCCCACGGAGTCGGCCGCCGCGCTCCGGCGGGCGTTCGAGGTCGGACTCGAGCACGGAGAGGCGAAGGTCCTCGAGTACGTGGAGGGGCCCTTCGTCCAGTACCCCCTGCCCCCCGAGCCCCGGTAGCGACCGCGAGGCCGATCGGCCGGGGCCCCCCCGCGATCCGAGGAACGACCGTTCCTCCGTGCCTTCCGGGGTCCGGGGGGCCGGAGGTCCCCGGAGGCGGCGGCGACGGTGGATCAACCGGCGGCGTTCCCCCCGCCGGCGCGGGTGGGGGACCGCGCGTCGGCCAGGGCCCACTGCTCGAACGCCGTGAAGTTGAACTCGCGGCGCAGGAACCGTCGGACGAGCTCGGCGGCCGGCCGTCGGCTCCCGGGCGCCAGGATCTCGGCGACGTACCGCTCGGCCGTCGCGCGGTCCGTGAGCGACCCGCTCTCGAGGAACGGGGTCAGCAGGTCGCGTGCGATGACCGCCGACCAGAGGTACGTGTAGTAGCAGGCCGAGTAGCCGGTGAGGTGGCCCCACGCCGCCTGGGGATGGTAGGCGGGGTCGGGCGGCACCGAGCACCGCCGGTCCCATACCTCGCGGAAGACGGCCGTCGTGTCGATCCCCGTCGGGTCGAGCCGGTAGAGCTCGAGCGATATGCCCGCGAGGGCCACCTGGCGGAGGACGCGCGCCGCGCGTCCCACCGCCTCGGCCGCGGCGAGGCGGCGCAGCAGATCCGCCGGGATCGGCTCCCCGGTCTCCGGGTTGCGGGCGAACCGTGCGAGGGTCGCGGGGTCGCGCGCCCACTCCTCGAACAGCTGGGACGGCGCCTCGACGAAGTCGAGCTCGATGTACCCCATCGACGTGAACAGCCACGGGCCGTGCCCGGAGAACAGGTTGTGGAGCAGGTGACCGAACTCGTGGAAGAACGTGATCACGTCGCGGTACTCCATCCGGGCCGACTCGATGGGCGTCCCCGGGTCGAGGAAGTTGCAGACGAGAGCGGCCTGGGGAAGGTCCCCTCCCGCCACCCCCGTCCGCACGTCGAACTGGGCGGCGTGGCTGTACTTGTTCGGTCGGGGGACGAGATCGAGGAAGCAACGGCCCAGCGGGTGGCCGTTCCGCTCCACGTCGAAGGCCTCCACCGTGGGGTGCCAGAGCTCGGCCGACGAGCACCGTCGGAACGTCAGGCCGAACAGCTCCCCGCAGAGCTGGAACAACCCGTCCCGCACGGCCGGATACGGCAGGTACGAGCGGAGCACCCGGGGGTCGACCCCGAACTCCTCTTCCCGGACCTTGGTGTCGTAGTACCCATCGCCCCAGAAGTCGGCGTCCCACGGCTCGAGCTTCCGCGCCAAGGGATCGTCCCGCCGCTTCCGTTCCAGGAATCGGGTGTGGTCGTGCCGCGCCGGCTCGTCCAGGAGGGTCCCGAGCCGGTCCAGGAACTCGGCCACGGCCGCCGGCCGTTCCATCATCTTGTCTTCGGTGGCGTACTCGGCGAAGCTGGTGTAGCGGAGGAGCCGAGCGAGCTCGTGACGCTCGACCAGGAGCCGATCGAGCACCTCGAGGTTCTCGGGGTACGCCACGTTCAGCACCTCGGCGAGCAGCCGGCGACGCACCTCGGCGTCGTCGCAGCTCGCCATCACCGGGTGAACGTCGGGGTACCTCGTCGTGATCCGGATCGTTCCGGTCGGACCGGGCGCGTGGGCCGTCATGTAGTCCGGCGGGAGTCCTTTCAGCCGGCCGGCGCTCTCGACCTCGATCGAACGCTCCCCCTTCGCGATGTTGCTGCTGAACTGGTTCGCCGTCTGGTCGATCCGGTTCGTCAGGGAGACCAGACGGTCCCGCCGTTCGGGGGGCTGCTCGACCCCGGCGCGACGCATCTCGCGGAGCATCTTCTCCACGGCGAACCGGGTGTCCGGCCCCGCCTCGGCGAGGTCGAGGGAACGGAGCGAACGGTAGACCCGGTCGTTCAACCGAAGCTCGTTGAAGAACCGGTCCGCCGCTTCCGAGACGTCCCGGGCGACCCGGCGGACCTCGGCGTCGGGGTGGACCTGGAAGAGGAACGCGCCGTGGTTCCCGACATCGCGGACCGCGATCAGCACGCGGTCGAACGGCGCGAGGAATCCGGCCACGCTCGGGGCGTCGGGCCCGGAGAGGAGTTCGCCCACCCGCGCCCAGGCCTCGTCGAGGATCTCGCCGGCCTCCTTCCGAAGACGGTCCGGCGACAGCGAGAACGGAAGGCGGCCCAGAGTAGCGGTCCGGTCGGGCGCGGCTTCCGCCAAGGGTGGCCCCCGGCCCGGCGACGCGCCCGACCCTATAGCCTCGACGTGCAGCCGGTCGCGCTCAGGCCGGGGCGATGGAGCGCGGGGCCGGATCGCCCTCGAGCAGCGAGTCGAGGAGGCCCACGGGGGGACACCCGAACCGGAGCAGGGCGTCGTGGAACGCGCGCCGGTTGCCCCCGAACCGGGGGGCGAGGAGCCGACGCCGGACGTCCAGGATCGCGAGCTTCCCCAGCGTGTAGCAGAAGTACTCGGGGTCGAACGTCCCGCGGATCGCCTCCCGTTCGGCCGGCAGCCGGTCGAGGAACCCGTCCTTCTCGAAGAGGAGGGTCGCGCGCGCCACCGTCCACCCCTGGGTATGCATGCGGATCGAGGCGAGCAGACGGCAGTCGCGGAGGAGCGCGTCGAGGATCTGGGTGACCTCGGCCGCCACGCTCCCGTCGCCCAGGCCGGCCTCGATCACGAGCTGCTCGCAGTAGTGGGCCCAGCCCTCGACGAACGAAGGAGAGACGTAGATCTTCCGGGTGAGCGACCCGGCGGTCGCGCGGAAGTGCAGCGCCTGCAGGTAGTGACCCGGGTACACCTCGTGGACGGCGGTGTTCTGGAGCATCGCGCGATGCATCGTGCGCAGCCACTCCTCCTGCTGCTCCGGGGTCCATTGGGGGTCGACGAGGGTCACGTAGTAGATCCCCTGGGTGGACCGGGCGTCGAACGGGCCGGGCGGGTCCATGCTCGCGGTCGTCGTCGCGCGACCCCAGACCGGCGTCTCCTCCACCCGGCAGTCCACCGGCCCCGGGACCGACACGAGGTCCTTCGACTCGACGAACCGTCGGCACTCCTCCACGTACCCTCGGGCGACCTCGAGCATCTCCGAGGCGTTTGGGTGGTTGTGTTGGAGGTGGGAGATCAGCGCCGAGACTGGGAGCCGTTCGTTGCGGGCGATCTCCTCGAGCCGGGCCCGGTTGCGGGCGAGATCGGCGACGCCGGCCCGCTCGAGGTCGGCGAACGGGGCTTCGATCCCCTCGCGCACGAACAGCAACCGCTGGAACGCCTCGGGGCCGAGGGCGAACTCGGGCACGGCCCGGGGCAATTCCTCGTCTCGGAGCCACCCCAGGAATCCGTCGAGGGCGGCTTCGGCGACCCCGCGGGCCGCAGCGACCGTGGGCCCGAGCTCGACCCCGGTGGCGAACGCCTCGGCATCGCGGAAATGGGCGGGCAGTCCGCCCCCGATCGCACCGGTCAGTTCGACCCACACACGGGGCAGCGGGCCGGTCAGCCGTTGGCGACCCTGCTCGAGGATCCGGGGGACGCCCTCGAGGGCGTGGACGATCGCCTCGACACGGGCAGGTGCGGGCGCGTACTCCCGACAAAGGTACGGGGTCAGCGACAGAACGCCCAGGTACGCCATCGGGTTCCTCTCGAGGCGGCGGGCGTCGCGCAGGTCGAACAGCGACCCCTCGAGCACCAGACGCAGGAGGTAGTGATCGACCTGTCGGTCCGGGGCGAGCGAAGCCGGCTCCAGGGCCGCGAGGCGGCCGAGCAGGGCCGCCGCCCGATGGGCCCAGCGGTCCGTCGCTTCGGTCGAGTAGTCGGGGAGGCGGCCGTCGTACTCGTGCCGGCCGAGCCCTACGGCGAACGTCGGCTGGAAATCGAAGAGGGCGTTCGCGATCTCGTGTTCGAGCGCGTCGAGCTCCGCTCCGGCGGCCATGGACGGGGGTGTTGAACGGACCGGGTTCAAAAGATGTCGGGCCGACGGGAAGGGTCGACGGCGTCACTCGACCCAGGTCATCCGGCAGGTCGGGCAGCTCCCGTCCTGGAGCGGGGTCCCGCAGACGAAACAGGTCCCGAACGAGGACGGTTTCCGACCGGTCGGGACCGACCCCTCGGGCGCGGCCGGTGGATGCGGTGGGGGGGCCGCGGGGACCGGTTCGGGGGCTGCGACCGGTGGGGGTTCCGGGGGCGGGGGCGCGGGGGGCGGGGGCTCCGGGGGAGGGGA
>Ga0181533_1002062_pt1 | contig 24348 bp, 25 predicted proteins | sample PEATcosm2014_Bin_45_FD_119772 | JGI IMG/M metagenome (GOLD analysis project Ga0181533, IMG submission 119772) | Peatland microbial communities from MTU Mesocosm Facility, Houghton, MI, USA - PEATcosm2014_Bin11_60_metaG | ecosystem: Environmental > Terrestrial > Soil > Wetlands > Peat | place...
TCAATAAAATTCAGCATCAATCCAAGAATATTTACAATAAAAAAGAAAGCACTGATAAATGCCTGGTATACCCTATTGTATCTGAATTTAAAGGGGATACTATTAAAAAAGATCACAGGAAGATTAATGATCAGAATAGCAGAAATATCGAAGCGCAGGCCAAGGAAAAAAATTCTCATCACCTCGCCGAAACCAAGATTGGAAAAGTAGTGCAGATTGAAGAGATAAAAGCATATTCTGGAAATAAAAAAGAAGATCAGAACCACCAGTAATCTGAATAAGGTGACCAGTAATATATTTCCTTCATAAACCCTAAATTTCTTTTTTGACTTTTTTGCCATTGCATTGTTGTTTAAATATGTGCAAATTTAATGCTCACCGTCGACATTACCATAAAACTTGATAAATTGTTTTATTGGAAGCTGGATAAAGAAATATTTATATTGCCTTCGTCTGTAACCTTCAGCAATATTTGCTTTTACTGATTTTATTGATCTTCGGATTTGGCTTCCAGTTTCGAACATTTCAAATTCAGAAATATCATTACTGGTCAACTGATGGATTTGCAAAAACAATTTCGTTTCACATCCGTCCGATATAACTTTTATTAAGTTTATAAAGTTTGTCAAGTTCATGGTGATTTATGTGACAAAGATATTGTGCCAGAAACGCCTGCGGTAGTTACAGGGGTTACAACTATTGTTGTAATTGATTAATAATGAAAGAGATAATGTGACGAAAATTTATGGAAATATGTTTTTTTGGTAACTTATATTCTTAAAAAGGACTTAAAAAACGATGCAAGAGACAAGGAAGGAAATACCTGAAAAGTTATATTCAATTAGAAAACTTTTTTTAGTCCGGTGTCACGAATAACCTGAGCTTTCAGACGTTTTAGAATCTTTGTCTTCAATAAAAGCTCCTTTTCGACCTGGTCTAATATTTCCAATGGAGGGTAGTAAAAATAGGTCTTAAAACTATTCGGACTTATATATGGTTGATTCGGAGTACTGTATACACCAACTGCCTGCCGGCATATTTCCAATTTATTTTTAGTTTGGAAAAGGTTACATTCAAAGTCAATTCTTGTACGGGTTGCCAGGCAGGCAACAGTTGTTCCTGAATGATATTTTATACGTCCTTCTGAAGGAGTATTTATTGAATCATTTTCAGGATTAATTCTTATGTAGCATAAAAAAATATTGACAGTCGCAATCAACTCATTAATAAAATGTTGCCAAATGACAAAATAACGTGTCGCCAGGCTTAGGAGCTGATCAATTTTAACGGGATCACTAACAGCCGAACCATCAATAAGGCATTTTACCCTACGTAAAAATATGGAAGAGAATTCATTATTGATATTTTTTTCAAGATTATTTTTCACTTTATAACCAGATGCTAAGCATGATAGGCGCCTGGCATATTTTAAACAAAGTTGTAAGAATTGTTCTTTTTCAACCTGATTCATTGATTTTATTTCCGTTCCAATCTGGTCAATAACATGGACGCATAAATTTATTAACCAATTTTTGAATATGGTCCCGGATGTATAGCCGTTCACTGAGACAACTTTTAAACCAGGAATTTTTAAATCTGGGTTAGCGGTTTTGAATTCCAGGATCATCCCGGAGGCCTCATTAAGTTCTCCAAAAATACAGTCAAGCAGATAAGGAAAAGAACCAGGTTTACTCATGATGATTGAGATTTGAACTTATAGAAGCAAAAATATAGTAAAATTTTATTAATCAGCAATGTATGTAACTTTTGCCGAGATTTGCCGAGATTTGCCGAGATTTGCCACTTTAGGGTGAAAAATGATAAACTTTAAGACTCAAGCTGACAAATTGACATGGCTTAGAAATACCTAGTAAAGGATTCATTGACTGTGGTTTAATATCATTATATATAATTATTTGGACTTAAACGAATACTAATCGAATTTATACTGAATTAATACTGAAGGAGTGCTGACTCTCAAAAGAGAATAAAAACTTGTGTAGAACTGTCAAAATGACATAGCGACAATAGGGTAGGTTACAGGGTAGGTTATTAAAACCTACCCTGTTTGGAACCGGTTAATTTTATTGGGCTGATAGGAGTATAGGGTAGGTATTATATTATAATTATAATAAACAATTATTAATATTATAAATTATAAGGGAGTATATACGCTTACATAATATACTTATAATAAGTCTGGGGAATCATCACCTACAACCTACCCTAAAAACAGCAAATATCATATTTTACTAGGGGTACAACAGGGTAGGGTAGGTTAATAAACTGTAATTCTGTTTATTACCGAATAAACTAACCTCATAAGCTGAAATGTACCAACTAAAAAAAAATAAAAAAACATATTACCTTATTAGCGTTAAATAAATTCAATTTTATCTTACATAATTCACACATTTGAGAAGATGATCAGGTAATAGACATGAATGCACAACAAAGCTGATAATGTGTGAATGATGTAATTTATTTTCATTATTTTGTAACACTATTCGTTTAAGAGTGCGCAATTTTGTATAGTGATAGTTTTAAAAAAAATATATGAAAAAGTATCTTTACATTCCAATGATCCTCTGCTCTTTAAGTGGATTAGCGCAGAATATTCAGCAGATCTCTGAAACGGATATCCAAGGCATCAGGATCCTTTCTGGCAACAGCTTTATTACCGGGAAAATGAATGACTATCTCGGTAATGCTGCAGATCTGTTCCTCGAATATGGATTAAATAAGATATTTGTCAATAAATACTTACTGGGTAATGAACATGCCACTCTCGAAGTGTATATCATGGGAAATGATCCTTCTGCTTTTGGTATTTATTCATTGTCAATTTCCCGCTGCGAACAAACGAATCTCTTTGGTTCTTTTTCCTGTATTTCACCTTACTATGTCGCAGCGGTCCATGGGCCATTCTTTATTTATGCAAGCAACAAGACAGGTACTCAGTCGGGTCAAGATCTGTGTGAACAATTGGTAAAATTGTTTATTGATAAAAACCCTCAGGAAATATGGTATGCTCCTGCTCTGACCCAGAGTGCGAAGGCAGCTCCATTTACAAATACCCTCCACTACTATAGGGGACCTATTGGATTAAAGAGAGGCTTGCCAGCTTGGTCCGATAGGTTCGAGAATCTTAACTTTCATATGTATACAATGAATATTAGTACCCCTGATTATACCGCAATACTTGCCAGGATCACTTTTCCTGATGAAAACGCCCTGGATTCTTTCATAATGAAATCCAACCCGATTATTATGGCGAACAGTGAAAAACCCATCCGGTCAAGTGATGGATTATACCGGTCCTGGTATAAGATCAACGACACCAAGATCCTTTTCTTGGAAAGCAATTCGCCAGAAGCAGACGTTATGGATTTCCTACCTGCAGTGCCTGATTACACATGGTTAGAAGAAGAATAAATTTAAGAATGATATCAGGGAGAGACAAATTCATGATGTTTGTAGTTCTAAATATTCTTTATTTGCATGTAAACTAAAATCATGGCAGCAACGGTCATAAGAACTAATGTTGCAAATCCAAGAATGTTTGAGGTTTTTCTATTGATATGTTTACCCATTATTTTCTTGTTGTTGGAAATGTGAAGAATGATCGCAATAAAGACAGGTGCAGTTAATCCATAAAGAATTGCTGAATAAATCAGTGCTTTAATTGGAGAAATACCAATGTAATTCAACGATAAACCTAGAATCAGAGAGATGGCAATGATTACATAAAATGCTTTTGCATGGTTAAATTTTTTATCCAATCCTTCTTTCCATCCAAATGTTTCGGTGACAATATAAGAAAGCGATCCACACAATACGGGAATGGCTAAGAATCCTGTACCGATTACACCCAGCGCAAAAAGCAAATACGCAAAATTCCCTGCTAATGGTTTCAATGCCTGGGCCGCTTGTTCAACGGTATCAATTTTATGAATTCCTCCATTAAATAAAACTGTTCCCGTTGTGAGAATGATAAAGAACATAGTAACATTTGAAAACAACATTCCGAAATCGACATCTTGCTTCATCTCATGCAAAATTCTTTTGTTGACTACCAGATGTTTTTTCTTTTGCTTATCTTCAACTTCCATCGTTGCCTGCCAGAAGAAAAGATAAGGTGAAATAGTTGTACCCAGGATGGCGACAAGAATGCCTATAAAGTCTTTATTGAATTTTATAGACGGGATAAAAGTGGATTTCAAAATTGCCATAAAATCTTGTTTGTACAAAAACGGAACAATAAAATAGACAAAAAGAACGATACAGAGATATTTCAGATAAGTAGCAATTTTCAGATAAGGCAAATAAATTATCAACAATAATAAGATGGCTGTGAAAGCGATGCTGAAATATGTTGCCTGAATTGAAGGAAACAAGAGATTACCTACTGCTCCCATTCCTGCAATGTCAGCACCAATATTCATTACGATGGCAGGAAAACTAAACAACAATGTCAAGTACAAAACGGATTTTGAATAATTTGTTTTAATCGTTCCTGCCAAACCATGTGAGGTAACCAAACCGATCCGGGCACACATTTCCTGAATGGAAGCCATGAGTGGAAATGTAATAAGTGCAGTCCAGAGTGTCGAAAGTCCATATGCAGCACCAGCCTGTGAATAGGTTGCAATTCCCGATGGATCATCATCACTTGCACCTGTTATGAGGCCTGGCCCAAGTATTTTCCAAAAACGAAGTAGTTTGTATGAGACCTTTTTTGTATTGTTCATTTTTTACAATAGTAATATTTTTTGATTATTAGAGGGAATAGTCCCATAATTTTTAAGCCTGACTTTGTGAATACCAAATGAGCAACCTACCCCGATATTACTTTTAAATACCGGTATAATTCCGCTATGGAAATGAAAAGCACCTATAGAAATCCATAAAAAAAGTTGACAGTTTTCCCCGTCAACTTTCAAGATTAGTCCTTTTCGTCCTGATCATTCTATTTCTTCAATGGTGTCTTCTTTAAAACATCACCCTTAGGAGAGAATTGGGCGTTATACCCTTCTTTATCTTTCTGTAAGTCCATCGTATAGAATAATGGCTTGTCGGGTGTCTCTACTTTGGTAACTGCTGAAATCTTGAAATCTGCAAAGTCCTTGGCAAGAGAAGCGGAGACTTCTTTTGGCAGATCTGATTCTGATATTGCAGTTTCGGTTTTAAGCCATTTTCCTGCTGGAGAATAATTGGCAGATGTCCCGACACCTTTATCATTAAAGATGACTTTATAGTAATTGTTATTCATTTCAAATCTTGCATCGGTAGCAGCAGGGAATTTTGTTGCAAAGGCATTTTTTACTGGGGCCGGAACCTTTTCAGGTGCGATCTTTTGGGTAAAACCCATTAAACTTATCAACAAAAATGCTGACATTAATACAAATAACTTTTTCATGATTTTAAGGTTTTAAAAATAAATAAATGTATTCTTGCGAAAGAATCAATCCAATAAAAACCTGTCTGTTGTTAATATGACTTGCTCATTAGGATTTTGTGCACCTGCATCATCTTCGGCTGTAATAAATATTTTAATTGGTTTCGATGAGGATAACGTCTCAAAAGATGCTTTTAATTGTTTTGAACCTTGGTTTGGTTGACTGTTTAATCGCCCGAGATTTTTTATTATTTCCTTGTCTGTTAGAATCCAGACCACATAAGCATGTTTTGATGGTTGCAGCCTGTTGACTTCAGCCAAATCTAATACTTGCACTTGAATAACATAATTCTTGTTCTTGTCTCTTGTTACTTTTATGTACCCTCGGGCCGCTGGAACAGCTGACGAAGCCAGAAAAGTAATTTTTTTTGCATATGAGTCTAATGAAACCAGAATCATAGCTATAAAAAAAAGTAAAAACATTTTTTTTGTCAGGATGTTCAATCTTGCTTTTTTCATTTTTTTTAAATTTAATTGTGAATGGATTTTCACACTACAAAGGTGAGTCCATTAATTTCGAAAAGCGTTACACAACTTTGGGAATAAGTTACATCATTCACACATTTTTATGAATTTTTTTTAAGGTCTTGTGATGAACCTTATTTATTTACTTTCCTGCTTAATTCTTCCGGATTGATTTTTCTTTCACTTGTAGTGATTGATTCCATAATATCAGAAATGAATTTTTTCGAATTATTAAAAGTTTCGTCACATTCAGAACATTCAGTATAAGCCCCGACAATATATTTCCCGACAACGGCTGATACGTAAAGCTTTTTCTTTATTGCATTTGCACGTGAAGAGTCAAGAATTGATTCCTTGGTTTTTATCGGCATTGTATAAGTCCAGAAAATATAGTCTTTCCCTTTAGTTGTTTTTAAAAACTCAATTTCGCAATCAATCTTTGTTGAATACAGCTTTGTCAGGTAATCTTTTTCCCAATTTACATACTTATTAAGGATTTCTTTATCTGTAGTTTGTTTTATTGTATCTCTCATGAATTTTGAGGTCTTGATTGACAAAACTTCGACAAGTTTGCCATCTATAGTAAATATATTCCGATTATTTGTTTTCTTTTTATCTACTCCTTTAATTTCAATATAGAACGAATTACCAGGATAATTAAAAACAAGATACATACTGGTTGGAGTTCCAATGAGTACCTGGGATTTACCAGTCATGGAAATGATAAAAAAAAACTGAAGAAGGATAAAACTTCTAATAAAGAATGATAGACTGGGCCTATCGTGCTGCAAATTAGTCATGATGCTCATAGTCCCCATGGTGCTGATGCCTGTCCCCATGCCTTTCATGTCCTGGCCCACTGACAAAACAAGCGGACATGAGAGTTATCAATAATAACATAAAGATAATAAGTACAGATTTTAATAATTTACCTGCTCCTGTCTTGATTGGAGTTTCTTCGTCATTGCTTTTATCAGTCTGAAGAAGAATTTTTAACGTTTTCATGATTGTTATTTTAATTTATAAAAATAATTTCAATTGAATGCTTTATTAGTAATATTGGATATTCAGATTGACCTTTTATACCATTCTGGTGAATATTACAATGTTGTTGGATTATCCTGTCAATGAAGTGTCTCATCCTCTTTTTTAGTTTTCATTAAGACTTTCCGGATTTTAAACGACAGATATATCATCACCAGCCCGAAAATAATGCTAAAAAAGCCCAAGAGTTTTACAACAAAGTCTGTAAATTCAAAAGGCCTGAGAAACATGACCAAACCCATGACAGTTATAAGTAAAGCATTGAACAGGATCAGGTTCTTGGCGGGAAAAGTTTTTCCGACATTTATCAAGATAATAAGTTGGAAAATTCCAACCACCACTGCCCAGACTCCCATTAAAACAAGGAATACTCCAAGAGAAATTTTTGGAAATATGAGAATGAAAAGACCTATTGCAGAGAAAATGATCCCCAGAAAAAAATTAAGAAAAAGTCCTTTATCCTTTTTCAGATTGCAGATTGCAACAACCAGATAAACTATCCCGACAGCCAAGAGTATGATACCGAAAGCCGTGATAATAAAACTGATTAACTCTTCAGTATAAAAAAGGAATAACAAGCCGAACAAGATTGCAACGATGCCGTTAATGGTGAGAAACCACCAGTTTTTATAACTTTTTGTTTTCATAACCACATATGGATGCTTTTATTTTTGCTCATTGATTCCGTCAACACGGAATAAATTGTTCTAAAATTCGTATGCATCTTCAAAATTGAGAGAAAATGTCTCAATAGGTATTGGGATTCCCACAATGAGGACAAACAGCAAGTGTTCCTTCATATTTTTTCTTGCAATTTTTACAGATATATGTCACTGCAGAATCTGTTCTCTTTACAGAACCTGTTTCCTTTATATAAACATTTAACATTTTTTGTATTAATCGGACATTTTTACGAATACTACCAAGGTTTATTGCCATGATGAAAAAAACAATAAGTGCAATTAAACTCAAAATCGCTGCGATAACTATGATTAAACTTTTGTCCATGGTACTGAGGTTTTAAATTAAGGGTGAATATTTTTTTGTTTTACAAAGGTAAATGCGGTAATTCCAAAATCTTTTACATCATTATGGAAAAGGTTTATATAATTCACATGTTTGAGAAAAGGATCTGGTATTTAAACATAAAAGCACAACATGGCTGAAAATGTGTGATGGATTTAATTTTGAAGAGTTTCCGCTTGAGGCATTGTGACGTTATAGTCGGGAAACGTGATCCCTGTGTTCTGATCTAAACTGAATTGCCACCAGGGCACTCCATGTGGCACGGAGGGGTAATAAAAACATGAGATCAGTAAAGGAGGGAAGATGAGGTTGTCGTTCCTGATCAGGATCCCCAATCCAACACCAGTATAGAAGGGCTGGTGAAAAAGGGATTCCCCGGCAGGAGCCACAAAACCACCTTTCCCCTGTAACATAAAGGCAAACCTGAATCCGTAAAAATAAATCGGTGTATACATGATCACCGAAAGGATTGCGGATAATGATTTTATGCCATAAAAGAGACTATCGAACTTCACCTGGTTGATGAGGAAGTCACGGTTGATATCGCTGTAATCAAGATTATTTTTCCGGAAATTGAAACCGAAACGGTAATCAGAAGAGAGATAATTACGAAACTTGAATTTTTTATTCCTGGTAACAAACAGCGGGGACAAGTATTTCAGGCTCACCTTTAGAACACAGTCTTCCGTGGATTTGTGATAAAGATATCCTCCCAGCACAGCCCTGCTCGACAGGTATCCGAATCCACTTATGAAATCACCTGCTGAGATGTCAACACTCCCGTATAGTCTTGTATAATAATCGGTGATTTCAGGCCCCAGTGTGACCTTGAAAGCTCTCCCATAAGGGATAAGCTCTGGTTTCCCAAAATGTAGAATATAATCGGTCAGGTAATAATTGTTCGCTGAAAATGCAAAACCTGTCAGGATCCGGGTAGTATTGTAATATATTTTATTGGAATCAATAGAGAATCTTGGCCGTGAAGAAAACGTTCTGTTGAAGAACGATTCAGCAATCACGAAACGCGCCGGAATGGCATTGTTCTTAATTTGGAAGGCACGACCGCCCCAGAGGTTTATATCGTCGTAATAACTGATTTCAGGTATGAACGTATTTTCTTCTTTGTTAATTTGCTTTTCCACCACCATTCTATTATACTGGTACCCCGCGCCAAAAGCCCATTTGGTTAAAATGGAATAGAAATTCCGGTTAAAGGAAAGCCCCAGGGATTGATTACCTGCGTCATTATAGTTATAAGTAAATGAAGCGTTGAGAAATGTACCTGCAATGTTATCGTAGGAGTAAGATGCGCCATCAATACGAAAAAACGGGTACCGTTTTGTTTTGAAGGAGAAATCGGCACTAACCCTGTCGGCCAAGCCGAGGAAATTTCCATCGTAAAGACGAACTACCAGGCTGTTTGTGGTCGCAGTTAACACACTGAATCCGATCGAGAATACATCCTTTGTGACTATGGTAAGATCGACTGAATCACTTGAAGGAACTGGAATTGTGACGTATGTTTTAACATCATCAATGCATGACATCTCCCGAATATTCCGTTCATTATCTGCTAACAGGTAGGGATCGACCTTCTGCCCTTCTTTGATGAACAGGTTTTTCCGAATGACCGAGGAAAGGGTTTTCATGTGCACTGAATTCAGGAACCTGCCAATGCCGAATTGTATATTTGTCAAAGTATCGTAGACGCTGGTCCCAAATGGATCCAGTGTTTTGATATGGATATGCCGGATCACCTTTCCTTTGTACTTTGCAAATGGGACTTCACTTTTAATCTTGTGCGAATTGCCTGGCAATGGTTGGATGTCAACTGGTTTAAAAACCAGTCCATACAATAGACGGGAGAATTTTCTTCGAGAGAATTTTTTGTAAACGGAATCATAAAAAGTGGTTGACCGTTTTGTGTTTTTTCCACTTATCGAAGAGGTCTCAGAGGATTGCACGATAAAGACTGTGTCTTTCAGGATCTTGTAAGTCTTCCCTTTATATTTGAACCCGGTTCCTTTTTTTACGGAAATGGTATCAAAAGAAACCGTGACCTTAGGGCGTTTTCTATTTTCCTGGCCCCATGACGTGAGTAAAAAAAACAAAATGAAAAAGATCAGGAAAAAAATCCTCAACATACCTCCTGATGGCATTTCCACAAACCGGATTGATTGAGGATTCCTCATTATTTCAGTTTCTTAGAAGTAATGATATTGGAAAAACTAGTCCACTATACCTCCTTCCGCCGAAGTAAACTGACCAACCTTCGTCTAACGAATAATCCGCAATTCTCCCGGACAAAGGTTTATCAAATTGAATGGTCAATATTCACCAGTCAAAGGTGGTTAGTGTGACAGTTTTTCCAGGTTAATAGTACAATTACAAAGTTGAGGCACATTTAGATAAATCGTATTACATAAATTCAAATTTATCTTACATATTTCACACATTCAAGAAGGCGATCGCATGATAAACCATAAAACCCAACAAAGCTTAAAATGTGTGAATGATGTAACTCTTTTCTGCAATTGTGTAAAGCATTCCGAAAACAATCAACGCACCTTTGTGTGATGAAAATGCATTCATGATTTAAATTCAGATAAATGATCGATGATAGGGATGAATTGAACTACTTATCTTAAAATAAATATAGTGCGTTATGAAAAACATAGTTTGTTCATTGGTTGGCCTGATTATTTGCGTCAGTGCTTTTTGCAGTACCCCCGACTCTACTGTAAAAAAAAATGAGGCTTCTTCAAAACCTTTAAAAACGAAAGTTTATCATATTAACTACTTTGTCGAGGGGTCTATAATCTGCGTTGGAATGGCTGGAGATTTATTTGCTATCCCGCGCTTAAAAAGCAAGCCAACTATTTCTGATTCAGAACTCGTTTTTGCGAATTCTAACCAGCAGAAAGATTTAATTAACACTTTTGACAGATGGTCATTAAGACAACCAACATCAAATCGCGCATTGTGGGAGAATATTTCTAATGATGGGGAGATTGGGATTTTTCTTTTACCCAGTTTGCTTCTGATTGATAAAAACATCCGCAAGGATTGGCTTCATTTACTATTTATGTATGTGGAAGGGCATACCATTACTTTTACGGTTTATAACTATAGCCCTCTTGGACCTTGGTTTCAGAACCGCTTCCGGCCGGTGATTTACTATTCTCAATTATCTACCAGTGATCGCGAGAATCCAAACAACCGCAATTCATTTTATAGCGGACATGTAGCTTCATGCACCTACACTACTTTTTTCATGGTCAAGGTATATTGCGATTATCATCCCGAAATCGGAGCGTTAAAATATCTTTTGTACCTTGCTGCTTCGGTTCCCCCTTTGGCAATAGGATATGCGCGAATAAGAGCACTGGATCATTTTCCATCCGATGTTGCTGTGGGCTTTGGGCTTGGTGCAATTATTGGAATTGTCGTTCCTGCCTTGCACAAATATCCATTCAGTGAACATCTTTCTTTAGGCTTGAGCTCTTCCCCCGATGAAGTGGGTGTAAGTATCTGCTGGAAATTGTCAAATAAACATATTCTCCCTCTAGACAATTAAAAGCCGGAAAACAGGGCAAGCCCAAGACACGGGTTTATGTTATTTTGAAATGAAATTTGCAAATACCAGATTTAAAAAAATATTCCTCATTATAACCGGTTCCATCTTCATCATGGTAATGGTGGTTATTCTATTTCTTTCCCCCATCGAAAAATACGTGGCAGAAAAGTATGTGTTGAAATACCTGGGAAGGCAGATTGAAATGAACTGGATTTATATTAATCCATTTACCGGTTATGTTCATATCAGCAATCTGAAAATACATGAATCGAAAAACCTTCCAGAGTTTAAAAGGGGCGACAGTATCTTTTTTTCAGCAAAAGGTGTAAGTGCAAATTTTGCAATCTTAAAGCTTTTAGTTAAGACGATTGAAATAAGAGAAATTACATTGGACAGTCCAAAGGGAATCATTATTCAAAACAAGGATGAAGTAAACTTCAGAGACCTGATAAAACTATTTGCTCCAAAAAAGTCTCATTCGAACCGGGCAGGGTTTCATTTTAATATTCAGAAGATCACTATAAGAAATGGCGAATTCTGGTATCGCGAAAAAGCAACGCCATTCACTTACTTTATTAAAGGTGCAAATCTTGAAAGTGAAGGCAAGCAGTGGAATGTTGATACCCTTGCGGTGAAATTTTCATTTTTATCCGGACCATCAACCGGAAGCGCAAAAGGTATTTTTACAATCAATTTTAATAATCTTGATTTTCATTTTGCGGCTTTCGTCCACAAATATGATTTAAAATTCCTGGAACAATACCTCAGGGTTCTCGTCAATTATGGAAAATTCAGATCCAACCTTGATGCAAATATCACAGCAAGCGGAAATTTTAAAGACCGGGAAAATTTAATTGCAAGAGGACTGCTTGAATTCAATGATTTTCATATCGGTAAAAACCAGGATGAGGACTATGCCTCATTCGACAAATTAATAATACAAATAATTGAACTGAGCCCGAAGAATCACCAATACCGTTTCGATTCCTTATCCCTTAGCCATCCTTTTTTCAAATATGAGCGCTATGATTCTTTGGATAATCTGCAAAGAATGTTCGGGAAAAACGGTACAAAGGTCTCAGCATTTAATACAGATCCCGGAAGATTCAACCTGATCCTTACGATTGGTAAATATATAAAGGGACTTGCACAAAATTTTTTCCAGAGTGATTACAACATTAACCATCTTGCAATATCCAAAGGTGATTTTATTTTCAATGACTTTGCGGTAAGCGAGAAATTTTCCATTGCAGTAAATCCTCTTTATTTTCTGGCAGATTCTGTCGGTAAAAATCATAAACAGGTAAACGCATATCTCAAATCCGCTATTCAGCCTTATGGTAATATCTCGGTATCCCTGAGCATAAATCCGAAACAGAAGGGAGATTTTGACATGCAGTATCATATTCAACAAGTACCTGCCTCTATGTTTAATCCCTATCTGGTCACATATACTTCTTTCCCTCTGGACCGGGGGACCATTGAGTTCAATGGTACATGGGACCTTCGAAATGAAATCCTGCAAAGTGTTAATCACCTGGTGATAATTGATCCACGCGTAACCAGGCGATTGAGAAATAAGGATACAAAATGGCTTCCCATGCCGCTGATCATGTCTTTAATCCGTGATCGTGGCAACGTCATTGATTATGAAATTCCTATAACCGGTAATTTAAAAAATCCAAAATTTCATTTACATGATGTAATCATGGATTTGTTGACAAATATTTTTGTCAAACCTGCTACAACTGCATATAGACTGCAGGTAAAAAATACAGAAACTGAAATTGAAAAATCCCTTACACTGAAATGGAAATTCCGCCAACCTTCATTATCTACATCCCAGGAAAAGTTCGTATACAGAATGGTTGATTTTCTGAAAGATAATCCGGATGCGTCTATAGCTGTTTATCCTATACAATATGCTGAAAAAGAAAAAGAACACATCTGTTTTTTTGAAGCCAAGAAGAAATATTTTATATTATTAAAAGCCGGGAATGATCATTCTTTCAGTAAGGATGATTCCCTTGACGTCGATAAAATGTCGATGAAGGATTCTTTGTTTGTTAAATTTCTAAACACAAAAGTCGGTGGAAACCAAATGTTCACGATACAGGAAAAATGTGACAAATTCATTGGTCCAGCTATTATCACTGACAGATTTAATCAATTAAATAAAGAAAGAGAAAACGCCTTTATGTTGCACTTCAGAGAAAAAAATGTAGAAAACCGTGTAAAATTTTTCCCCGGTGAAGACAATATTCCTTACAATGGATTTTCATTCTACAAGATAGTCTATAACGGTGAATTTCAAGAGCCCTTACTTAAAGCATACCGAAAAATGAATGAATTAAATGATGAAGCGCCAAGGGAAAAGTTCAAAAAGGAACATAAGCAGAACAAAAGCGCGCTTTCTGAAATAAGTCCATGATAAGAAGGATTTTAATTATATGATCACTTCTGAAAATGTGTGAATGATGTAACTTATTTCAATTGTTGTGTAACAAAAATCTGTATAAAGATGTGCAACTTTGTAAAGTGATAATTTCTTCACAAAAAAAATAAAATGTATGAAAACCAAAAAGCTTTTTCTTTCGATTTTGATTATTTTCTGTGTAGGTACATGGGTCACACTACAAAAAGTATCTGCACAAGGTGGATCTGTCAATTTCCAAGTGTTTTATGATAATTTAAGCCCCTATGGAACCTGGGTCAATAACCCTGAATACGGGTATGTTTGGATACCCAATGTGGCTTCCGGGTTTTGTCCTTACTCCACTAATGGTTACTGGGTGTTTACAGACGAGGGGTGGACATGGGTTTCCAATTACCCATGGGGATGGGCGCCTTTTCACTATGGCCGATGGTACACTGATCAATCTTATGGACCTATCTGGGTTCCGGATAACGAATGGGGCCCCGGATGGGTTACCTGGAGAAGATCAGGAGATTATTACGGATGGGCGCCAATAGGGCCTGGCGTTAGTAACAACGTAGCTTACAGTAATGCCTATAATCCACCTTCAAATCAGTGGACATTTGTGAGAAACAAGGATTTTGGAAGAAGAGACCTCAATAATTACTATGTCAACCCGTCAAACAATGTTGCGATCATTAAGGGGTCTACAGTAATCAACAATACCCGCATAAATAAACAACGCACTGCATCATACAATGGAGGTCCCGCGAAAGCGGAAGTAGAAAAACTGGGTGGAAGACCAGTTACTGCAGTTGCAATTAAAGAAAGCAGTAAACCTGGTCAGAGTTTGAGCAACAATCAGCTTCAGATTTACAGACCACAAGTTCAAAAAACCAGTTCCAACGGACATAAACCTGCTCCATCAAAAGTATCAAGTTTGAAAAATGTGAAACCTCCGGCACAAAGAACTGGTGCAACTCCTACCCAAAAAGTAAATCAAGCGGATCAGCACCACCCATTACCACCAGTACGGACAGTTCAACCAGAAAAGCAACAACAGCCACAGCAACATACTGTTCAACCTGCTAAGCAGCCAGCACCACAGCAACAACAACGTACTGCTCAACCACCTAAGCAGCAGCAACCACAGCAGCAACGTAATGTTCAACCTGCTAAGCAGCAAACACAACCAAAACGTACTGTTCAGCCGATTAAGCAGCAACAATCACAACCACCACGTAGTGTGCAACCTGCCAGACAACAACAACCACAGCAACAACAACGTACTAATCAACCACCTAAGCAGCAGCAACCACAGCAGCAACGTAATGCTCAACCTGCTAAGCAACAGCAACAACAGAACGCCCAACCACCCAAGCAACAGCAATCAGAGCCTCAACATGAAAACCCTCCTCAAAATAAAGAAGAAAACCCTCCGCATTAATTGATTTATGAATCCCTATGATTAATAATAAAGATAAGGAGCAAAAACTAAAAATTAAAATTTGGAAATGCAATTGGAACCTGCAACAATGTTGAGAATGCAGTAGAAAGGCTGAGTTTATGAAAACCAAAATGATGATTTTTTCTTTTCTTCTGCTACTCTGTGTAAGCATCCGGATAGCACCGCAAAAAGCATGTGCGCAGGAAGCATCGGTAATTTTCCAGGTAATCCCACTGCAACTTACCGTTCAACCATCAATGCAACAGCAGCCACAACAGCAGCAGCATCCTGCTCAACTGCCGAAGCAGCAGCAACCACAACCACAAGCTCCAATTCAATCGCCAAAGCAACAGCAGGATTCACAACCACAAGGGAATGGTCAACCGCTGAAGCAACAACAAGCACAACCGGAACATCCAGGTCAGCCGCCAAAGCAAAGAAATGCACATCCGCGACATCACAGTCAACCTACCAAGCAAGAGCAATTACAGCCTCAAGGTCCTGGTCAACCACCAAAACAGCAGCATTCACAGCCACAACAAACCAATCCAGGCAAAAATGCAGAAAAGGGACAGTAATCACAGAAAACTAAAACACCTATAAGCATGGGTAAATAATAGCATCATTTATTTTCATATTATTTAATATATTCTACTAACTTAAAATCATGTTTATGCCACTATTAACCATTTTAATTGTACTTGTTGTTGCAGGTCTTATTTTATGGCTTGTCAATACCTACATCCCCATGGATCATAAAATCAAAACCATCTTCAATGTTGTGGTTGTGATAATTGTTATCGTTTGGCTCCTTAAAGTATTTGGCGTTATTGCTTACCTGATGCATTATCATGTCTAGAAATGGTCATTGTTGAAACAAAAAGACTACCCTGGAAATTCAGTTTTCCAGGGTAGTTAATTAGATATTACAGTGGATTTGTGTTACAGATGTTTTCAGTTGACGGCATCTTTGTTCTGTTTAAATTTATTCACGTCCGTTCCGCCAGTAGCGGAAATCTTAAAAAAATGAAAAATGAAAAAAATAGTTAAGAATGCCTGTATTGCAACCGTCTTGTTACTTTTATTATCCGGATTGACCTGTTGTTTTACTACATCCGCCATATCAGGCGGTGTTCGATATTCAAATCCTTCCTGGGCGCCTCCTTATTATCCGGGAGTAAGATATTATTACATTCCCGATATTGAAACTTACTACGATCTATCTAACCAGGATTTTGTCTATCTGGATAATGGTCAGTGGTTATTCTCCAATACTTTGCCACCAATGTACAGTGGGTATGATTTGTACAACGGTTTTGAAATTGCACTGGACATCAATGTGTTTCAGCCATGGATGCACCATCATTTTTATTTATCGCACTACCCCCGTTTCTACTACAATAATGTTTATCGCGGTACGGAAATTGGAAACATCAGGGGCTTTAATGAAAATGTAGAAAAACCATTTTACACAACACCGGCAGACCGTGCACGGATGAGTGAATTGTCGAAAAATGACAAGTCGGAAAAACAAGTCAGAATGACACGGCAACCTCAAAAGCCAAATTATTACGGTAAAGCTATTGGACGGCATGTGAGGGTACAACCCCAAATGAGAGAAAATACCCGGGGAAACCAAAGGCGGGTGACCCAAGGTGGAAACCAGGGGCATGGAAACCAAGGCCATCGGAAGTAGAATCATTTATTCTGGTCCAATAAAATAAATTACCGGGATTAAAAGCAAAATTGTGTTTAGTATGATTGCCAATATATTTTGCCTTCTCCTTTCAAAGAGGTAACAGATGAATGTTATTCAGAGTGCTCAGTTCTGCTATTGGCTTTTATTAAGGGGATCGGGTTAATAACAAAAAAAGTGAAAAAAAGCAAAAGACGGCCATTAACATTATTCTTTGTACTAGTTTGTTTATCAGTTAATGCTCAGCAGATATGGTCTTTGAAGGGTCGTATTGATAAAGCATTTAAAAGAAACATCTCACTTAATCAAGAACGACTGATCAGCAAGATAAACAAAATAAACCTTGTTTAATCAAAGGCAGGATTGGTATTCTATTGGGAATTATCATTTCAGAATTAGTAGGAAAGTTTGGTGATTGGTCAATTGTTATTACGTGGGCATCCATTTTCTTGTCTTTCGTGTTTTTAGCAGCGGTGGGATTTTTTTTCGGTTGGTATCCGGCAAGGAAAGCTGCATCGCTTCAACCAATTGAAGCCTTGAGGTATGAATGAAATTAAAGAAATAAATGAAATAGTAATAGATTAAAAAGCTGACATCAATGAAAAAGTATCCATTGATCCTGCTCGTAGTTCTGCTGAGTCTTCAATTCCCATCGTTGGCTCAGAATGATACAATATCTGCCAGTAAGCTCAAAGCGATGGCTACGGATGATTCCATAGCCGCGAAGCCGCTTAGTTCTATTCCCAAAAATGAACGGACTCCTTCCATTGTCCCCGATATAGGCTATTTTAAATCCATCCTAACTGATTCAAGGGACATCGCCATCTCACCCTACCGGTGGAATAAGTATCAATGGATCGCAGTCTCAGGTGTCGTCGTTGTGGCAGGTGTTTTGTACACTCAGGATGCCTATATTCAGAAAGTAGTTCAGAAGAACCAGACTCCTTTTTGGAACAGTGCCTCGAAATATGGATTGGAGCGTTTGGGCAGCGGCGTCTATAGCATACCTGCATTGGGGCTCCTTTATGGAGTCGGGGCAATAGTTAAAGATGATAAAGCACGTTACACGGCATTAAAAGGTGTAGAAGCATATCTGTTAGGTTTCATTGCTGACAATATAATGAAACAACTTACAAATCGGCACCGGCCTTATCAGAGCAATCCGGCCAATCCGGATATATGGAATGGCCCATTTGACCTGAATATTAACAGCTCATTTCCTTCAGGGCATTCTACGAATATCTTTGCAATAGCGACCGTTGTTGCAACTGCATACAGCAAAACTATCTGGGTTCCAATTATTTGCTACACTCTAGCAGGGCTCACTGCAGCTTCACGCGTCTATCAGAATGATCACTGGTTTTCAGATGTATTTGTTGGATCGGCATTAGGTTTTGCAATTGGGAGGGCGATCATGAATAACCATATAAAAAAGTTAAAGGTCCTTCCCATAAGCCACGTTGGGACAGGTGTTATGTTAGTCTACAACCTTGATTGATATCCTCGCTTATTTCTTCCTTCGTAATTCCTGATTCGTAATTTTTAATTATAGTATCCTCTCCGCTGCTTATCCTGCAAATAAAGCAGAAGAAATATTTTCTGTTCCATTCTCACTGTATGCATGTTTGGATAATCAGTTTCGTACCTGTCATTGTAATAAATATAATTTTCAAATCCTATACTCAGGCCTTTGTAAAGGGCCACGGTAATTCTTGGTTTTAAAATGTGGAGGAAATTATTTCCAGGTGTACCGACATAGGTGTGAACCATGAAGAAATAATAAATCATTGAAAAAGTCGCGTATTTACTAAGATTGACTGTGCCTTCAAACTTCCCCTCCAGACCCCCGCCAAAATTGTAATCTCTGACCTGCGCAGTATCAAACACACCCAATCGCTTGGTGCTTCCGGCAAAAGGTACTATAGCTAGATGGACTTTGGTATAAAGATTGCTTGTCTTGCTTAATGGTAGTTTAGTAATTACTCCACCTCCAAGACCAATGGCGCCCATCTCAAATGTTTTTGTATCCCAATAATCATAATATTGAAATCCTCCAAGGAGGATTGCCAATTTCCCCAGTTGATAATTTTTACCAACTAGTATCCCATAGCCGGTCAAATTATCAAGATATTTTCTTCCCGCACCGATATTGAAATCTACACGAAGTTTAAAAAAATCAAAAGCCTTTCGTGAACGGATTTCAAAAGGATTTCCGTAATCCAATTGAGCATTGATCATTCCATTAACAGTTCCATTTCCTAAGAACCCGTAATTTTCATCATTTACCCAGCGTGCACCTGCATAAAATGAAATGTTAACCGGCTCTTTCTGATAAACTTCTCCATTGGTTCTTCTGAAAGTTTTCCCCTGCAACAGTCTGTTAAAACCTCTCATGGGATCAATTAATCCGGCTGCTATTTCCCGGAATACCCTCTCTGCCCCTCTTGTGCGGTCATCGAGAATATTAGAACTTAAGCGATAAAGTATTTCTCCTAATAATGCCCCTGAAATCGTCGTAGTGATCAGGTCATTTCTTTCCGGTACTCCGTTTTCTCCAAAAATCTTCCACATATAAGAGCCACCAAAAGCATACAAAGTGGATAAATAAAAATCATATCCGTTTGACCGTGCTGCATTATAATAGATGGAGCCACAATAAGGGTGCATAAAAAAGTTCATGCCGAACCGGTCCTGGTCCCATTCCCATCCACTGCCCCAGGGCCAGCCGGCCTTAAGGTTACGTGTCCATGTTCTAAAATCAACTTTAGCATATGACAAATTTAAAGCAGATCTGTCGAAAACATTCAATAAAGCATTGAATCCGATGATGTCAACAGCAGGTTTCCAAAAAGAATAGCGCTTATTATATTTCGGGTCGTCTTTGAGCAAATCCCCGTACTTATTTTGCTTTGTAGTATCAACGAGTTTGCTTTTTACCGGTTCATTGCCAATTGAATCCGAGAGATCTTTGACTTTTACTTTTTCGATCTTCTTGAGTTGCACTTCTCTCGTTCCTTTACCGGGCACTATCGTATCATTTGGTGCCACTTTTTTGGGATTCTGCCGAACCACTTTTTGTCCAAATATTATGGAAGAAAGCAATAGTAAGAGTGTTAAGATGGATGCTATTTTCATTTTTTCTTGTTCTCCTTATCAATTCTTTTTTGTTCTTTAGCTTTCACCTTTTCAAGGCTGTCTTTCGTCGCCTGCTCTGCTTTTGCCTTCTTGTTAAAATAACCTCTTAAAAGGAAATTATGCTTTGCGGCATTCATATCTTCATTTAGCCCTTTACTGCTTTTTCTAATATTCACCATGGTCTGACTAAGGTTTTCTGCAATTGCTGTATCTTGGATTAATCTCCCTATTGTTCCCTGACCGCTATTTACCTTAATCATTATTTGCGCCAACTCGTCTGAAATAATTTCGGCATTATAGGCTGTCACGCGCAGGCTTGCCATGATGGCATCCATTTCGACCGGTTCTTTTGACCCAATTGGTTGCCCGTCTTTTACAACAGGAGCATCACTATTGCCTTGCGAAATAATTAAAACGCGGTCGCCAATAATTCCTGCTGAACCTATGCCCGCTTCACAATCTGTTCTGATAAATCGTTGAACATTTTTCCTTATCAGCATATCCACCAGGACTGTTGAATCATTAATTATTTTAATGTTTTCAACTGTGCCTACATTGATTCCCGAGAAACGGACATTATTTCCAACCTGTAACCCGCTTACATTATAAAAAGTCGTAGTAAGTGTAAAAACAGGGTTAAACAAATTCTTCTGTTTCCCGATGAAAAAAATGGCAATGACAAAAAGCGCCAATCCTCCGGCAATAAATAGTCCCAACCGTATTTTGAATTTTTGCGTGTGCGTGTCCATATGTTTAAGGTATTAATTCTGAGACCTGTAATATGATTATTTAAAGAATGATTTGATTAACACGTCTTTCGACTGCTCAAACTCTTCCAATGTTCCTTCCTGGTAAACTTCACCCTCATGTAACATAATAACCCGGTTTGCCGTCGCACGGGCACATTCAATATCATGCGTAATAATAAGCGAAGATGTTTTATATGTTTTTTGTACTTCATTTATGAGCGAACTTATTTCATCGGATGTTACCGGGTCAAGTCCGGTAGTCGGTTCATCATACAAAATGATCATGGGATCGACGACAATGGTCCGTGCAAGGCTGATACGCTTACGCATTCCGCCGGAAAGTTGTGACGGCATTTTATTTAATGCATCCGATAGCCCAACATGTTCTAAAGCTTCTTTTACTTTTCCGTCTATTTCTTTTTGAGTCAGATCTTTTTTTATCCTTTTCAATGGAAATTCAAGGTTTTGCCTGACTGTCATGGAATCATACAGTGCCCCACTCTGAAACAGAAAACCAATTTTCTTCCTCAATTCTCCCAACCCATCCCTCTTTAATGCACTCACATCTTCCCCCAGTACATTGATTGTACCTTCGTCGGGTTCTAATAAACGAATAATACATTTTATCAGGACAGATTTCCCTGAACCGGATTTGCCAAGCACTACCAGGTTTTCGCCATTAAAAAGTTGTAATGACACATTTTTTAATACTTCCTGTTGGTAAAATCCTTTCCTCAGGTTATTAATTTCAATAACCTGTTTGTCGTTATGTGTTTTTGCCGGCAGAATCGTTGGTATTTGGGCGACATTCATAATTCACAATTATAGTAAATCGGTTATTTGTACCGCAATCAAATCTACAATGATTACTAATAAAGAGGCCAATACCACTGCTGAGTTAGCAGCAATACCAACACTTTCTGTTCCCCGGCCTGCTGTATATCCTTTATAGCATCCTACTAACCCAATCACGGCGCCGAAAAAGAACGTTTTAATAATGGCCGGTAAAAAATCTATAAACTGAATCTGGCTGAAGGCCTGGGAGAAAAACAGAACAAAAGTTACATCTCCTTTGATATTGGTTCCTGCCCAACCGCCCAACAGCCCAAGTCCGTCAGCATAAAGTACCAACAAGGGAATCATAAGTGTCGCTGCCAGAACCCTTGTAACGATTAAAAATTTTACAGGATTGGTAGAGGATACTTCCATAGCATCAATCTGCTCTGTTACCCGCATTGAGCCTAACTCTGCGCCCATTCCTGAACCAATCTTTCCTGCACATATCAAGGCCGTTATCACTGGCCCCATTTCACGGATAAGCGATATTGCCACCATTCCTGGCAACATGGAAACTGCTCCGAAATGAGCCAGGGCGGGACGCGATTGAATGGTCAATACCAAGCCCATGATGATTCCTGTTACCGAAATAAGCGGTAAGGATTTATTTCCAATTTGAAAACACTGGCGTAAAAATTCCTTGAATTCAAAGTCCCTGGAAAAAGTTTCTGTAATCGTCCGTGAAAAGAATAAAAAGAAATTGGCTAACTCCGTTAAAAAGCTGCTTGCTTTTAAAGTTTTTTCAATGGTCTTTTCAGTAAGCCTGATGGCATGCTTGCTTGCTCCCTCACGAAGTTTCGGGATTACCTTGATAACAGGATTAGAAGGTGTCATAATATACGGTTTGATTCCATCCGTGAATAATTGAAATATTCATTGTTCATTGTATGCCGGTAAACGATAACTTTTTACCATACAAAGGTGCCTTCATAAATTTTGAAAAGTGTTACACAACTGCAACAATAAGTTACATAATTCATACATTTCAAAAAAGTTATATTCTCCATCCCGAAAATTCCGGATGGAAAAGAATACGAAGTTTGCTACAGGGGTAAACTAACTATTAGCCAGTTCAGAATATATAACTAATTCAAATGCTGACTGGATATGGGGTGGATCAGTGAGGACTTCTTTTCAAGAACGAAAAGAAAGCTCCTGATAATTACTCAAAATAGTATTCATATCAATATCCTTGACGATATTGACTTTCCCCTCTTCAGCCGAAGCCTCTTTCAGGATCTTATTAATGGTTTCAGGCAAACGGTTCAGATTCCGGTAAAAACACATCCCAAATATACGGCTTTCATATATCGCGATGTATAGATACCATTCGTGATCCTCCCGATATTCGATGGTCTCTAAAAGAAATTTCCGGATCTTTTTTGCGCTGCTTATCCTGAATGTCCCGATATTCATATCAAATTAATCTTTACTTACTCTACAAAGATGTGATCATTTATTCTTAATTATGTTACATTATTTTGGAAATAATTTGCATAATTCACACATCCGCTTTTGCATCTTGAAGCAATTTCCTCATTCCGTAAACAATCTGTAAAGAGCTAGGGAATTACTGTTTGTTTATTTCTTCGAGGGTCATATTATCGCTAACAGGGGTTTCATACGATCCAGTTCTTCCTTTATGAAATACTTCTACTGATAATCCATAAACATCCCTGAAATTTTCTTTAACATCAGATACATTCATAGAAGGCAGGATTTCAATTACCCCTTCATTGCTGATGGCCCTGCAATCCTGCAACGATTTACCGCTATGCCTGATGAGTTTTGTTGAAGGAGCAGCACCGGGACGACTGGGTTTTGCATAGAAAGCAATGACCAAACCAGGAAACATTTTACTGAATTCTTCCTGAATTGCAGATATTCTTCTGTTGCTATTAATGACGATTTTCATTTTTTCTTGTTTAATTTGTGAGATTGAAATTTGAGATCAAAAGATATGATATGCCCCACTATTCAGGACCTAGTCAACTCATTATCATTGTATAACACCCAATACTCTGGACCCCACTACCAGGTTCCAGTAGTGAGTAAGACATATTACTTGGTGTGAAATTCAGAAATTTTACAACCTATAGCAATCACCACCAATTCCGGCGAGTGTTTAAAAGATCAAAGATGATCAGAATAACACCAATAATAATCAGCACATGAACAATTGGTGAGTGCCATTGAAATGCAAATAATCCAAGCAACCAAAGGACAACCAGTATTAGTCCTATTATCAATAACAACCTTCCCATAGCTTTAATTTTTTTAATGAATACTAATTTAAATTTGTCAAAAAAGATATACCAAGAATTAAAGGTACAGTCAGGCACTGAAATAAATGTTACACAATTATTCAAATCAGTTACATCATTCCCACATTTAAACACTTCGATGGTTATGATTTCCGACAAATTCCGGTAGAGTGTTAAAACAGGTTCAGCTTTTGAATCCAGATTAGCTATGTTTTTTTGTTGGAATGATGAAAA
>Ga0181533_1002067_pt1 | contig 24315 bp, 20 predicted proteins | sample PEATcosm2014_Bin_45_FD_119772 | JGI IMG/M metagenome (GOLD analysis project Ga0181533, IMG submission 119772) | Peatland microbial communities from MTU Mesocosm Facility, Houghton, MI, USA - PEATcosm2014_Bin11_60_metaG | ecosystem: Environmental > Terrestrial > Soil > Wetlands > Peat | place...
GAAAAGAGACAAAACTGAACGTTAGCTAGAGAGTGCACAGAGATTAAAGTCATATCTGATGTTATGTCTTCTTAAATCCATGAGTTTCTCTGTGTCCTCTGTGGTTTGATGGTGAATCAGGGGGGAGTCATCATTATCTCATAAAGAATGCTTTCATATATCTTAGGCGCTTGACTCAGCGACAACATGCCTGCGGAATTCGACTCTTTCACGATATAGCCTGCTCACTAAGACTTTCCGGCCCCTTCGACCCCGATGCATCGGTCGAAGTAAAATAATATTGACACCCAAGTCGTTCACACTTCTCTCACGATAAGCGCTGCGTTGGTCCCTCCGAAAGCGAAGGAGTTGGTCATTGCAGTGCGCACGTTCAGGCCGGACCTTCCAGTATTGGGAACATAATCGAGGTCGCATTCCGGATCGGGTATTTTGAGATGCGCGGTTGGCGGTATTGCCTTGTTCCTGACCGAAAGGAGCGCTATCACAAATTCCACTGCTCCTGCATCGCCCAGCAGATGTCCGTGCATGGACTTTGTCGAGCTGACGGGAAAGGTTGTCAATGAAAAGTCTCTTGATTCTTTCATAGGTACTCATGACCTATTGCCTATCGCCTATCGCCTTATCTTATATATGCCTCTGTAACGTATCTTCTCATCATTCTGTGGGTATTGAAGTAATAGGCATTTTTGCCTATGGCGTTCTGCATGATGCGTATCCAAAGAGGCTTCTCACTATAAAAAGTCGGCAGGATAGTGCTCTCAAGCTTGTAATACAGGTCATCTGCATCACGGGCCGGATCGGCGGGGACATCGGGCGAGGGTCCGATGGCCCATCCGGTATACCCTTCAATATGCCCCTCTATCCACCAGCCGTCGAGCACACTGAAATTGGGTACCCCGTTATGAGCTGCCTTCATTCCGCTTGTGCCCGAGGCCTCAAGCGGCCTGAGCGGTGTATTGAGCCACACATCGACACCGGATGTTATTTTTAGTGCGATATCCATACTGTAATTTTTCAGAAACACGATGCGTATCTTGTCCTTGAGTCGCTCTTTTATTTCAAATATGTGTTGTATCAGCTTTTTACCCGATTCATCTTGCGGATGGGCCTTTCCAGCATACACAATTTGAAGCCTCCCTTCGGCCATGCGCGCCAGCCGGTCCATATCGGTAAAAAGCAGGTCTGCTCTCTTATAAGCAGTTGCCCTCCTGGCGAACCCGATGGTAAATGTATCATAATTCATCCCCACCTGCGTCTCGCGGTTCACATAGTCGATCAGGTGTCTTTTCGCTTCCATATGCGCTTCCCACAACTCATTGTCCGGGATACGGCCTACCCTAACGAAAATCTCGGGTTCATTGGCCCAGCCGGGCAGGTATTTATCATAAAGTCTTTTAAAACTACCGCACGTCCAGGTAAAAGAATGTACCCCGTTCGTTATGGCATGGATGGCATATCCGGGGAACATCCCCTGGGAAACCTCGCCGTGTTTTTTAGCCACTCCGTTAATAAAGTTGCTGAGATTCATGGCGAGCAGTGTTAAATTAAGGTTCTCCTGCCCGGCAAATTCTTTTACAGCGCTTAGGGGAATGATTTCCTCCATTATCCGCTGGACCGTATCATACGAGAACTTGTCATGCCCTGCCGCCACCGGGGTGTGCGTGGTAAAAACGCATAAACTCCTCACTTTGTCGACATCCCATACGAGATTCTCATCCCATACCTCTTCAATATCTTTTTTGTATCTTTTGAGTAATACAAGGATCAGGAGGCTCGAATGCCCCTCGTTCATGTGATATTTCTTGATTTGGAATCCCAGCTTTTCAAGCATTCGCGTGCCGCCTATCCCGAGCACAATTTCCTGTTTGAGCCGGTAGTAGTTATCACCTCCATAGAGACAATGGGTAATGACTCTGTCCTGAGGCGCATTTTCGACGAAGTCCGTATCGAGGAAAATAATGGGAACCTTCCCGCCGGTAGCGCTTTCAACAACGTATATCCATGCCCCTACGACAACCTCTCTCCCCTCAATATAAACGATTATCCGTTCTTCGAGGGGTATCATAAACTGTTGCGGATCGAACTCATCCGGAATTTCCGTCTGCCTGCCGTATATATCGAGCTCTTGCTTGAAATATCCTTTTTTTGTCAGTAAGGTCACTGCAACTACGGGGAGCTTCATGTCGGCCGTTGATTTGATTGTATCTCCTGCCAGTACGCCGAGACCGCCGCTGTAGGTAGCCATATCGCTCCGGACCCCGATTTCCATAGAGAAATATGCTATCTTAGGCTCTTTGATAAAAGCATCCATACTATATTTCATATGTACTCCTTAGGCCTTTGTGTGTTCAGCGTCGCGCGCTTCACCAAAAAAATTACTTAATAACTCTTAGGCTCTGTGTGCCATAATGCGCTAAACGCTATAACGCTGAACGCTTTAACAGTTCATCAAGTGCTGCCCGCCCTTTTTCTCCCATATCCAAGGTGTACTCATTAACGTAAAGTCCGATATGCTTCAACATTACTTCTTCATCCATTTCACGGGCGTATTGTTTAATATAAAGGATTGCCTCGTTTCTATGAGCCAGCGAATAGTTTATACTTGTCCTTATCAGGTTTTCAATCGTTTTTATGACCTGTATTCCAAGAGATTTTCTGGCAATAATGCCGCCAAGAGGAATGGGCAAGCCCGTCTCTTTCTCCCACCATTCCCCCAGGTCAATTATTTTGACAAGGCCAAAATTATGATAGGTGAAACGGCTCTCGTGTATAATCAGCCCGGCGTCTACCAACCCTTCATTAATTGAGTCCATAATCATGTGGAAAGGCATGCTGACCAACCCTGCAGGTTTAGTATGAAAGGCAGAATCAAAATACAGCTCCAGCAGAAGCGCTGCTGTAGTTAGCTTGCCCGGGATAGCTATTTTCAGGTCCCTGAATGGTTTCAAAGAGGAAAAAACTTTAGGGTCTTTTGCTATTACCAGGGGGCCGCATCCCCTGCCCAGGGCGCCGCCGGCACTCATAAAGTGATAGTCATCCTGAAGATAACGAAACGCGTGACATGATACCTTTGCCACTTCAAGCGCCTTGCCGACAGCGAGCTGGTTCAGCGTTTCCACATCTTCTATATGAAGAGTGAAGTCGAGCCCCTGCATGTCGATCAGCTTGTTTGCAATGGCGAAAAATATAAAGGTATCATTCGGACAGGGAGAAAAACCCAAATGTATCATGATGCGAAATTTTACCACTAAACACCAGGCATTTACCACTACCTATATATAGGTACAAGGCCAATAAAATTTTGTTCTATAAAATTAACAGTAGGAGAAGGGGGACACTCCGGCATTGCCATTACCGTATCGCTTGCTGGAACAAACCTCTATGTGCCGGATACTATTAACAATGCCATCAGGGAGATACAGTTTCAGTAAGTTAAGCGGGATAAATGGGATGTTCTATTAACAGTAAAGCAATGACAGTTTAAAGTGCCGAGAACAACACGTATAACTCCGAGTGAGCTTATATATCTATGTCCTGTTGAGACAGTTAACAGACGAGCCGGGTCGGGGCATAATCCCGGCCTCCTTTCAGTTGCGGGCAGGGCATCGGAAGCAAGTGGTCATCATCATATTTGAAATAAACATCGATTTACCTTGAAAAATAACCTGTATTTATGCTACATTGCATATTCAAAAACACACGCCGGTAAAGATTCTCAAATGGTCTCAGAGGGTTGCAAATTTTATTTGATCCAATGAGTTAATGAGGTCAGGCGGAGGAATAAACCGTGAGGAGGAACAATGGGTATTGTCACTATGAAGGAACTGCTGGAAGCCGGTGTCCATTTCGGACACCAGGTGAAGCGCTGGAACCCGAAGATGAAGAAGTTTATTTTCGGGGAAAGAAACGGGATCCACATTGTGGATCTTCAGAAGACTCTTAAGGGACTTATAGAAGCGTACAACTTTGTCAAAAGCGTCTCTGCCACCGGGGCGCCGGTGCTTTTTGTCGGCACCAAGAAACAGGCCCAGGATTCAATTTCCGACGAGGCCAGGAGGGCCGGCTCGTTCTACGTTAACAACCGATGGCTGGGAGGCATGCTGACAAATTTCACTACGGTCAAAAAGAGCATCGAGAGGTTAAAGAAGATCGATACTATGAAAGCAGACGGCACCTACAATGTTCTGAAGAAAAAAGAGGTTTCAATGCTTGAGAAGGAGAGGGCCAACCTGGAAAAGAACTTGAGCGGAATAAAAGATATGACCGCTCTGCCAGGGGCGCTTTTTATTATAGACCCCAGAAAAGAAAGAATTGCGGTAGCCGAAGCCAAAAGGCTCTCCATCCCTATCGTAGCTGTTGTTGACACAAATTGCGACCCTGATGAAATTGATTATGTCATCCCGGGCAATGACGATGCCATACGTGCCATAAAACTCATTTCTTCCAAGGTAGCCAATGCCATCCTGGAAAGCAAGAACGAGCTTGAAAAGGCAAAAGGGGACCAGGCTGCGAAAGAGGAGATAGATGCAAAGATTGCCGCAACCGAGGGGACGGAGGTAGCTGCAGAATGATTACAGCGGAGATGGTAAAGGAATTGCGCGAAAAGACAGGGGCCGGACTGATGGATTGCAAGCGGGTCCTTACGGACAGCAAGGGTGATATTGAAAAAGCTATTGATATGCTCAGGCAAAAGGGACTTGCCACTGCTGCAAAGAAGGCGGCCAGGACAGCATCGGAGGGTCTTATCGGCTCCTATATACATATGGATAAGCTCGGCGTTATGGTCGAGATGAATTGCGAGACCGACTTTGTAGCACGGACTGAAGATTTCAGGAATTTGGTGAAAGACATTGCTATGCATATCGCGGCTGCTAATCCTGCATTTGTATCGAGGGAGGATGTTCTCCCGGAAGTCATTGAGCGGGAGAAGGAGATTTACCGTGCACAGATTGTCAATAAACCTCCGCAGGTCGCCGAAAAGATTCTTGAAGGCAAGCTGGAGAAATTTTACGCTGATACCTGTCTTCTCGACCAAATATTCATCAAGGACCCTGAAGGCAAGCAGAAAATCAAAGATCTTATCACTGAGAAGATCGCAAAGCTGGGAGAGAATATTGTCTTTAGAAGGTTTGCCAGGTTTCAATTAGGCGAAGGTCTGGAGAAGAGTGCCAACTGTGAAAGCTAAATCAAAGAAACGCGGAAACGGAAATACGAGAAGCCAGGAGTCTCCGGGCGTAGGCTATAAGAGAATTCTGCTGAAGATCAGCGGAGAGGTGCTTATGGGTGACGGCGGATACGGGATAGACCCTGCCACAGTGGAGTTCATGGCTTTTGAAATTAAGAAAGTTATTGATCTGGGCATACAGATCGCTGTTGTGATAGGCGGCGGCAATATTTTCAGAGGCGTTGAGGCCTCGGTAAGAGGCATGGAAAGGGCGTCAGCTGATTATATGGGGATGCTTGCAACTGTTATCAACGCCCTTGCCCTCCAGAACGCCCTTGAGCGACTGGGCTTGCAGACGAGAGTTCAGTCCGCCATCGAAATGAGAGAACTGGCAGAGCAGTATATCAGGAGAAGGGCTATCCGCCATCTGGAGAAGGGCAGGGTGGTGATATTTGCCGCTGGAACGGGTAATCCCTATTTTACCACCGACACAGCTGCTGCGCTCAGGGCAATGGAGATCGGAGCAGAAATTATTCTCAAAGGGACTAAAGTTGACGGAGTTTATACAGCAGACCCGATGAAAGACCCCTACGCTAAACGGTATGATAAAATATCGTATCTCGATGTTCTGAAATATAACCTTAAGGTCATGGATTCTACAGCAATTTCCATGTGCATGGATAACAATCTTCCAATTGTTGTCTTTGATATTAAAAAAGCGGATAATATAAAACACCTTATCACTGGCAAAAGGATTGGCACTATAGTTTCAGGAGAACCGAAAGGACGGCGATAGTCTCGTTTCAACCGGAAGGCCGTGCCTGTAATAACTGACGAGGTGGAGCATGCAGGAGATTAAAAGAAAGACCACTGACAAAATGAATGGAGCATTGGAGTCGCTGAAAAAGGAACTTGTTTCCATAAGGACCGGAAGGGCGTCTCTTTCTTTGCTTGACGGCATATTTGTTGATTATTACGGTACTCAAACCCCTCTCTCCCAGGTCGCCACGCTTGGGATTCCTGACAGCAGGCAGATAACGATACAGCCATGGGAGCAGAAGCTTATTCCCGAAATAGAGAAGTCGATACTCAAATCAGATCTGGGGCTTACGCCCGGGAATGACGGTAAAGTCATACGGCTTAATATCCCTGTGCTTACAGAGGAGAGAAGGAAGCAGCTGGTTAAAGTGGTGCGGAAAAGGGGCGAAGAAGGGAAGATCGCTGTGCGGAATATACGAAGGGACATAATCGATGAGGTGAAGAAGTCTGAGAAAGAAGAGCACCTGAGCGAGGATGACGTAAAAAAGCTCCAGGAGGAGATACAGAAGATCACCGATTCGTTTATAAGCAAAGTGGATGATGTCCTTCATCATAAGGAAAAAGAGATAATGGAGGTCTGAAATGGCCATAAACAGCAACTTTATTGTGAAAGTAACGGATGCGAAGCTGCCCGATGTTCAGAAGGCCCTTGAACAGGCAGGCATCAAGGTCAGAAGCATCGTTGAAGTGTTTAAAGAAGAAACTCCCTCTGAAAACACATAAAGCGCTTCCTGTTTGATAGTACCTGCTGCTGCGATATTCGGCAGCATGCACGTGCAGGCGGGGAAGGAGGAATTATGCCGCATAAGGGAAAAGGTAAAACAAAAGAAACCTCGAAAGAAAAGGCTGAAAAGCTCTCCGGGGAGAAAACCGCTGAAGATGAGAGCTATCGCAAAGAACGATTAAGGAAAATATTGATTCACAGAAGAGAGGAAATAATCAGGGAGGCAAAAAACGAGATAAAGAAGTTCAAGTCCGGAGAAAACAGACAGCTTGTAGAGACTGTAATGGATGATGGCGACTTGTCTGTCGTTGATATGGCAGAGGATATCAGCCTCAAGCAGCTCAGCACACATAGAGAGACGCTGATAAAAATAGATACCGCTCTCCGCAAGCTGATGGAGGGCACTTATGGGATATGTGAAGAGTGCGGCGAAGAAATCAGCGAGGAACGGCTGAAAATAATGCCTTTTGCAATTTACTGCCGGGACGATCAGGAAAGAAAAGAAATCATGGAAAGGATCGAGCGGGAAGGACAATAAAACAGGCTAAAGGCAAAAGGCTAAGGGCTAAAGGCTTAAGACAAAGGATGAAGAGCCAATAATAAAACACATCTTTTCCATTTTCTTTGTTTCTTATTTACCATTTAGCCTTTCGCCCTTAGCCTTTTGCCTATTTTTTAGTAGTTGACCTTTTCAAGGAAGAGCCCTCTTGCCGGAGCTGTGGGACCGGCAAGCGTTCTGTCCCTGGCGTTAAGAAGCTCCAAAATAGTTTCGGACCTGAGCCTGCCTTTTCCGACTTCAACGATAGTCCCGGCAATATTTCTCACCATATGTCTCAAGAATCCGTCTCCTTCAACGCGTAACTTCAGAAAATTCCCCAGGACTCCCGCAGTCATGAAATCCATGACATCGATTTTCTCCATAGAGCAATGAAAGATGGTCTTCGCAGGGCTTTTTGCCCCGCAACCGCTTGCCCTGAATGATGTGAAGTCATGGGTACCCTGCAAGAGAAATGAGGCCCTGCACATCCCGTCAAAATCAAGGCCCTGGGGAACTCTCCATGCATAGTTATAGAAAAAGGGAGAAATGACCCGCATGTTTGCAATTATATAAAAGTATATCTTCCCTTTAGCGTCATATCGCGGATGAAAGGCCGCATCTGCATCGCAGGCTTCCGTGATCCTTATGTCCCAGGGAAGCAGCGCGTTGAGCGCGTCCCTGATAGTGTCGCATTGAAGTGTCGATGCGGTTTTAAAGGAAGCTACCTGTGCAAGAGCGTGTACCCCTGCATCGGTCCTGCCAGCCGCAATAACTGATATCTGTTCTCCTGTTATTTTTGAGATGCGCTCCTGCAGGACCTGCTGTATCGCAGTGCACCCGGGCTGTATCTGCCACCCGTGATAGCGTGTTCCGTCATACTGGATAACCAGTTTGATATTTCTCATAAATAATAGTGTACCCAAAATATGCGGGTGATGTCATGCTTATGGGTTATAATACGAAAATATGCAAAAAAAGATTATTGCTGTCATAGGCGCCGGGAGCGCGGATAAAGAGTTGCTCACATTAGCCGAAGAAGTTGGAAGGCTTATCGGGCTGAATGGGGCCATACTGGTTTGCGGCGGGCTGGGGGGAGTGATGGAGGCCGCTGCCAGAGGAGCGAGTACTGAGGGCGGTATAACAATCGGTATACTGCCGGGGCTTGAAAAGAGTGCTGCAAATCCTTATATAGATATACCGGTTGCTACCGGGCTTGGAGAAATAAGGAATGCTATTATTGTCCGCTCCGCCGATGTCCTGATAGCAATCGGAGGAGAATACGGCACCCTTTCCGAAATAGCCTTAGGACTCAAGACCGGAAAAACGGTAATTGGCATCGGGACCTGGGACATAAAAGGGATAATAAAGGTACACGGCGCGGAAGATGCAGTAAACAGAGCGCTTGGATTATAAAAAGATACAGGCCGGGGTGCTCCCGGCCTGTATCTTTTTATAGGCATATTCCAGGCTAGGCCAAATGTGGCATGCTAACCTTTACTTTGGTCCCTTTGTTTTTATGACCGGTGATCTCCACCTTTCCTCCCCAGGGGTAAACACGTTCACGCATCCCCATAACTCCAAAGGATTGAGGCTTCGAAAGCTCTTCATCTGTTATTCCTTTGCCGTTATCGATAACTTCCAGAGTTATCTTGTCATTGTTTTTTGTCAGTCTCGCTGTCACCTTTGTCGCCATCGCGTGTTTAAGGACGTTTGTCAGCGCCTCCTGGAAAATTCTGAAAAGTGCCGTGCTTCGATCTTTGTCCAGCTCAATATGCTCCGGCACAGATTCAACAACGCATTGAATCCGTGTCCTGGACTGAAATTCATTCGCCTGCCAGTGTATCGCATCAGCAAGACCAAAGTCATCCAATATCGAAGGTCTCAACGCCGTGCAGATACGCCTCACAGATTGCATCGTCGAATTAACGGCATCCAACATGGCTCCCGACTTCTCGAATATGGGCTTATGGTCTCCGTATCTGTCGCGAAACCAGCTTAATTCCATCTTCTGAGCGGTCAATGCCTGGCCAAGTTCATCGTGTATCTCACGGGCAATTTTAGCTCTTTCTTCTTCTCTGACAGATTGCAAATGGGCGGCGAGACTACGTAATTGTTCATTAGATCTATTCAGCTCCAGGGTCCTTTCAAGGACACGCAGTTCCAGTTTTTCGTGGGCCAGGCGCAACTCCTCTCCAGCCTTCTTGCGTTCGGTGATATCACGGCTTACTCCCAATATTTCAGTCGCCCGGCCCTCGTCATTCGAGATTAGTGTCGTCACTACCTCGGTAGGAACTAAGGAACCATTTTGATGCACTTGATCAAAATAATGTGTTTGTATCCGGGTTGAAAGGTTATCGCCGGCTGCAAAGTCGGCAAGACGGTGTGTCAGCCCCTCCAGAAACAGCTCATAGGATTCGGGGCTAAGTGTATCCTTCATTGATTGCTGCAAGGCTTGCCAGGGCGTGAAGCCCCGCATCCTTTGAACAGAGGCGCTAATATAGGTAAAACGACCCGTCACGATATTAAATTTCCAAACCACGTCCCCCATATTCTCCGCAAGTAAACGATATTGTTCTTCACTTTGGCGCAGTTTGCAGTCGAGATTATGTTTGTACAATGCTATTTCCACGGCTATCTGCAATTCTTTTTCATCGATCGGCTTCAGAAGAAACCCATACGGCTTGGTTTTCTTCGCTCTCCGCAGCGTATCTTCCTCCGAGTGGGCAGTGAGATATATCACGGGAACATCATACATCTTGTATATGTTATTGGCTAAGTCTATGCCGTCTATTTTACCCTGAAGCTTTATGTCCATTAATATCAGGTCGGGCCTGACCGCCTCAATGCCCTCAAGTGCTTCCTCTCCGGAAGCAAATATGTTAACAACATTATATCCAATGCGCTCCAGGTCCTTTTTTATCGTTAGGGCAACCAACCCTTCATCTTCAATTATCACTATTTTTTTCTTTTTCACTATTATTTCCTATGATGTTCAAAAATAATGGCAGCTTCTGTGCCTAAATCTGATTTGATTTGAAAGCTTCCTCTCAGTTGTTTGGTCAATACCTCGACTATCTGAAGCCCCAGGGTATTTGTTCGCATATAATCGAAACCTGCAGGAAGCCCGACACCGTTGTCCTTGATGGCCAGCGTGTAGGTGTCATCGGTCTTTGTAAAATTGATGCTTAATACCCCGCTTCTATTGTCAGGGAAAGCGTGTTTGAAGGCATTTGCGAGGAGTTCGTTGATTATCAGGCCGCACGGCACGGCTGATTCCAGATCAAGTTCAATGTCCTTAATGTTCATTTCCGTGGTGATTGCATCGGTATCTATGCGGTACAGGCCGATTATCTCCAAAACTATCGATGTGATGTAGTCTTCAAAATTAATGGAGGACAAATCTTTTGTCTGATAGAGTTTTTCATGAACAAGGGCCATTGCCTTGACCCTCTGCAGGCTTTCTTCAAAGAGGGACCTCACCGTGGCATCCTCTATTTTATTTGCCTGTAAAGAAAGGAGGCTTGACACGACCGCCATGTTGTTTTTTACCCGGTGATGGATTTCTCTTAGAAAGGTCTCTTTTTCTCTCAGGGATTGCTTTATCTGCTGTTCGGCCTTCTTGCGCTCAGTTATGTCCCAGGAAATCCCCAGTATGCCGGTAACATTCCCACTGTCATCCGTGATTGGGGTCTTAACCGTATATATCCATCTCTCCCGGCCGTGCTGTATGTATTCCTCCTCTATGTCTTCGGCCTTGCCGAGATCCATAAGCCTTTTATCGTCTTCCCTGTATTTTCCGGCAAGTCCTTTCGGGAAAAAGTCGTAATCTGTCCTCCCTGAGATTTCATCAGGTTTAATTCTCAAATCATCCGCACAACTTTTATTGCAGGAAATATAGACTGAATTCCTGTCCTTATAGAATATCTTCTGCGGAAGGTTTTCTATGAGCGTCCTGTATTTATTCTCACTTCTCCGCAGATACTCTTCGGCCCGCTTGAGTTCCGTGATATCGCTGACTGCGCCTATAGTGCGTACCGGCCGGCGAGCGCTGCCCTCGCCTGAGAAGAACGTCTGAGACTGAGTAGTCACCCAACGGATGGAGCCGTCGCGGTGTATGATCCGGTTCCTCACGCCGAATACGCCGTTACCAGCCGGATCGTGGGCCCGCCGGACTTCCGACGCTGTCCTATCGCGGTCTTCCGGGTGGATGCAGTCGATAAAGGCCTGAAGGGTCACCGTCTCATCGGGGCCCCAGCCGAATATTTCCCTTTGGCGCGGGGACCAGTAAATGGTTTCGGCCAGGTGGTCGTGATCGAATATGCCGAGGTTGGAAACGCGTACAGACTGCCGCGATCTCTCCTCGCTGACCAGCAGCGCCTCTTTTGCCAGCTTGCGCTCGGTAAAGTCCTCATACATCCCCAGCACCCCGATTACACGGCTGTCTTTGTCGCGAAGGGGTACCTTGCTGGTCCTCAACCAGGCAGTGCTGCCATCCGGTTTGATTTGGGATTCTTCATAGTTGAGTTTCGACAGGCCTGTATCCATAACCTGCCGGTCATCGGCACGATAGATGCCGGCAGTTCCTGCAGACGCAGTTTCATAATCGGTTTTGCCGATGAGATCACCGGGATTGGCATAACCGCAGTCCAGGGCAAAGGGTTTATTGCAGCCCAGGAAAATTGAACGCCGGTCCTTCCAGAAGATCCTCTGCGGGATGTTATCCAGGACAGTCTGGAGCATCTGACTGGACTCAAATAATTTTTCTTCGGCGAGCTTGCGGTCCGCCATTTCCATTTCCAATTCCTTTTTTGTGATTCCCAGCTTAAATATAAGATTTTCTCTTTCCTTCTCGATATTTTTCAGTTCCGTAATGTCTCTGAAAGCAGTGATCGCAGCAACCACCCGATTGTTCTCAATCACAGGACCGCAAATGACCGATATGGGGAAAACCGTTCCGTCTCTTCGCACAAAAACCTCGTCCGACGAGACAAAGCGGATTCCGTTTTCTATAACCTTATTCATCCGGCATTCTTTAAACGGCAATGGAGAGCCGTCCGTTTTCATGTAGTGAACAATGTCATGGGCATTTCTATCACTCAATTCGGACATTGTCCACCCCAATAGACGTTCTGCCTCAGGATTCATGAAGCTGATATGACCCTTCAAATCCATGACATAAATCCCTTCAGCTAAAGATGAAGTGATATCCTGTAATTTCTTTTCGTTCTTGCGCAGAGATTCTTCAACCTGTTTGTGATCGGTGATGTCGCGGGCCACAGCATATATCCTGCTATTGTCCGGTGCAACGACAGCGTTCCATGACAACCATCTGTATGATCCATCCATACAGCGATAACGGTTCTCAAAACCCTTGGTATTATGCCCGGTATTGTGCAGTTGCACCTCTGCAACAGTAGCAGCGATGTCTTCAGGGTGCAGAAAGTCGGAAAATGATTTACCCAGGACTTCATGGGTCGGGTAACCGAGAATTCTTTGAAATGCCGGATTAACTTCTCTGAAATGACCATCTATATCCACAATAGAGAAAATGTCGAAAGAGAGATTCCACATCCGTTCGTGCTCTTCTGCCAACTGCTTACGTTTGTTCATAAAATAAACCATGCATTCAAGATTATTTTCATCGTCAAAAACCGGATATGCGGTGATTTCAAAATGGAAATCAAGAAAAGGAGCACAAGTCTCCCTTGCTATTATCAATTTTAACATAAAAGGGACCCGGTGCGTCAGATACAAACGCATGAATCTGACGCAGACCCTTCCAGCTATTGCCATTTAGTATTCTTTGTAATATAATTTTTAGTAAAGAGTCAAATGACATTGTGGAGGTCTGAAAAAATGCCGCACATTGAATACGGAGGATTTAAAATTGCTGTTGATGATGAGGGATATCTTGCCGACGGTGAGGAATGGAACGACAAAGTGGCGTGCGCTTTGGCCGCAAACGAGGGAGTACATGAGCTCACAAAAGACAGGCTGGACATAATACGGTTTATGCGAGATTACTATAAGGAATATAACTTCTTTCCAATTCTGCGGGCTGTTTGTAAGAATGTCCATCAATCAAAGAATTGCTTCAGTGAGAAATTTCTCGATCCGCTTACGGCATGGAAAATAGCCGGACTCCCCAAGCCCGATGAGCATGTAATCGCCGACTTGCGGGGAGAAGGCGGGGTTGTATAAGGCAAAAAGGCCATCACATCAACGCTCAGTTGCCGCTGCCTGACAGGCCGCCCGCTGCTTTAATGAGCGATACACTTCCTTGCCATTCTCGCCCTCATGAGAATATCGCAGCGACAATATACCTTTTGGCGCACGACGAAACTCTTGCGTGACCCTCTATACAAACAACCGGGACGCTATCACCAACTCTATAAAATCGGGGGCCGGCAGAGGCTTGCTAATAAAATACCCTTGTATTTCATCGCATTGCAACTTGCGTAAAAACTCCACCTGTTCTACCGTTTCAGCTCCCTCAGCGACCACTTTCAACCCAAAGGTATGAGCAAGGTTAATAATAGAAGTTACAATATTCGCGTCAGCCTTATCGGTGGTAATATTGCCCACAAACGATTTGTCGATCTTTAATTTGCTTACAGGGAATTGTTTCAGATAGTTCAGCGATGAATAGCCAGTCCCGAAATCGTCAATCGCCAGAACAACCCCCATCTCAGATATTTGGCGCATGATTTTAATGGCTCTTGCAGGGTCGTCCATTGCCGCGTTTTCAGTGATTTCAATGCACAATAAACGTGGAGGGACATTATGTTTTTTTAAAGCCTCTGATATGGTTGGTATCAAATCAAGGTCCCGAAACTGTTTTGTAGAACAATTGACAGATACACACATCTCTATTTGTTCTTTATTGAGCCAACAGCGTATTTGCCTGCAAGCCTCGTTTATTACCCATCGTCCGATTTCGATAATAAAGCCGGACTGCTCAGCCAGAGGGATAAATTTGAGCGGAGGGATTAGTCCCTTCCCCGGCATATCCCATCTGATTAAAGCTTCAGTCCCTATTGTGTCCCCGCCGATGTCAACCTGGGGCTGGTAGTAAAGCACGAATTCGTTGCCCTGCAGCGCAGATTGCAGCCTTTGCTCCAGTTCCAACGACTCCGCAGCAGTTTTATCCATCTCTGCGCTGTAAAACCTTAACTCGTTTCTCCCTGTTATTTTTGCATTATGCAATGCAATGTCTGCTGTCTTTAAGAGCTCAAGGACATTGTCACCATTAGACGGGAACACCGAAATCCCGACACAGCAGGCAACGCTGATAATAGTTTCTCCTACTAAAATAGGATCGGTAACGATCTTGATGAGCTTCTGCCCCAATGCAACAAGCCCTCTCAGCCCACTATCTCCAGGCGAGGCAATGACAACAAAGACATCAGCCCCCTGGCGGGCGACCATGTCGGTCGCTCTCAATACCCTCCTAAGCCTGTCCGAGATTATCTTGAGTATCTCATCGCCTTTTTCACGACCAAGTGTTGTATTTACAACGCTAAAACGTACTATGTCCAGAAAAAAAACTCCGAATTGACCTCCGTATCTTTGAGCGCGAACTATTTCCCATGATACGGCATCAGCCAAAACCTCCATATAAGGCAACCCGGTTACAGAGTCTTTTTTTACAGAAGATTCATTTATCACAGGTTTGAAGTGGACAATGCTGTGTCCGTCTGCCTGCCTTGTCACAATGCGGAAACGCCGGTCACACTGCGGATGCGTAAAAAAAATATCGAAGTAAGACACCTGACATCCATTCCATCGCAGTAAACACTCGCTCCCGGATAGTATGCATTTGTCACCTGCACAGAAAGGCCCATTCGCTACGCAAGGAATAATATCGCCCAGCTCAAGAAGAGCCTTGTTGTAGATAAGCCGACCCTCCGCAGTGGCGGCAATAATAGGGTCGGTAATAGCTCCGAGCAGGATATTCTCTGTATCGCCGTTAGTATTTAGCATAACTCAATTCAGTGGCGCGATCTCTCAAATAAATTCAGGGCCGTATCAGGTTAATCCCCAACCAACCAGTTGCGCTGTTCAGGGAACGCTTTTCGAATCTCGGCCTCAGCCTCGTCCAGCCATGCCGGGTTTTTAACGCCGAAAAGCGCAAGGTATTGCATTTCTCTGCCCGTCGAAGAACCGCCTAACCCGAGCCCAAGTTTGGAACACAAAGAATCAGCCAGCATAACCACTAACAGTTTTTCTTTAGTGTCCGCTTCCAGGCTAACTGGTTCGATGTCCTCATGATGCAAAGCGATGACCGAGGATATATCGGCAGGGAGCCTCCAGACCGAGGCTGCATAGGCCCCGATATTTGCATGTGTCTGACCAAAAAAAGTCTGTTCAGATTTTGGAAATGACGCCCCTTCACCAGATACCTGGGCGAGTACTTTTGAATATATGGTCGGAGCGTTTCTGTTAAGAATTACTTTCCCAACGTCATGAAGAAGCGCAGGAACGAGGAAGTCACCAGGGTGGTCGAACCCCAGTTTGCGGGCTATAACAGTGGCGCCAACTCCAACAGCAGCGCTATGTTCCCATATGAGCTTGTCTACATCACAACTCTTTTGCCGCAGGCCCCTAAGAGACGCCATTACTACAAGTGTGCGCACGGTCTCAAATCCTATCCGAATTATTGCATCGCTCACTTTCCCAATCTCGCAGCCGCGTGAAAAATGAGGAGAGTTTGCCACCTGAAGCAGCTTTATAGTAATCGATTGGTCAAGAGTTACTATCTTTTCCAACTCGTGTGCGGATAAATTACTGTCCCCCAGTACATGGATAATTTTAAGCGCAACAGCAGGAATAGAAGGGATTTCCAACGATGACAACACTACCTTATGCTCGCTATCTACAGTTTGAGCCTCTGATTCCATCCTCCACCTCCCCGGATCATGCGCTATGCAGATCAGCTATCCAAACTTATACGATTACTGGAAAGTCGCCTCTTCTTCTTTGTTTTTCCCGCGCACTGGATTATAACATCAATGTGCTATGTTTTCACCCCGGTAAGTACCATTTTTGTTAAGGAATATCTATGCGACCCGGTCTCAATGCGCCCCGAATTCTATGTGTCAGGACCCCGCAATTTATCGGTTTGACTACATGATCCGTGACTCCTAACGACATCACTATGTTATCGACGTTTATATAATTATCTTTAACCGTTCTTGGAAAGGATGGTGGCTCGTGGGCTTTTGATCGACCGTACCGGTATCTACCGGTGGGTGAAACAACACGCCCCGATCTTTAGGGTCAAGAGGACCGGCATGCTTTTTTTTAGTGTGCTTCTTTCTATATAATGATGCTAATAACTTATTGATGTCTCATAAAGGAGTTTCAAATGAAAAAACTAATGATGATTGTACTCATGACCTTTCTTCTTGGAGGGGTCTCGGAAGGAACTCAGACAAAGATCACGGTCAGAGCTAAAGCAAAGGACGCAAAGTTTATCGGCAGTACCATGGCAGGGGCACTAGTGATCATTAAGGATTCCGAAACTGGAGAGGTTCTTGCCAAAGGGTTTACAGCCGGCGGGACCGGAAACACTCAGAAAATAATGATAGAGCCGGTCCGTCGCGGAGTTCCCGTAACCGATAATAGTGCCGCAAAGTTCGAGACGACAATTGACATCGCCGAACCCAAGTTTGTCACAATTGAGATTTATGCTCCTTATGGACAGAGGCAGTCTATGGCCAAAAACACTTCTCAGGTGTGGTTAATTCCTGGTAAAGATATTACGGGAGATGGAATAATCGTCGATGTCTACGGTTTCTCCATTGCCATACTTGCGCCGCAGGCCCATGAGACGCTGAAGCTGGTTGATGGAAAAATAAAGGTACCTGTGCGGGCAAATGTCATGATGATGTGTGGTTGCCCCATAACACCGGCGGGCATATGGGACGCCAACAAATACGAAGTCAGGGCAATAGTGAAATTTAATGATGCAGTATCAGCGCTAATCCCCCTCTCTTTTGCGAACAAGACGAGCACCTTCGAGGGGACACTTGAAGTAACTAAAGAAGGCATCTATGAGGTGACTGTTTATTCCTTTGATCCCATAACAGGTAACAGCGGAGTGGACAGGTCCACGTTTATAGTCGGCAAATAATTTTATGTGTGTCATAAACATGGGCGCCAACACACCTTTCCGCGGTGAGATCGAGGCGGAGATTGAGAGCGCGACAGCCTTTCCTGTCCTCTCTGCCCTCATCTCCATCCATGGTCCTCAGGCGCTTTAAGCACCCCGTAATCGACCGCCCGACGCGTTTTATTGCCTTGTTATCCAGTGACGCCCGTCCTGCTCCGGTAACCGGTGCGCCGCCTCCGGACTGTCCGTCAGTTCGGCGCTGCAGCAGACTGCACTATAAGATCATTCCAGTCTTTTGAGAACCTTTCCATACCCTTGACCGTCAGGTCATGGGCAATATCAAATTCCCGCCAATTCTTAGAGAGATGGATATCTTTATAAGGGATGTTTTTCAGCGCGCCATGCTTGTAAATATAATTAGTGTCGGGAAAAGGCATGCCCCTCTGCCCCCATTCCTTCAGTATTTCATAAGGGGAGGTTATAATGTCGGAGCCTAGTTGGAGCGCATAGAGAAAGTGGTCCATGTTGCGCACGCTGGCGGTCAGCACTTCTACATGGCCGTCGCCCTGACGGTACATTCTTAAAATATTGGCAATTAAGTCCATCCCGTTTTCTCCCCTGTCGTCAAGCCTGCCGATAAAAGGGGAAACAAATACTTGCCCTCTTCCGGCGCCTTTTGTCGCAGCATACACTGCAGCAGCCTGCTCCTGAGTGAAGCAAAGCGTCATGTTGACGCGAAGTCCTTCTTTGACCGCCTGTTCAGCCGCCTTTAGTCCCTCATCCGAGGACGGGAACTTTATGTGCGCATTAGGTATCCATGAAAACATCTCCCTGCCCATTTCCAACATTTTATCCGCGGGAGTAGAAGAATCGGCATAGACTTCAACGGAGACAGACCCCAGGGGTATCAAGGCAGAGATAGTCTTTACCACGTTCCGGTAAAAATCAAATATCTCATCCTGCGTGAATTTCGCCCCGTGTTCAAGGCGCTCTTTGGCCTGTGGGTTTTTTGAGATGAGAGTAGGATTTGTCGTCTGCCCGTCGAGAAAACCCAGCAGAGAGATGACTTTTCTTGCCTCCTCAGGGTCGCCTCCGTCCAAAAATATTCTTGTCTTAAGATCCTGCGGTCTCATAAAACCTCCCTTGCCTTTTTTATAATAGCTTTTTTTGAAATCTCTTCGTAATCAAGCAACTCTTCCGGCTTTCCGCTTTTGGGGATCTTCCGCACTGCCAGCGAGTATATTGATGTCGGCCCACCGGCAAGGGCGCTTCTGACCGCCTCGCCTATGCCGCCTTCTTCGTGATGGTCTTCTACTGTTATGACAGCCCTGGTACCCATGATTGTCTCTTTAAGGGCCTCGCTGTCAATCGGTTTTACACAGTAAAGATCGACAACCCGGATATAAATGCCTTCTCTTGCAAGTTCCTCATAGGCGCCGAGCGCTTCAAAAACCGTCACACCCGCTGCGATGACCGTGACCTTATCGCTTACGCTCTGCCTTAGGGTCTTACATTTTCCGATGGGGAAGGCCTCATGAGCACCGTAGAGGATCGGGGTATTTTCTCTTGTTGTTCGTATATAGACCATGCCTTTATGAAGGGCTGCCTCTTCTACCAGCTTTTCGGTGGAGATTGCATCGGAAGGATACAGCACGACACAGTTCAGCACAGACCTGAACATTGCTATGTCCTCGAGGCCCATTTGGGAGGGACCATCCTGTCCTATGGATACTCCTGCATGAGACCCGCAGAATTTTATGTTCGACTCCGAATACTGAGTCATCCTTATCTGGTCAAAAGCACGGGTCAGGAATGCCGCGAAAGTCGATACAAAAGGGATTTTCCCCCTGCAAGCTAAACCCAGCGCGGAGCCGACCATATTCTGCTCTGCAATGTACATCTCGAAAAACCGGTCCGGGAAGGCGTCCTTGAATGCATCGGAATACGTTGAATTGCTCACCTCGGCATCAAGCACGACCATATCCCGGAATGCGGGGAATATCCTCTTCAGTGCGTTGCCGTATGCCCTTCTCGTTGCGACAGGTTTCCCATCCTCGTATTCGGGCTGTCCGGCATTGCCGGAGGAGTTTTTCCCGGGGTAAAGATCTTCAGGCTTGGCTATTTCCCCCCTCAGGGAGGTGTCGACGGCTCCCAAGTCCCTGAGGGCCTGATCGAGTTGCTCTTTGCTCAATGTCTTGCCATGCCAGCCGTTTTTGTCCTCCACAAAAGATACACCCTTGCCCTTGATAGTCCTGGCGATTATCATGACCGGCTTGTCCCTGCTTTCAACGGCCTTGTCATAAGCAGGCATTATCTCGTCAAAGTTGTGCCCGTCTATGACAAGCGTTTCCCAACCGAATGACGCAATTCTCGAGGCATATGCATCGAGATCATGTCCATACATAGTTTCACCGCGCTGCCCCAACCGGTTAACGTCGAGAATGCCGATAAGATTATTGAGCCTGTAATGAGCGGCCAACTGCATAGCCTCCCACTGCGAGCCTTCAGCCATCTCGCTGTCGCCGAGCAGTACGTAAGTTCGATAGGGGAGCTTGTCAATATATTTGGCATTCAGTGCCATTCCTGATCCGATTGAGAGTCCCTGTCCCAGCGAGCCGGTTGCAGCCTCAGCATAACGAAAAGTTACAGTAGGGTGACCCTCCAGCGGGCTTCCGAACCTCCTGTACGTCATCAATTCCTGCATGCTTATTTTTCCGGACGCAGTCCATAAGGAATAAAGGAGCGGCGAAGCATGGCCTTTAGAAAAGATCAGGCGGTCATTGTTGGGATGTTTTGGGTTTTCTGCATCGTATCTGAATAATCCTGTAAACATAAGGCCGACGAGTAAATCGGCAGCCGACAGGGAAGACGTGGGATGGCCCGAGCCGGCCTCGGTAGTAGAAATAAGTATGAAATAGCGGACCAGCCTGGCAAGCTTTTCCAGATCAACCGTCCCTGCTTTATGGCCGGGAATGCCCTTTTCTTCATCTTTCATGTGGCACCTCACTATATGTGCTGAATGGTTTAAGGTCCAGCACTATTTTTGATTATTCCTCCATCGGTTGGGGGCATATGTCCCAGCAGAAGCGCCCCAGAATTATCGATTATAAATTGATAGATTGCCATCGCCACGATTTTTCATATTATATAGTAAACTATAACTAAAGGCAGAATCTTTTCCTTCAGTCTCCCATTCGGGTCCACACTCGAAAACTAATAAAATCTTATAGCCGTTTAAGCTTTCTGTCAAATACTTTTATGCGGGGCGCTTTATATTCCTCTCATAATTGAATTATAATTCTCTCAATATGGTTGATGCGGGCCCTATCAGCCCATTGATCCCAACGAGAGGTAACATATGTACATAGTCATGATCACTCCGGAATGTGCCCCTGCCGCCAAAGTGGGGGGCCTCGCAGATGTTGTTTACGGTCTCTGCCACGAACTCGATATCCGGGGAAACGATGTCGAGATCATTCTGCCGAAATACGACTGCATGCGGTATGATCAGATCTACGGGCTGAAAATGGCCTATGACGACCTGTGGGTCCCTTTTTATGAGCGATGGGTGCATTGCTCTGTCTTTTTCGGTTTCGTCCACGGAAGAAAATGCTTTTTTATCGAACCGCATTCAGAGAGGAACTTCTTTAACAGAGGTGTTTTTTACGGTCATAACGATGACCCGGAACGGTTTGCTTTTTTTTGCAGGGCGGCCCTTGAGTTTATGCTCAAGTCGAACAAACATCCCGATGTAATCCACTGTCACGATTGGCAGACGGGTATCGTCCCGGTGCTTCTCTTTGATATGTATAAACGTTATGGCATGACCCATCCCCGCGTTTGTTATACCCTGCATAACCTCAAGCATCAGGGAGTGACCGGAGAATTTATATTGCGTGCCGTAGGACTCAACAGGGCGGATTATTATCTTCACCCCGACCGTCTCGGGGACAACGCCAATCATTCCGCCGTGAACCTCATGAAGGCCGGCATTGTCTATTCTAACTTTGTGACTACCGTGTCTCCCAGTTATGCCTGGGAGATTAGACATTCCGAACTGTCTTACGGACTCGGTCATACACTTCACGTCCATGGGCAGAAGTTCGGCGGTATCCTCAATGGCATTGACTACGACGTATGGAACCCCGAGATCGACCGGCATATCCCAACCCGGTATAGCATCAATGCAGTCCAGGACAAATACAGGGACAAAGAGGCGCTTTGCCACAGGCTTCTCCTCCGGCAGGTTTATAAGCCCATCATATCGTACATAGGCAGACTGGACCATCAAAAAGGGGTGGGACTGATAAGGGATGCAATATTTTATGCCCTTTCAAACGGCTGCCAGTTTGTTCTTCTTGGTTCGGGCCCGGACAACGGGATCAACAATGATTTTCTCCATCTCAAACACCACCTGAATGACAATCCCGACTGCCATATCGAGGTCGGATTTAACGAGGAACTCTCGCACCTTATATATGCGGGGTCCGATATGATGATTGTCCCGAGCCTTTTCGAGCCCTGCGGGCTGACCCAAATGATAGCCCTGAAATACGGGACAGTGCCTGTAGTGCGAGCGACCGGGGGATTGCGGGACACAATATTTGATGCCGACTACAGCCATAGGCCCTATCATGAGCGGAACGGATATGTATTCAACGACTTCAATTTCAGGGGGATCGAGTCAGCGCTGGAGCGCGCAATCGGCATGTGGCATTTCTACCCGCACCATTTCAGGGAGCTGATGGTAAACGGCATGCGCTATGATTTTTCATGGAACCACCCCGCATATCACTATCTGAATATTTATGAGCATATCAGGGACAAGTGAGAGATTTATCGTTGTAAGTAAATATGGAAACTCATGCAAGGTTTGAATTTGCCTGAAGTCTGCTGCATATTCCGCGATGACCGGACAGGCGCGAATTCAGATGATTGATAAAACTGTTTCTCTTTTGATAGTATTCCACCAAAAGCATGTCGCCGGCAACCTTCCAGCTGTCTAGCTACTCGATCAATCTATGGGCAATTCCCGTTGCCTGTGCAGCGCTCACCCTCGCATCGCTTTCCCTGAAACTTTTTTATCAAGAGCGTCTTGAACGGACCAGCCTGACGCTCAACCTGGTGACATTCTTTATGCTGATATGGCAGTTCTCATTTTTTTTTATGTACAGCTCAACCAATGCATCCGTTGCTCTTTGGTGGGCAAAAGCAGCCTATCTCGGTGTCCCTTTTATTCCAGCCGCTCTTTATTTGTTTGTCATCACCGCATTGGACCTCTATGATAAGCATAAACGGCTTAACGCCATAATCTGGGCACTATCCTTGTTTTCTTCCATCCTCATAGTAGGTACGGACCTGGTCGTCAGTAAAGTTAAGCATTTTCCATGGGGGTATTACCCTCAGTATACTTCGTGGAGCATAATGTACCTGATCCCTTTCGTGATTGTCCTGGGGATGAGCTACCATAAACTCTTGCTGGCCTATAAGCAAGAAGTATACAGCCTTAAGCGGCGACTTCGTATCAGGTCATTTCTCCTTGCCTTCGGTATAGGCGGATTGTCTGTCGTAGATTATCTCCCCAAATTTGATCTGGACATATATCCCGCCGGCTACATGGCGATATTGGTCTGCGTGGTGATCCTCAATAGGACCCTGGCAAAATACCAGCTTATCGATATCACCCCTACGTTTGCGGCACAGGGCATTCTCGATACGATGGATGAGGCCCTTATAGCAATTGATGCGGAGGGGATTATCAGGCTGATCAATCATGCAGCCACGGTGATGTTCGGACAGTCGGAAAAGGAACTTCTCGGAAGGCCGTACTCTGTGATTTTCGGCGAAGGCGCACTGCCGGTACTTGACGGAAGCTCCTCGTCCGATGCCCTATATTGTTATGAATTATCCTATGCTCAACCTTACGACGGCCGGCAAATCCTCAGCATGTCTGCGTCTTCCATGAAAGACGAGAGCGGGCGCGTTATGGCCACTGTTTGCACGGTCAGAAATATTACCGAAGTCAAACGGATCGAATCGGAACTCAGGGATGCACATGATATCCTCGAAAGGAAAGTCGAAGAACGCACCCTTGCCTTGAAGTCGGCCAACGAACGGTTAAGTCGTGAAATACAAGAACGGTTATTGACTGAAGAGGCCTTGCGCAAGAGCGAGGAGATGTACCGGCTACTGACCGACATTTCTCCCAATGCGATCTCAGTTGCTGACCCGTCCGGTATCATCCTCATGCTAAATCGCCGGGCACTTGAATTGTATGGGTATGAAGACGATGCCGGGGTGCTCGGCCGGAGCATCTTCGAGTGGGTAGCTCCGGAGGAACGTCAACGTGCCGCCTCTGCATTCGAAACCCTTCTGAAGGTCGGTATTGTTACGAACATAGAGCTTTCTCTTCTAAGGAAGAACGGATCGTCCTTCTTCGCCGTCATTAGCGCCTCATTGCTTCGAGGTCCCCACGACGATCCTCAGATGGTGATAATCGTGACGACCGATGTTACGCAAAAGAAGCTGATGGAGGACGAGCGACTGAAGTTTCAGAAACTGGAGGCGATCGGAACGTTGGCCGGTGGTATCGCCCATGATTTCAACAATCTGTTGCAAGGTGTGTTTGGTTATATATCTATTGCCAAACTGAATGCAGCCGATAAGGATAAGACTATCGCTGCACTGGAACAGGCAGAAAAAGCGCTCGATATGTCTGTGACCCTGACCACACAGCTTCTGACCTTCTCGAAGGGCGGAAGACCCGTCAAGAAGAAGATTCCCCTCCAGCCGGTGATCGAGAACTCGGTGAGGTTCGCATTGAGCGGATCCAGCGCTGATTACCGGATCAACCTCGGCACAGACCTCTGGCATGTGGAGGCAGATGAAGGGCAGATCGGGCAGGTGATCCAGAACATAGTGCTCAATGCCGACCAGGCGATGCCAATGGGCGGCAC
>Ga0181533_1002077_pt1 | contig 24235 bp, 26 predicted proteins | sample PEATcosm2014_Bin_45_FD_119772 | JGI IMG/M metagenome (GOLD analysis project Ga0181533, IMG submission 119772) | Peatland microbial communities from MTU Mesocosm Facility, Houghton, MI, USA - PEATcosm2014_Bin11_60_metaG | ecosystem: Environmental > Terrestrial > Soil > Wetlands > Peat | place...
GTTCTTTTCCTTTCTGTTTCGTTGTGGGACAACGCTCAGAAAGGATGCTCATGGGCAGATCTTTTTTCAGCATAGCTCTTCCTCTAACCCCGTTCAGAGAACGGGGCTTCCCTGTTCAGGAGTAAATCACTCATATTACTCATCTTTAGCTCGATTCTCAGTTCACATTTTCACTTGTAGATTGCTATTATGCAAACAGTTGCAAATAAATCGGCTTGTCGTTTTTTGCGCCATCCCGGACAAAACTCCGCCCTCCAAAACTCCAATTTCTCCGATTTCTCCGATTTTCTGAACGACCCAAAAGTAGCAGGTCAGAGCTACCGGATTCTCAGGCGCGTCCTTCACCGGATTATCGAGTCAACACAATCCGGGGACGCGCGCCACCCCGGCCGCTGCCGCCCGGCGCCCCTTCAACCGCTCTTGGCCCCCAATAATTCCCCCAGTACCGCGCCCAGCCGCTGCGACGCCGCCACCGTCTGCTGCTGGAACTCGATCAGCTTGCCGATTTTCCAAGGCCGGCTCACCACGGCCCAGATCAGTTTCGCGTGATTGATTCGGTCCTCCGGCGTCATCAGCGCGTTGAAGTCCAGCGGCAAATCCTGGCTGGCGTCATCCAATATCACCCGGATCGTGGCGCTGGGAATCTTCTCTTCCCGGCAGATGTTGCGGATCGCGCTCGACTCCATCTCCACCACATCCGCCCCGGTGGATTTCCACAGTGCGCTCTTCTCCGCCGCCGTGATCGCCACGCGGCGATGACAATGGAACGTCGCCCGCACCGCGCCCAGCTCCTCGAGCTTTGCGCCGTATCCCGCGTCGAAATCCTGCTCATAGACAATCGTCCCGAACTTCAATCTGGGATTCAGCCCCCCCGCGAATCCCGCGGTGATCACCCGTTTGGGCTGCACCAGCGCGATGGCCTGGCGAATCCCTTCCACCGCGTTTCTGCGTCCCATCCCCGTCATCCACGCCTGGCAGTGCAAATGCAGCCAATCCGGGAAAAACCGCGCCTCCTCCTTTACCGCCACACACACCAGCAGGTCCACCGGCTTGCCATCCAGTTTTCCAATCGGGCCGTACTCATTGCGCGTCTTGAGCATGATCGGCTACTTTATCCCACAGAGCCGCTCTTTCCAAATCTTGTAAAGCAGCGCCGTGGCCTGAACATCCCGCAGGCAATACTCGGCGATCTCCCGGAACCGTTTCTCCGCCAGCATCTGGTTGATGTCCATCCCCGTCACCCCGTGGCTCTTGGGCGAATCAATCCCAAACGCCTTGCAGTAAAAATCCAGGTTGAACCGCCGCGCCGCCCCGTCCCTGCCGCTGACCCCGTAAAAGGTCAATTGCTCCATCAGGTCGCAATGCGGCTCCACTTGATACCGGTAACCCAGCCAGTCCCGCCGCGACACCGGCACATTCAACAGCGCCGAGCGCAGGTAAACAAACGGCACGTCAAACCCGCGCCCGTTGAAGGTCACAATCGAATCGTAGCGTTTGGCCACCTCCCAAAACTCCCCCAGCAACTCCCCCTCATCCGCACAGGCGGTGAACTCCACCGCCCCCGGCTCCGCGGCGCTCTGCTCGCAATCCTCCGCCACGAACAACACCTTCCCCCGGTTGCTTTCCGCGTTGAGCATGGCGATGCACACCACCTGCGCCGTCAATGGCCAGAGATTGAACTGCCGCAGAATCTCCTCCTGCCGCGCCTGCCGGGCCGCCGGGTCGGCCAGGTTCAGCGCGTCCCGAAAAAGATACTCCTGCTGGGCGGCGTCAAACTGCTCGAGCGGGAGCGCGGAGGTTTCGATGTCAAAAACTAATTTCGCCACGCCGGCCACCATAGCCGCCCCCGGCGGCGGATGCCAGCGGGAAGTTGGATCTCAGTCAGCCCCGGGGGCCGGCGGGGCGGCCTTTTCGTTGTGGCGGCGGATGCGCGCGCTCATGGCTTTGAGCAGCCGCACGGCGAAAAACGGCGTCTGCTGCACCATGAACAGGAACCGTTTCTGATTCACCGCCGAGAGTTTGCAGTTGGTTTTGGCCACCGCGCTCGCGCTCCGGGGCGCGTCGTCTATGAGCGCCATTTCCCCAAAAAAACCCTCCGGGCCAATCGTGTCCACAACCTTCTTGCCCAGCCGAATTTCCACTTCGCCCTCCTTGACGACATACATCACGTCGCCCGGTTGACCCTGCGCAAAAATAATCTCCCCCGCCACGTAAAGTCTTGTGTCGTTGTCGTTCATCGGTCAGCCGGGAATTAGAGCCGCGCCGCCAGCCGCTGTAAAGTTCGCGCGTGTTACAATCTTGTGACGGCGCCCGTGGCGGCGCCGGCGCAGGGATGGGCTTTCCGGCGCTCCCGGGGGTCAAGCCGCCGGCACATCGCCCAGGATCTGGGCATCCCCCTGTTTCCAGTATTGCATTGCTCCGCCTTTTCAGGAACGTTGTGCTTGCAAAATCCGTTCGCTCCCATAGATTGATCGGCTCACGTTGGATACTATGAATTTACGCAGTTTGAAGTTCCTGCTCGCGCAGCAGCCGGGGATCAACCCCACCGCCGAGAAAATCAAGTTGTTCCTCCTCCTCGGCGGCATGGTTCTTTTCTTTTGGTTCATGATCATCCAGCCCCAGCGCAAGCGGGAAAAGGACCTCAAGACCATGCTCAGCGCCCTGCGCCCCGGAGACAGAATCGTCACCAACAGCGGCATCGTCGGCGTCGTTTTGGCTCTCAAAGACAAGACCGTCTCCATCCGTTCCAGCGATGCCAAACTTGAAATCCTTAAAACCGCCATCGGCGAGGTCACCGAGCGGGGCGGCAGTGAGGGCGGCGCGTCCTGATTTCCCCTTTTTCCCATGAAAAATCCTAAATTCTGGTGGGCCTTGATCGCATTCCTGGTCATTTGGTCTCTTTACGAAATCTATCCCCCGTCCAACCAAAGCTTGATCAAGGAATTCAAGAAAGACGCCGACGAGGCCAGAAAGGATGCCACCTTCAATAAAATCGTGGACAAAGCCGAGGCGCTGCAGCTGGCCAGCCCAGAGCCAACACGCGAATTCGCCGATTTGACCAACGCCATCGGCACCAACGACATCCAGGGCTATTTCCCTTACATGAACGTCAAGGCTCAGGAGCGCCCCACCTACGCCCTGCTCAACATCCTCCAAAAAAAAGCCGCCGGCAAAATCCATCTCGGCCTCGATCTCCAGGGCGGCACGGAATTCCTGGTCAGCCTGGAAACCAACCGCGTGGTCTCCTCCGACACCAACTTCAGTGTGGTCAACGCATCGGAAGAAAAGAAGCGCCTAGTCTCCCAGGCCGCCGATATTCTCCGCAAACGCGTGGATGCTCTGGGCGTGGCAGAACCGGTCATCACCCCGGAAGGCGGCGACCACATTCTCATCCAGTTGCCCGGCCTTTCCCAGTCCGCCCAGGACGAAGCCCGGAAAAACATTCAAAAAGCCGCCTACCTGGAGTTCCGCATGGTCAATTCCCAGAGCGACGAGTATTTGTCGCAAACCCCGCCCCTCATCCCGCCGGGATTTGAAATCTTGCACATGAAAAGCAAGGCCGCCGATGGCAGCCCCGTCCTCCTTCCCCTGCTCCTGGAAAAGAAAGCCGCCTACGGCCTGACTGGCAAAAACATCAAGAGCGCTCATGCCAGCCGCGATGCCTCCGGCAACCCCGAAATCGAGGTGGAATTCGATTCCATCGGGGGAAAGCAATTCGGCAAGCTCACCACCGATCATTGGAAGGGTTCCGACAATCCCGCCCGCATGGCCATCGTTCTGGACGGTGAGATCGTCACCGCGCCGGGCATCAACGAGCCAATCCTTGGGGGCCGCTGCAGCATCAGCGGCGGCGCCATGGACATTAACGAAGCCATCAGCGACGCCAACGCCTTGGAAAACCCTCTCGAGGCGCCCGTGGATATTGACTCGGTTCGCCAAGTGGACCCAACCCTGGGCAAAGATTCCATCAAAAGCGGCGTCTATTCCGCCGTGGCTGGCACCTTGTTAGTCGTTCTGTTCATGGCCTTTTATTACCATCGTTGCGGCCTGCTGGCCGATTTCGCCATGCTGCTCAACCTGGTCATTTCCCTGGGCATCATGTGCTCCATCGGAACCACCCTCACCCTCCCGGGCATCGCCGGCATTGTCCTCACCGTCGGCATGGCGGTGGATGCCAACGTGCTCATTTACGAGCGCCTCCGCGAGGAAATGGCCCTGGGCAAATCCATGCGGGGCGCCATCGCCGCCGCTTACAGCCGCGCCTTTGGCACCATTTTCGATTCCCACACCACCACCCTCATTTCCGCCATCATCCTCATTTACATGGGCACCGGGCCTGTCAAAGGCTTCGGCGTCACTCTGACCATCGGCGTGGCGTTGAGCCTCTTTACCGCCCTAGTCGTCACCCGGCTCATCTTCGATTTCCTGCTCGCCCGCGGCTGGCTCAACAAGGTCGGCATGCTGCATGTCATCAAAAATCCGGAATGGGATTTTATGAAGTGGACCAAGGTCACCTACCTCTTCTCCGCCCTGGTCATCGTCGTCGGATTCGGATGGGGCATCCATCGCGGCAAAGGCATCGAAGGCCCGGAATTTGCCGGGGGCGACGCCGTGACCCTGAACTTCGCCCAGAAGGTGGACGTGGACAAATTGCGCAGCGCGCTTTCCAAGGTCGGCCAGACAGAAATTCAATATCAAAGGGGCGCGGGCGCGGAAACTTTGGAAGTCGTGGCGCCCGAAGGCCAGGCCGGCACCGTGACCAACACCCTGCTCACCTCCTTTCCCGCCGCCGGTTTCAAGGTCATCGGCAACAGCTCCGTCGGAGCTTCCGTGGGCGAGGACATCCAGAGATCAGCCGTCATCGCCTCTTTCATGGCCCTCTTTGGCATCTTGATTTATGTCGCCTTTCGCTATGAATTCTCCTTCTCCGTCGGCGCGGTCATAGCGGTCATTCACGACGTCTTCGTCACTCTGGGCATCTTCTTCATCTCCGGCCGCCAACTCAGCGCCCCCATGGTCGCCGCCATTCTCACCATCATCGGTTTCTCCCTCAACGACAAGGTCGTCATTTTCGACCGCATCCGGGAGGACTTGAAACTGGCCATGCGCGGCACCTTCAGCGAAATCATCAACAAAGCCATCAACCAGACCTTGAGCCGCACCATCATCACCTCCGGCACCGTCTTCCTGTCCACCATGTGCCTCTACCTGTTTGGGGGCGGCGTCATCAACGATTTTGCCTTCACCTTTTTAGTCGGCATCATCACCGGCACCTATTCCAGCATCTTCATCGCTTGCGCCTTGGTGCTTTGGTGGCACAAAGGAGAGCGTCCCAAGACCGCCACCCAGGTTTCCATGCAAGCCACCGGCGGCGCCCTCAAAGCCGCCCCCGCCCGTCCGTAGCTAGATCCGGCGGACACGGCGACGCGGGAAAAACTGGCGGTCCTTTACGCCGAACATTATCACCGGCTGGATCTGGCGGTGGAACAACTCGAACAACTGATCGGCTTTCCGAACGAATCGCCCAAACACATCGCCCAATGGCTCAACCTGCTGGCCGATCTGCACATTCGGGTGGGCCACGACGAGGCGGCCGCCGAGGCCGCGTTGCGGCGCATCCTCGAACTGTACTCCACCCCCGCGCTGGTGAAGCCGACGATGGCCCGCCTGGCCTCGCTGCACGGGGAGATGAAAGCGGGCCGGAAACCCCAGCTCAAAACGCTGGGCCGCTACGAAAAAGACCTTGGCCTGAAACGGACTAAGGAGTGACGGTCAATTGGAGGGCGATTTGCTTGTCAATTTCCGCCGCCAGATAAATATCGCCACCCATTTTGGTGCGGGCCTGCACCTGCAACCGGGTGACCTTGTCATCCACCTTGGTGACTCTGACAAAGACATCGCGCTCGTTGATTTTGGCCTGGAAGGTGTTGTCCACCGTGTTGTCCACGAGCAATTTGCCATTGCTTTTGAGCACCACCAGCGTCGCCGCGGCCACCTGGTCCACCGGGCGCGGGTATCGGGCGTCTATGCTGTCCTTGACCCACGGCACGCCGCCGGTGACATGGCCGGTGTTGGTGGCGACGCAACCGGAGCCAAGCAACACCAAGGAGGAGGAAACCACTGCCAAAAAAGTATTGATCTTCATAATTTTCATCTCGGCCACTATGCAAATCCCTGCCGCCCCCGCCGTCAAGCACTAAAAAGGCATTCAATCGCGAAAATTCTCGAACGACAGGGCGACGGGAAAATCATGCGCCCGCACCGCCGCGATGACCGACTGCAAATCATCCCTGGCCTTGCCGGTGACGCGGACGGCGTCGCCCTGGATCTGGGTGGTGACCTTCAATTTGGTTTCGCGGACAAAGGCGGCGATTTGCTTGGCGACCGGCTGTTCGATGCCCTGTTTGATGCGGATGACCTGGCGGGCGTGGCCGAGCGGGGAGACGTCCGGGGCGACGGTCTCGACGTTCTTGAGGCTGACCTGGCGCTTGGCGAGTTTGCCGATGACGATCTCGTGCAGGGCGGCGAGCTTGAACTGGTCCTGGGCCGACAACTTGATCTCATTTTTTTCGAGGAGAATTTCCGCGTTGCTCCCCTTGAAATCAAACCGGTTGGCCAATTCCTTTTTGGCCTGGTTGACGGCGTTTTCAATTTCCATGGAACTGACTTCAGAAACAATGTCGAATGACGGCATGGACCAGACTAACGCCGGTTTGAAAAAAGGGAAACGAAAAAAGCGACCCGGCGCGCTCAAGGGTGTTCGTGCCGGTTTGAGAATGCAGATGTCCAAGCGCCGAGCCAGGGCCTTTGTCCGCTCCATTGGAGCGGCTTGACCGCACACTTGACGCCGCCGCGAGATCTGAATAATTTTCCCCCAACAAGAGCCATTTGTGAAAAGCGATGCCAAAACCGTGGATGAGTATCTTCAGGCGCTGCCACCGGACCGCCGCGCGTCCATCAGCGCCTTGCGGGAAGTCATCCTGGCCCACCTGCCGGAAGGCTACGAGGAACGATTGTGTTGCGGCATGATTGGTTACGTGGTGCCGCACAGCCTTTATCCGGCTGGATACCCCTGCGACCCAAAACAGCCTCTGGGTTATGCTTGTCTTGGTTCGCAAAAGAACCACATGGCCATTTACCTGATGAACGTCTATGGCGACCCGGCCACCGAGGCGTGGTTTCGAAAGGCCTGGCAAGCGACCGGAAAAAAGCTCGATATGGGCAAGTCGTGCGTGCGCTTCAAGAAGTTGGAGGACGTGCCTTTGGATGTGATTGGCCAGGTCATCGCGCGCACGCCAGTCAACAAATACATTGCCGCTGTCGAGAAGGCGATGGCCGCCCGGAAGAAAAAAGACGGCTAAGGATAACTGATCGCCGCCGGGAATTGGCGTCATGCGGTGGCGGCATAATCTTGACAAGAAGGCGCGGCGAACATGAGCCAGCAAGCAAGAAGGAATTGAAAATGACTTTAAAAATGGTTGCTGTCAGCGTTGGCCGCGATATGAAACCACCTCTTTTCCTCCGCGGAATGTTGTTGTGCCTGTTGACGGCTTTGACGGGATTGCCCGCCCGGGCGCAGGCGCCCGCAAAGTTCTTCAAGGATTCGGACATGATGAACATCGGAGTTTATTATTACCCCGAAGCATGGCCGTCCAATCAATGGCCGCGGGACATCGCGAACATCAAAAAGATGGGATTGGAATTTGTGCACATGGGGGAGTTTGCCTGGGCGTTCATGGAGCCGGAGGAGGGAAAGTATAATTTCGACTGGCTGGATGAGGCGGTGCGGCTTTGCGCGCAAAACGGATTGAAGGTGGTGCTCTGCACGCCCAGCCCGGCGCCGCCGGCCTGGCTGGTGAAAAAATATCCCGAGGTGCTGATGGTGGACGCGGCCGGGCGGCGCATGGAACACGGCTCGCGCGAACAGGCTTCGTGGTCCGTGCCGCGTTACCGAGATGAGGTGGAAAAAATTGACGCCGAACTGGGCAAACGCTTCGGCAACAACCCGGCCGTCTGGGGCTGGCAGCTCGACAATGAATTGAGCCATTACGGAAAGGATTATTCATACGAGGAAGGCGCGCAGGGGAGATTTCGTGCGTGGCTCAAGCAAAAGTACGGCACCATTGACCGGCTGAACGAGGATTGGGGGGACGCTTTCTGGTCGCAAATGTACCAGAGCTTCGATCAGATCCGCATTCCCAACCCGGAGGAACTGGTGGCCCTTCCCAATCCGCACGCGCAACTGGATTTTGAGCGGTGGTTCGCGCAGGAGGCGGCGGATTATCTTCGCTTTCAAACGGGGGTGCTGCGGCGTTACGTCGGGCGGCGGCAGTTTATCACCAGCAATTTCATGAACATGCACAGCCAGGTATATCCGCCGCTCAACGGAGCGGATTTTGACATCATCACCTGGACGCTGTATCCGGCGCACGGAAACGTGGAGCCGGAATTGCTGGGATTCCGGCTGGGGAACGGGAATGAAATGGGTTTCATGCACGATTTTCTGCGCAACATCAACGGCATGGAAGGGCTGATGGAGCTTCAGCCCGGGCAGGTCAACTGGGGCGAGGTCAACCCGCTGCCCTATCCGGGGGCGGTGTATATGTGGATCATGAGGGCGTTCGCGGCCGGCTCGAAGACGGTTTGCACGTATCGCTTTCGGGAGCCGCTCTTTGGCAATGAGCAATACCACTACGGGCTGGTGGGAACGGATGGGGTGACCCCCAGCATCGGCGGCGAGCAGTATTCGCAAGCCGCGCATGACATTGCCAAGTTGCGCGCTCTTTACAACGCCGCGGCGCAAATCCCGAAGGCTTACGACGCGCGGCGTGTGGCCCTGCTTTACAACGTGGAAAACCGATGGGACATGGACAACCATCCGCAAACGACGCGCTGGAGTTCGATGGGCCATGTGCTGAAGTATTACGGCGCGGCGAAACGGCTCGGCTGCCCGGTGGATGTGCTGACGGAAGACAAGGATTTTTCGCGCTATCCATTTCTCATCGCGCCGGCCTATCAGTTGGTGGACGCGAAGTTGGTGGCCCGATGGAAGGACTATGCCGAAAAGGGGGGACATCTGGTCCTGACGTGCCGCACCGGGGAGAAAGACCGGCGCGGGCAATTGTGGGAAGCGCCCTGGGCGGGACCGATTCTGGATTTGATCGGCGCGAAGATTCCGGCCTACGACGATTTGCCCGCCCCGTTCACGGGCAAAGTCTCCGCCGGGGGAAAATCCTACGCCTGGGCTTCGTGGGGGGAGCAACTGGAGCCAGCGTCGCCGGAAACCAAATCGCTCGCCCAGTACAGCGACCAATTTTACGCGGGCAAAACGGCGGCGGTGACGCGGCGCCTCGGCCAAGGGACGGTGACTTATGTGGGAGTGGACACGCTGGACGGGGATCTGGAAACCGATCTGCTCCGCGGGGTGCTGCAAGAGGCGGGAGTGGGGACGGCCAATTACGACGCGCAGTTTTTTGTGGACTGGCGCGACGGTTTTTGGGTGGCCACCAATTTCACATCCAAGGACCAGCCCGCGCCTGTTCCGGACAACGGGAAACTTCTGCTCGGCGCTAAAATCCTGCCCCCCGGCGGCGTCGCCGTCTGGACAGAGTGATACCATTAACAAAATCAACTCGACTCAGGGCGGGGAAATTGGCAATGTCGCATAAAAGCAGAATTCATGTTCGAGGCTTTAAAACGATTTTTCACAAAACCCGCCAAGACGGAGCCGCCTTCCGCTCCGCCAGCCCAACCTCAACCCTTCAAGCCCGCCGCCGCGGCCGCGCCTGTCGCGGCAGCCGCGACGACTGGGCCGGCGGCGAGGCCCGCGCCGGCGGCAGCAGCACCCGCATTGGCCGAGGCCGAGGGAATGATCCAGTTGCCGCTGGCAACAATTGTGGCGGGGCTTTCACCGAGTCTGGCGGCGCTGGTGGTCTCCCCCGGCAGCGGGGCGTTCGCGCTTCCGGTGAAAACGGCGCTGGCGCAACTGGCGTCGGGGGCGGTGAGGATTCCTTTTGGAGCGCTGCGGCAGGGGTCACCGCCCGGCACTTTCGCGGACAACGCCAGCCAGGACAAATCGCCGGTGAGTTTGCCGTTGCCGCAAATCCTGGCGTCCATTGATCCCGCGATGCTGGCGCGGCGTCCGGGACAGAAAGTGACGGCCGTGCCGGACAGCGTGACGAGTATTTTTGGCAAAGTCCACCCGTTCAGCGCGGCGAGCGTGGTTAGTCCGGCGGTGTCTGTGGCGCCCGAGCCGGAGAGACCCATCGCCACGCCGACGCCAACGCCTGCGCCAACGCCTGCGCGAATTTCTGCTCCCGCTCCCGCGGCCGCGCCGCCCGGGTTCGCCGCGCCAAAAGCAGTCGCGCCTGGTTCCATTCCTTTCCCCGCGCCCAAAGCATTGACGCCAGAGCCGGGGGCTTCGCCTTTCACGAAACAGCCGGTGACACAATCGCTTCCAAAGAACCTGCCAAAGCCGGCGGGCGCCGCGCCGCCGCCTTTTTCGCCTGGCAAGCCGCCCGGCGGCTCGCCGCTGCCTTCGATGGCGCCAAAAGCGCCGGCGCCAGCCGCGATGCCTTTGGCCGCGCCGAAAGCGCCGGGCGCGCCCGCGCCCGACGTTGCGCCGCAGGAATTTTTGGCGGTGGCGGTTTCGGAACTCATGGAAGCGTGGCCGCCGCCGGTGCAACAGGAGATCGAACAATTGCAGTTGCGCAGCGGGAAGGTCTGCCTGCCGGTCTCCAGGCTGGATTCGGCCATGAAGACGGGCCGGGTGGTTTTCACATGGGGGGAGTTGAGCTCCTGGCTCCAGCCCCCGCCGCGGGAGAATTTGGCGGCCAACCGGGAAACGGCGCTGGAACTGCCCTTGAAAGTCATCGCGCCGCTCTTTATGGCGCGACGCCATCCGGGAGCGGCACAAAAGAAGGTGACGATTGCGGCTCAAATCCCGGATATTTTCGCCGGCATGGCCAAGGCTCCCGAAGCGGCAGCAGCGCCCGCCCGTGTGGCGGCAGAGCCGGCGGCGGCAATTCCAGTCGCGGCATCCGCGGCGGCAGGGGCGAGCAGGCTGGGGGAGATTTTTGGGCAACCGGGGAAGAAGGAGTGGTCTCCACAAGACATCACGCGGAATATTTGCGCGCTCAAAGGTGTAGCCGGGAGCGTGCTGGCGATGAGCGACGGATTGTTGATGGCCGGGCAGTTGCCCGCGCCGATGAGAACGGAAACGGTGGCGGCGTTTATGCCGCAAATAGTCGGGCGCGTCAGCCAGTATGCGGGGGAAATGCAATTGGGGCCGGTGACGGGCGTGGTCGTGGCGGCAGGGCGGGGGCAGTGCGCGCTTTACAAGGCGGGGAAACTTTATTTGGCGGTTTTGGGCCATCCCGGGGAAGCATTGCCGGAAGGGATGCTGGGGAGGATCGCCGCGGAAATAGCCAGACGCAACCCATAAACTTATGGCCATCATCAATCAAGCGAACAAGGAATTACAGGTCAAAATTGTATATTACGGACCGGGCAAGGGGGGAAAGACGACCAACCTGGAACAGGTCCACTCGCACGTGGGCAACGTGCAGGAGAAAGGCAAATTGGTCTCGCTGGCGACGAGTTCGGACCGGACGTTGTTTTTCGATTTTTTGCCGATCGAAGCGATGGCGATCAAAGGATTCAAGACCAAGTTCCAGCTCTACACGGTTCCGGGCCAGGTGATTTACAACATGACCCGCCAATTGGTGTTGCGCGGGGTGGACGGGATCATATTTGTGGCCGATTCGCAATATGAGAAGATGGCGGAGAACGTGGAGAGTTTCCAGAACCTGGAGGACAACCTCAAAACGCTCAAGCTGGACCTAGCGGCCATCCCGTATGTGTTGCAGTACAACAAGCGGGACCTGCCGAATGTGGCGCCGGTGGAGTATCTGGAGTTTTTGCTCAACAACCGCGAAGTGCAGGTGCCCTCGTTCACATCGGTGGCCTCGCAATGCGAGGGGGTGTTTGAATCCCTGAACATGATCACGCGGATGCTGCTCAACAAATTCATCAACGAAGGCGCCCGCAAGCCCGCTTAAAATGCCCGGCCTCCCCCAACTGATTGAAGAGGACGTGCAAACGCTGGACGCGGCGCTGGACGAGCTGCTGCGGCGCAGCGAGGCCAGCGCGGCGCTGGTGATTGACAAGGGCGGCCCGCTGATCAGCCAGCGGGGGGCGGTGGAAAAACTGGACGCCACCACGGTGTCGGCCCTGGCGGCCGGCGCCTTCAGCGCCACCCAGATGATGGCCGAGCATCTGGGGGAGACGAGCCTGGCGCACATTTACCAGCAGGGGGAGCACTCCAGCCTGCTCATCAGCAACGTGGATGAGAACCTGCTGCTGATCGTGGTGTTTCCGGCGGAGTTGAGCGTGGGAGCTGTCAAGTATTACGCCGGGGACGCGGTCCGCCGCATCGCCGCCCAACTGGACAAGGCCGCGCGGCGCGAGCCGGGGACCAACCTGGACCTGGTGTCCATGAACATGCTGGATGTGTCGGGCGTTTTCCGCAAAGCCGAGTGACCCGGCGACGGCCCTTTTCCGCCGGCAGACGGCGCCCGGGGGCTTCAAAGCGACTTGTGGCTTCCGTCGCAGAAGGGCTTGTGTTTGGTCTGTTTGCAGGCGCACCAGGCGACGGATTTTTTCTCCGCAATCTCGGTTTTGAAGGGAGTAAACCCGGTGCCTTTGTGGGCGCCGTCGCAAAACGGCTGCGTTTTGGAACGGCCGCAGGCGCACCACCAATAGACGCCAGGCTCGGCCGGTTGCACGATGGGAAATTTCTGAAAGACAATTGGCTCACTCATGAGCCTTGTTGTAAGGACAAAGCGGGTCCGGCGCAACTGAAATGGGAGGGCGAGGCAACTGAAAAACGCGATCATTTAACCTTGAAATTTGGTTGAGATGGGGTAAGACTGCCTCTCGCGCGGCGGCGCGGGGACAGCGCCGAAGAAGCGCAACCAACATAAGACCACCAAATGAAACGCTGGGCCATTCTTGTCGCCGCTTTATATTGTCTGATGCTGGCCGTCTTGACCGTGCCGGTCATCGCCCTGGCTGCCACCGACCTTGATTTCAAAAAAGCCGCGTCGGCTTACGCTCAATGGTTTTATTGGGCGTTGCTCCTGGTCATGATGCTGGGACAATGGGCGTTGTTGGCGGTGCCGGCGCGATTCGCCAGCCGGCGCCCGGTGACGCGCGGGTCGCTGCTGCCCACCGTTCTGGCCTCCGGCTTGATGATGGGGGGACTGGCGGCAGGAGCGGTCGGGGCGATCGCGGAGTTTGCCAGGTTCGATATCCTGGACCAGAACGGCTGGAGTTTGCTGGGGGTGATGGCGTTGACTTGGTGCTTGTGGTCGCTGATTTTCTTCCGCCTGGGCCGGAAAGAAAACCCGGCCGACTTCATTTCCCGGCAAAGCCGGACGCTGCTCAAGGGCAGCATTCTCGAACTGCTGATCGCCGTGCCGACTCATATCGCGGTCCGTCAGCGCAATGAGTGTTGCGCCGGAGTTTTGACGTTCATCGGACTGGCGACGGGGATTTCCGTGATGCTGTTTTCCTTCGGTCCGGCGGTGTTTTTCCTGTTCGTCGCGCGCTGGAGACGGCTGCATCCGGAGGCCGCCGGGGCCGGGGAAAGCGCGTGAGGGATCTTATTTCCCGAATCTCTTTTACACTCACTCATTTCTTCCCATGAACTTCTGCGGCGACTTTGAGGCGCAGGGCGTTGAGGCGGATGAAACCGGTGGCGTCGTCCTGGTTGTAAGCCTGGGTGGGGTCGGCTTCCATGGTGGCGAGGTGGGGATTGTAAAGGCTGACGGGGGATTTGCGGCCGGCGGTGATGATGTTGCCCTTGTAAAGTTTGAGGCGCACGGCGCCGGTGACGTTTTTCTGGCTCTCGGCGACAAGGGCCTGCAAGGCGTAGCGCTCCGGGGCGAACCAAAAGCCGTAATAAACCAGTTCGGCGTACTTGGGGATCAAGGCATCGCGCAGGCGCATGACTTCGCGGTCCATGGTGATGCTTTCCATCTGGCGATGGGCGAAATGGAGGATGGCGCCGCCCGGGGTTTCGTAAACGCCGCGGGATTTCATCCCCACGCAGCGGTTCTCCACCAGGTCCACGCGGCCCACGCCGTGTTTGCCGCCGAGTTTGTTCAGGGACTGCATGACGCCGAGCGGGGTGAGTTTTTTGCCGTTGACGGCCACGCAATCGCCGCGGAGGAAATCCAGGGTCACGTACTCCGGCTGGTTGGGGGCGTCTTCGGGCGACACGCTGAGGACATACATGGCCTTGTGTTCCGGGGCGGAAGCGTCCAGCCAGGGGTCTTCCAAAATGCCGGCCTCGAAGGAAATATGGAGGAGGTTCCGGTCCATGGAGTAAGGTTTCTTGGCGGTGGCTTTGACGGCGATGCCCTTGTCCTGGCAATACTGGATCATTTGGGCGCGACCGGGGAATTGGGCGCGGAAGGAGGGGTCGCGCCACGGGGCGATGACGCGGAGTCCGGGGGCCAGGGCGGCGACGGTGAGTTCAAAGCGCACCTGGTCGTTGCCCTTGCCGGTGGCGCCGTGGGCGACGGCGTCGGCCTTTTCGGCGCGGGCGATTTCGATCATGCGCTTGGCGATGAGAGGGCGGGCGATGCTGGTGCCGAGGAGGTACTGGTTTTCGTAAACCGCGCCCGCCCGCATCATGGGGAAAATGAAATCGCGGGCGAACTCTTCCCGCAAATCATCTATGTAAACTTCGGACGCGCCAGTTTTGCGCGCTTTTTTTTCTAGGCCGCGGAGTTCCTCCTCCTGGCCGATGTCGGCGCAGAAGGCGATGACTTCGGCGTCATATTTTTCTTTGATCCACGAGAGCAAGACCGAGGTGTCCAGTCCGCCCGAATAGGCCAGTACAATTTTCATTGGGTGCGATTTAAGCAGAGGAGAAGGGAAAAGGGAATCAGGAATTGGGAATCAAAAGTTTTATTGAAGCCGCCCTACGCCGCAAAGACCGCCTGGAACGCGGCGCGGATGTCGGCGCGAATTTCCTTGAGCTCTTCCATAAACCGGGCCGCGCTCTCAAAACCGCAGCGCGTGGCGACCCGCTGGAGCGCCTCCTCCTCGTCGGGCAGCTCGCTTTCGCCCTCACAACTCCAGAGCCGCAGGATGCCTTCCACGCGTCGTAGTCTCGCGTAGCTCCGCAGCAGGGATTGGCCGGCGGCGGGCGCGAGCAGGCCTTCCTCCACCGCGCGGCGCAAGGCCTTCCCGGTGTTCGGCTCCAGCCAGCCACCAGTCAAACAAAATGTCTGCGCCAAAAACTCCGCGTCCATCAGCCCGCCCGCGCCCGTCTTGATGGCCAGCGCCTCGCGCCCGGGCGGGGTGCGCTCCTGCCGGGTGCGCTCGCGCATCCGGGCGATTTGCGCCTTCCAGTCGGGGCTGTATGCGGCCAGGCCCGGCGGCGGCGCGGCGGCGGCGGAAGAGGAAGGAAGAACAAAACCGGCGGCGACGTTTCCCGGCGTGAAATTGGCCAAAGCGCCCGCCAATTCCTCAAATTGCCCGCCCAGGGCCATGTTCCCCGAGATGGGGCGCGCGCGCGTCAGCGCCTGGATTTCCCACAGCGCGGCGCGCCGGCGGTAGTATTCTTCGCAGGCGTCCAGGGGGTGGACCAACAGGCCCTTCTCGCCGTCCGGGCGCAACCGTGTGTCAATATGAAACACAATTCCCAGCTCGGTGGGGCGGGCCAGGAGATCCTTCACCTCCGCCGCCAGGCGCTGGCAGTCGGCCAGGTCTTTGGCGCCGGCGGGGGCGACAAACAGCAGGTCCAGGTCCGACCCGTAGTCCAGCTCGGCGCCACCCAATTTGCCCAGGCCGAGGATGCACAAAGGGGCGGCGGCCAGGCGGTGCTCGCGGCAAACCACTTCCAGGGCGTATTGCAGGCAGGCCTCGGCCAGCGCGGAAAGTTCCCCCAAATTCTGCTCGAAATCCACCAGGCCCAAAATGTCCCGCAGCCCGATGCGCATCAATTCGGCCTGGTGATAGCGGCGCAACCAGCCGGATTGGTCCTTGTCCCCCAGGCCGTAGCGCAGATCGCGCAGGATTTCCCCGGCGCTTTTCGGCCGACGCAAGCGCCCGCCGGCCTCCAACTCGTCCACCAGGTCGGGGTTGCGGATCGCTCTTTCCGCCAGGAATTCCGAACGATCAAACAGCAGCAGCAGCAGCTCAAACAGGGCGGGCTTGCGGCTCCACTGTTCGTAGAGCGTGGCCCGCGCCCCATAGGCCTCGATAAAGCTTTGCAGCCGCACCAGCACCCGGTCCGGATCCGAAAGGCGCGGCTTGGCGGCGCCCCCGCCGGGGCCGGGCTGCGGCGGACAGAGCGCGAAAAACTTCGGCAGCAGATCGCGCGCCAGTTCGGCAGTGCGGGCGGAGACGTGGACATACCCCGGCCCGTTGACGAACATCTCCACCATGCGCAACGCCCGGTCCACCTCGCGGAAATGGTGCCGCGCCAGCCATTCCTTCCACGGCGCTTCCTCTCCGAAATCCCCGGGCAGCACGGAGGCCGGGGCCGGTTCCCCGCCGCTGACGATTTTTTCGTAAAGCCGCCGGATTTGCCGGCAATGCGCCTGGCGGGCCGACTCAAAGGCCGGCAGCGAGGCAAATCCCATCAGACGGGCCAGGCGTTCCCGCTCCTGGCGGGGGGTGGGGATGGTGTGGGTTTGCTGGCCGGCCTCCATTTGCAGGCGGTGCTCCACATCGCGCAAAAAGAGATAGGCCCCGGCCAAATCCTTGGCCTCGTCGGCCGGCAGAAGGTGATAGGCCGCCAGTTTTTCCAGCACGGGCACTGTGGCGGCTCCCTGGAGAAAGGGCACCCGTCCGCCGTGGAGCAGTTGCAAGGTCTGGACGATGAATTCCACTTCGCGGATGCCGCCCCGCCCCAATTTGACATTCCGCTCCAGTTCGCCGGCTTTGACGACTTGGCTCTCCAGGCGGCATTTCGTCTCCTTGACATCGCGGAACAGTCCCTCCCCCAGCGAACGGGGATAACGAAACGGCTGGATCATTTCCAGAAACTCTGCGCCCAACTGCGCGTCGCCCGCCACCGGGCGCGCTTTGATGAGCATCATGCGCTCCCACGTCTGGCCCCATTGCGCGTAGTAAGTCTCGAAGCTGCCCAGCGAGCGCACCAGCGGGCCGTCCGCCCCTTCAGGCCGCAGGCGCAGGTCCATCCGGTAGAGCGCGCCCTGCGGCGTCAGGCGCGTCACCTCGGCGATCATGCTTTCCGCCAGCCGCTTGAAAAACTGATGGCTGGCCATGCTTTTGCCCGTTTGTTCGCGGGGGCGCGGGCGTGTTTTGAACACATGGCCCTCCTCGCTGTAAAGAAAAACAACATCCACGTCCGAACTGTAATTCAGTTCCTGCCCCCCCAGTTTCCCCAGGCCCAGCACACAAAACCCGGTGGCCTGCCAGCGGCCGTCGGGCGCGGCATGATAGGGCTGGCCCAGACGCCGCGCCAGCGGTTGCAGACAAAGCCGCAAGACGGCTTCCAGACAGGCATCGGCCACGTCGGAAATCTCGCGCATGATTTCCTCCGTCCCGCCCAGGCGCGCCAGGTCGCGCGCTGCGATGCGCAGCATTTCCCGCTGCTTGAAATCCCGCAATTTGGCCAAGGCCCCTTCGATCTCCTCCCGCTCGAGCGCGGGCTTGAGCCATGCCTCGATTTCCCGGCGGAAGCCTTGATCACGGCGGGGATGTTCCAGCGCGCCGGGTTCCAGCAGGGGCGGCAGCCAGGCCGGATGCGCCTCCAGCCATTCCCCCGCCTGTTGCGAGCCGGCCAGCAGCCAGGCCAGGATGCGCGCTTGTTCGGCCGAAGGCCTCTTGAGAACCGCCGCCGCCCCGCTTTCCCGCAACCGGGCCAGCCAGGCTCCCGCCCTCTGCGGATCGGCGCACGTCTCGATGGCTTTGCTGAGCGTTTGCGACTGCATGCCAGCAATGTAAAGGCATTCGCCCCCAAACCGCAACCGCCTGCGGCGGGGAGCGTGGTTTTATGAGAAGTTACCCAGCATCGGCCCCCTTCGGCCCTTTCACGTCCCCTCCGGCCAGTGTCTGGTTGCTTCGAGCGATTCGCCTGTTTCCAGGAGACTCTTCAGGCTGGCGAGGATGGGCGGCCATCCGTCCGAAAAGGCTTCGAGGAACTTCGATCCGGGTTTATCAACCTGGTGGATGACGGTGAACTTGACCGACTCGCCCTGTTTTTCGAGCTTGTAGGTCAGACGCGAATAACCTTCCGCGCGCAATTCGGGTTCTAATTCATGGCACCATGTCAGGACGAGCCGCCGCTCCGGTTTGATTTCGAGGATTTCGCCGCTGTCCGCGACCCGCCCGTCGGGGACCATGATTCGCCAGGACGCCCCGGGCTTCCATTCGGATTCCTGCCATGTGGCGAACCAATAGCGGCGGGTGAATTCCGGTTCGGTCAGCGCGCGCCAAAGTTTCTCCGGCGTCGTGCGAATGTAGGTCACGTAAGAGAATTTGGGCTTTTCCATGGTGTCAAGTTTCTGATTTCACGGGAGAACCATAATTCAAACGCGCCGCCTTTCAAATGGTCCTGTTTTTTTTGCGTCCAAGGGATCGCGCCGGCGTCCGCCGGGCTGAAAAGCCGCGTGATTTTTTTCAGCCAGTTGGCGGCTTTCTCTTGGTTTCATTCGAGTTAAGAAAACAAACTGCATGGGTTCAGATGGAAAAACCCAAGATTAAACTTTGAACTCCACTGGCGCGACAGTATGAACATGGGCCGATGGCTGCCGCAAACCACTTCTCCCCCTGGCATTGGGCTGGGTTTGTCCTCATCGTGCTGGTTTGTCTGGCCTTGGACCTGGGTGCGTTTCGCCGCAAATCTGCGTCGGGCAATTTCCGGGAGTCGTTGCGCTGGAGCGTGCTTTGGCTCCTCCTGGCCCTGGGTTTGGCCGCAGCCCTGGCGGTGTGGCGCGGACCGGAACAAAGCCTGCAATTCCTGGCCGGTTACGTGGTGGAGTATTCCTTGTCGCTGGACAACTTGTTCGCCATGGCCCTCATTTTCGCCTGGTTCGGCGTGCCCCCGCCGCTGCAACACCGCGTTTTGTTCTGGGGGATCATTGGCGCGCTGGTGATGCGCGGCCTGATGATCGGGGCGGGGATGGCCTTGCTGCGAGAATGGAACTGGCTCCTCTATTTCCTGGGCGCGTTTCTGCTCTGGGCCGGCTGCAAATGGGGCTTTTCCCGGCAGGCGCCGGTGCAACCGGAAAAAAACCGCCTCGTCCGCCTGGCTCGAAAATTCTTTCCGGTGACCCGCGATTTCGACGGGCGGAAATTCTTCGGCCTCGTCGCGGGCCGCCGCGCCCTCACCCCGCTGGCGCTGGCGTTGTTGACCATCGAGGCCACCGACCTGGCTTTCGCCACCGATTCCATCCCGGCGGTTTTCGCCGTCACCCAAGACCCCTTCCTGCTCTTCACCTCCAACATCTGCGCCGTGCTCGGGCTGCGCTCGCTTTATTTCGTGCTGGCGGGGGCGATGGGGTATTTCCGTTACTTGAAAACCGGTGTCGCCCTGGTGCTCGTGTTCATCGGGTCCAAAATGCTCCTGTCCCATTGGCAGCCGGTTTCCACCGCGGTCACGCTCGCGGTGGTGGCCGGAGTGATCGGGGTTTCGATTCTGCTTTCACTGGCCGCCTTGAGCGGGCAAGGCAAGGAGTCATCCCAATGAGATTCCGCTGGTCCTTGCCCAAACCTGCGCTCAACGGCTGCGCCGCGACGCTGGCGTCCGCCCTGGGCGTCTCTCCCCTGCTGGCGCAATGCCTGGCCAACCGGGGCCTCACCGAGCCGGAAAGGGCCGCCCGCTTCCTGCGCCCGCGGCTCAAGGATTTGTCGGACCCGCTGCTGCTCCCAAACATGGCTGCGGCGGTGGATCGTCTGCTGCTGGCCCGCCGGCGCGGGGATTGTCTGGTCATCTTTGGCGACTATGATGTTGATGGCGTCACTTCCGTCGCCCTGCTCCTGGAGACCCTGGGCGCGCTGGGTTGGAACGCCAGCCATTATTTGCCCCGACGGCTCGACGAAGGTTACGGCTTGACGCAGGAGGCCGCGGAACATTGCCTGCAAAAATACCCGGTCCAATTGCTCCTGGCGGTGGACTGCGGCTCCACTGCCGCGGACACCATCGCCTGGCTGGGCCACCAGGGCGCCGATGTCATCGTGCTGGATCATCACCAGGTTTCCACGCCGCCGCCTCCGGCCCTGGCGCTGGTCAATCCCCGCCTGGCCAGTCCGCCCAGGCCCGATGTGGAGTTCTGTTCCGCCGGGCTGGCCTTTAAACTGGCCCATGCGCTGCTCAAGCGCCTGCGCGAAGCCGGCGAGCCGGCCGCCGCGAATCTGGATGTGCGCCCGCTCCTGGATTTGGTGGCGCTGGGCACCATTGCCGACTTGGTGCCCTTGACAGGTGAGAACCGGATTCTCGCCAGCGCCGGCTTGGAACGTCTTAGCACAACCCGGCGTCCCGGTTTGATCGCCCTCAAAGTCGTGGCGCAATGTCCTTCGCCCATAGGCAGCTACGAGGTGGCCTTTCAACTCGGCCCGCGCCTGAATGCCGCCGGCCGCCTGGAAGACGCCGAAGACTCCTTGCGACTTTTGCTGGCGCGCGATGCCGCCTCTGCCTTGCCGCTGGCCTGGAGCCTGGACGCGCGCAACCGCCAGCGCCAGGCCATCGAGCGCGCCATCGCCGGGGAAGTGATGGCCGCCGTCAGCGCCCGGCTCGACCGCCAGAAGGACCTCGTGATCGTGGAAGGACAGGCCTCCTGGCATATCGGCGTGGTGGGGATTGTGGCCTCGCGCGTCGTCAAACGCTTTCACCGGCCGGCCATCATTCTGGGCGGCGACGGCGAGATGTGGCGCGGCTCGGGCCGGAGCATCGAAGGGTTCGACCTGGCGGCGGCGCTGTGCGGTTGCGGCGACCTGCTGGCGCGTCACGGCGGTCACAGCATGGCGGCAGGAATCACCGCCAGGCCGGACCAGGTGGACGCTCTCCGCCGGCGCCTCAACGAACTGGCGCGGCTGTCCCTCAAACCCGAAGACTTGGAGCCTTGCTTGAAACTGGATGGCGAAGTGACCGGCGCGGATCTCACCCTGGCGCGCCTGGAGGAATTGGAGACCCTGGCTCCGACGGGGCAAGGCAACCCGCCGGTGTTATGGATGATGCGCGGCTTGAGCCATCGCCTGCCGCCGCAGCGGATGGGCCGCGAAAACCAGCACGCAAAACTGCGCTTGACAGATGGCCGCGCCGCCCTGGAAGCGGTGTGGTGGAATTGCGGCGCCGCCGCCATGCCGGAGGGGCAGTTCGATCTCGCCTTCATCCCCGCCATCAACCAATTCAAGGGCGCGCGGTCCGCGCAACTGGTGGTCTTGGACTGGCGCGCGGCGGGTTAGCGAGCGCAATGCGGGGAAGCGGACGCGTGGCGCGAATGGATTTGAAGGATGGGAGAGCAGCCGGTTTTTAACGGAGAAATCGGAGAAATTGGAGGAATCCGGAAGATGCTTTTCCCCTCCATTTTAGTTGCATATAATTGCACCACAATTAGTTAGAACTTTATCCTCCTTCGCTAGAATTACGGCGGACGAGACGGCGACAAGCCGGAAGGCAGGCCATCCAAAATTCAAGGCCCGCAAAGAAGGTGACTGGGGGAAGGCTCAAACAAATCATTCTTCCAACGCGGCGAGCATGGAATCCAATTGTCTTTCCTCAATGCCCGTTGCGGTTCCTGCGACGATGTGCCCGGCGATGCTTCGCAAGATGTGAGCCTGATCGGGAGGCACCCGTCCTAATGCGTCGTCGAGCAAGGTTTTAACAATCGAGACGAACGTGTTGCCGTTGTAATTGCAAAAGGGCGCCAGGCGGTGACATTGAAAACAGATTTGCAAAAGTTCAGGGAGGGTGAATTGCTGCAAACGTTTCCGCTCCCACAATTCCTTTGCCGGAGCGTAACCGTCCGAGGTCGGCTTGTGGAGGGCTTTGCGGGCATCGCAAAGGGCGGCATTGATGGAAACGACCGTTTCCCAGGGAACGACTTGAAGCCACTTTTTACTCAGGCCGGCCATTGCGGCGGTTGGATTTTGATTTTTTGAGCCCGGTTTTGATCCGTTGCAAAGTTCTCACGCCTTCGCTTTTCATGTAGCCTTTGCCTGTCCGCGCCAAAACCGGTTCGGCGAGGAAACGCGGCTGCATCCGCAGTCCTTGTTTGACGGCTTCTTTCAGGAATTTAATTTCAGCCGCTGTCATGATTCAATTTTAAGCGATTGTCTTCTCATTGGCAAATTGAAAAAACGTCCGTAACATTCCATCTGGCATGGCAGGAGTCACCAATGCCGCGGACTGGTTTTGTAATTGACAACACGGGTTTTCCTCTAAATTGCTCCAAAAGGACAACAGGGGATTTAATCAATACCGTGTCGGGGATACAACGGGCGGGGAAGCGGAGACATGCTACTGATCTCTGCATAATATAGTGACATCTTTGTGGCCTTGTGCTAATGTTTGCGCATGGGTAATCCAAAAGGCGTAAAACGCGATTCGGCACAGTTTGCACAGCTGGAACGGCGGCGCATCAAGGCCGCCCAACTTTTCGACCAAGGCTTGAGCCAGTCTGAAGTCGCCCGCCAAGTCGGCGTCCACCGGCAATCGGTCAGCCGCTGGCACAGCGCGTGGCGAGACCACGGCCCAGCATCCCTTAAGAAAGCCGGGCGCGCCGGGCGCAAACCCCGCCTGACCGACGAGAGCTTCCGCCAGTTGGAACGCGCCCTCAAAGAGGGCCCCGAAGCCCACGACTTTGGCACGGCGCTCTGGACCACCCGGCGCGTGGCCACCATCATCCAACGGTTGACGGGCGTCCAATACCATGAGGACCAAGTTTGCCGACTTCTGCAAAAGCTGGGTTGGAGTTGCCAGCGGCCCACCACCCAGGCTCGGCAGCGCAACGAGGAGGAAATCGCCCGCTGGCGCAAAGTGCGTTGGCCGCAACTTAAAAAAAAGCCCTCCGGGAGAGGCGCATCCTGGTTTTCATCGACGAGAGCGGATTGAGCCAGAAGCCGCACCGGGTGCGCACTTGGGCCCCGCGCGGCCAGACCCCGGTCTTGCAGTTCGACTTCAACTAGAAAAAGCTCTCGGTCATCGCCGGGGTGACGGTCTGGAACTTTTACTTCCGACTTTACCCCGGCACTATCAAAGGCCCTCAGGTGATCGAATTCCTCCAACATCTGCAACGGCACATCGGGGGGAAACTGCTGGTGATCTGGGACGGAGGCCCCATCCACCGCAGCCGGTTGGTGCGGGACTATCTGGACAACCTGACAGGCAAAATCTGGGTGGAAAGGCTGCCCGCCTATGCGCCCGAACTCAATCCCACCGAGTATGTCTGGGGTTACTTCAAGCAACACGAACTGCCCAATCTTTGCGCCACCGACTTGGCGCAGTTGAGTCAGTTTGGGCGCAAGGCCCTGGGCCGAATGCGACGCAGGCCCAAATTGGTCACCGCCTTCTGGAAACAAGCTGAACTTTGGTGAAATTGTCACTATATTATGCAGAGATCAATAATTCCAGCCTTCTGGGGCACAATTCGAGCATGAAGAAGGAGTTCGTGTTTCAAATCGAACAGGACGAAGGCATGCTGGTGGCGACCTGCCACGAGCCGGAAATGGCGACCCAGGGAGAGAATCTCGACGGACTCCCCGCCATGATTCGTGATCTCATCCGCTGCCGGTTTGACGAAGGCGATGAGCGCCTGGCCTGGGCTGTGGTTAGTGCCTTAATTTGGGGAGCGCGTGCGCCTATAGCGAAGGAGAAGCGGGCTGGAATGCGTAGGGGGCAGTTGTTCTCGCCCGATTACACTGTCAATCTATTTGCCGACGTTGAATTTTGGATGGAGCGCATGCCTGCGTTGCTCGGTTCGGCGCCCAGGCTTCGGCAGGCTGGCGCAAAGCGGTTATTCCCTTTGCTGATTTGAGATCACGCGATCAAAAATGCGCGCCGCTGAGTACTTGGTGAAGCTGCTGCGCAGCCGCGGAGGAAACGATAATATGCGATTATGCGGGACTGACCAGAATGGCAGTTAGTTTAGGCGTCGAAAAGCCGCGGGGTTTTCATGAGGCGCTGGTGTCAAGACGATAACGATTTTGATGGGGAATCTCCAGCCACTGGTGCCGGTGGTTCATCAGGCGTGGA
>Ga0181533_1002080_pt1 | contig 24190 bp, 20 predicted proteins | sample PEATcosm2014_Bin_45_FD_119772 | JGI IMG/M metagenome (GOLD analysis project Ga0181533, IMG submission 119772) | Peatland microbial communities from MTU Mesocosm Facility, Houghton, MI, USA - PEATcosm2014_Bin11_60_metaG | ecosystem: Environmental > Terrestrial > Soil > Wetlands > Peat | place...
TAAAAAGAAATAACTGATTTTCATTCTCGCAACATACCAGTAAAAATCCAGATGACATTCTCCGGTTTCCCGGACACTTGTAAATGATTCCCGGGATTTTATAATCTATAAAAGGGAGAAAATGAATAAAAAACGTCAGAAAATCCACGATCAGATCTTTATTGTTTGTTCTCTGGGTCTTGTTTTTTTTATGCCCATCTTTGGGAGAATATTGCCTTCAGTAATCTTTCTAATGGTCATCAACTGGATCATTGAAGGCGGATTCAAAAAAATCCCTGCCATTTTCCATGAAAAGCACAGGATCCTGACTATTTCATTTACTGTAATTTATATTTTATACCTGGTTGGAATGCTGTATTCAAAAAATATGAAATACGGCTTTTTTGACCTGCAGATAAAACTTTCAATGTTACTCTTCCCCCTCATATTTGCCACCATTGACAAAGACTTCCCGATCAGGAAGCTGACAACAAATGTGTTTAAAGCGTTTATTGCAGGTTGCGTCACAGGTACGTTGATCCTTTTCATCATCTCAATCTGTTCTTTCCTTGGTTCCAGTAACCCTCAGGTCTTCTTCTATACAATCTTTTCAAGATTCCTCCATCCTTCCTATCTGTCCATGTATCTGAACCTGGCAGTTTCGATACTTGCTTATTACATGATCCAGAAAGAGCAACCGTTGACAAAAAAACTCCGCATTCTTTTCTTCATACTTGCCTTCTATCTTTCGTGTGTGATCATCCTGTTAAGCTCAAAAGCCGGAATCTTTTCGCTTTTATTTCTTTACCTGTTGATCGTCATTTATTTACTGGTCATTAATAAACAGGTATGGAAAGGACTCTTGTTTTTCTTCCTGGTCCTGGTGATATTTTATGCGGGATATAGTTTCCTTCCAATAATTGCTGAACGCTTTAAAAAAGTCGAATCTGTTTTATCGGAACAAAAGAAACCTTCCCCTGAAAAAATGGAAAGCAACAGTGAACGGCTGGTCGTCTGGAAGGCGGCGATTGAAGTAATTCGAGAAAACTCAATTTTTGGTGTTGGTACTGGCGATGTAAAAGATGCACTGCTGCTGGAATACCAAAAAGAGAACAGGTCATTGGTTTACAACATGCGATTGAATGCCCATAACCAATTTCTGCAGACTTATATAGCATTGGGAATTTTGGGGGTATTGCTGCTTTTATCGGGTCTGGTTTTGCCGGGTTGGTTAGCCATCCGGAGGCATCATTTCATCTACTTTTCTTTTCTTTTGGTATTTACTATCAACATTCTTGTTGAATCAATGCTGGAGGTCCAGGCAGGCGTGATCTATTATGCCTTCTTCAATGCTTTATTATTTTCAGGGTTGGAAATCGTTCCAAATAAGGTCCCTGATCCCAATTGAACATAAAAAAACGGGCACATATCCATGTGCCCGTCCTGAATCTTAACCTGGAACTTTAAACAAGTCCCTGGGCTAACATAGCATCAGCAACTTTTACGAAGCCGGCGATGTTGGCGCCTTTTACGTAGTTGATAAATCCATCAGGTTCTGTTCCGTATTTAACACAGTTCTGATGAATATTTATCATGATGTTGTGTAACTTCTCATCAACTTCTTCCCGTGTCCATGACAGGCGCATGGAATTCTGTGACATTTCCAGTCCTGATGTGGCAACGCCACCTGCATTGGCTGCTTTCCCTGGTCCATAGAGGATCTTTGCTTCGAGGTAAACTTCGATAGCTTCGGGTGTAGAAGGCATATTTGCACCTTCTGAGACACAGTAGCAACCATTCTTTACAAGTGTTTTTGCATCTTCTCCGTTAATCTCATTCTGGGTTGCGCTTGGTAATGCAATGTCACATTTTACTTCCCATGGGCGTTTGCCGGGGAAGAATTTTGCTTCACTGTATTTGTCGCAATATTCCTTGATACGTCCTCTCTTGACATTCTTAAGGTTCAGAACGAAAGCAAGCTTATCAGCATCAATACCCTTCGGGTCATAGATATAACCTTCGGAATCCGATAAAGTAACAACTTTACCACCAAGTTGTGTAGCTTTTTCAGTTGCATACTGGGCGACGTTACCTGAACCGGAAACGACCACGGTCTTTCCTTTGAAATCAAGTTTACGTGTCTTCAGCATTTCAGCTGCAAAGTAAACCTGTCCGTAACCCGTTGCTTCAGGGCGGATAAGACTGCCACCCCATTCCAGGCCTTTACCGGTCAAGACGCCGGTGAATTCATTACGCAACCTCTTGTATTGTCCAAACATGAAACCGATTTCACGGCCACCAACTCCGATATCTCCTGCAGGTACATCGGTGTCAGGACCGATGTGACGCTGAAGCTCGGTCATAAAGCTTTGGCAGAAAGCCATTACTTCATTGTCTGATTTGCCTTTGGGGTCAAAATCAGAGCCTCCTTTTCCACCGCCCATGGGCAGGGTCGTTAAACTGTTTTTAAGAACCTGTTCGAAAGCAAGGAATTTCAAAAGACCCAGATAAACTGTCGGGTGAAAACGCAAACCTCCCTTGTAAGGTCCGATAGCGCTATTCATTTCGATACGGAAACCCCTGTTGATCTGGATTTCGCCCTTATCGTTCATCCACGGAACCCTGAACATGATAACTCTATCAGGTTCAGCAATACGCTCAAGGATTTTGGCAGTTTTGTACTTCGGATTTTCCTCAATGAAGGGAATCAGAGACTCAGCAACTTCCTGAACAGCCTGGTGGAATTCTTTTTCCCCCGGGTTTTTAGCGATGATCTTAGCCATGAATTCGGCGACCAACTGGTCATACACATTTTTTGTCATATGAGTAAAGAGTTTAATTATTAATTTGTTAAAAATTTCACAATATTAAGGAAAATATCATTACCGCTATGCAACTCAGTAGGATTTTTTTTCTTTTCCGGCGGAATACAACCAAATCACCCTTTCCCTCTCACCATTCTGCCGTTTGATTTTCCCACCTTAAAAAGATTATGTAATTTTACGCACCATCCGGTTGGTTTATGCCATCGCTTAAAAAAACCTGATTATGCAGCCTGTTGAAGAAAATTCCGGTAAACAGCCGATTGGTCACAATTCGATAGATGTCGCCAAGCTTCTTTATGACAATCGCGAGCGACTGAAAGAACTTGCCGCCATAAACCAGACCACCGCTATACTCCGCACCGGTAAACCCATCGAAGAAGCACTTCACCAGATTGCACTCATCCTTCCCAAAGCATGGCAATATCCTGAATTTACCGTTTCAAGGATCCGCTATGCCAGTTTTGAGATCACAAGCCCGGGTTTCAGGGAGACCGAGTGGCTGCAGAAGCAGTCCTTTGAAACGATAGATAACCAGGAAGGATCCATTGAGATTTATTATCTTAAAGCATTTCCTCCTTCCTATGAAGGGCCATTTCTTGAGGAAGAACGTCACCTGATCATAAATCTCGCTAACATCATTGCAGGTTACCTTAATGGTATCAAGGGGAAAGATATCCTGAAAAAAAGCATCGATAAGGAATCACCTTCTGCCAAGAAGGAGCCCTCTGAATCGTCCCGGTACAGCCGCCAGCTTTTACAGACATTTCTGAACCGCAACAATTTTAACAGGGATATCTACCACGACCTGATGCCTTTCAAGGTCAAGGAAATACTGCTGGTTGCAAACCTGTATGATGCTTACAGCATCGAAAAGGAAGGCCGTTTTTCGGAACATGTCCTCGGGGAATTTTACCAGCTCAGCCTGAGCACGATGCCGCGTATTACAGGGGTTTCTTCTGCGGATGAGGTATTTGAGCAACTTGATGCCAAACATTACGATCTCGTCATCATAATGATGGGAGTGGATAAACAGTTCCCTGTGGAGCTCAGTAAAAAGATCAAAGAGAAATATCAGTATATTCCTGTGTTCACCCTGCTGAACAGCAACACAGATATTGCCATGTTCGATGCTGAACCTGAAAAACTTGCCTGCATCGACCGTGTGTTTGTCTGGAACGGTGATTCAAAGATCTTTTTCGCCATGATCAACTATCTGGAGGACAAGATCAATGTGGAGAACGATACCAACATCGGAATGGTTCGCGTGATACTGCTTGTGGAGGATTCCCCGAAATATTATTCATTGTATCTTCCGAATCTTTACAATATCGTTCTTGAACAGACCAAACATATTATTGAAGATGTGACCACCGATGAGCTTTACCGTATCCTGCGGTTAAAGGCACGGCCTAAGATCCTTCTGGCTTCCAGTTACGAGGAGGCCATGTTTATCTTCGAAAAATATAAGGATTTCATGTTATGCCTTATCTCGGATGTGAGATTTAAAAAAGACGGTAAGCTTGACAGCACGGCAGGATTCAGCTTAGTGAGACAGACCCGGAAAGAGATCAGGGAGCTCCCCATCGTATTGCAATCTTCAAATGATGAAAATGCCAACCAGGCGTATGAACTGAATACCTCGTTCATTAATAAGAATTCGGAAACCCTGTTGCTTGATTTCAAGAGTTTCATCACGCATTACCTGGGGTTTGGGAATTTCATCTATCGCGACAATGAGGGTAGGCAGATCGCCGTGGCCAAATCGTTGAAAGAATTTGAAGATTTTCTCAGGACCATCCCTGAGGAATCGCTTTTATATCATGCCCGGAAAGATCATTTCTCAATGTGGTTGATGGCCCGTGGCGAGATCCAGGTTGCCAAGATCCTTAACCCCGCTAAAGTAACGGATTTCAAGGATCCTGAGAGTCTCAGGGATTACCTCATCAGCGTGATCCGGAATTTCAGGAATGAACAGAATATTGGGAAAGTCATTCCTTTCGAGGAATCAGCAATTTCCGACGAACATAATATCCTGACTTTGACTGAAGGTTCTTTGGGCGGCAAAGGCCGTGGACTCGCATTCATCAATACATTAATCTACAACTACGATTTTTCCCGGCACATTCCAAATATTAATATAAGGACACCAAAGACATCTGTCATAGGTACAGATGAATTCGAATACTTTCTCGACAGGAACAAACTTCGGGAAAGGGCTGTCTATGAAGAGAATTATGACAGGATCAAGGAGTGGTTTATTGAAGGCAAACTTACGGATACACTCATCAGGAAACTCAAACTGATCATTAAAGTAATTACGAAGCCATTGGCCATCCGGTCTTCCGGACTTTTTGAAGACTCCCTAAATCAGCCTTTTTCCGGGATATTCGAGACCTATCTCATACCAAATATACATCCGGATCCCAATGTCCGTCTTGAACAATTGATGAATGCAGTTAAACTTGTTTATGCGTCGGTATACTCCAAAACTGCCAAAGGATATATTGAAGCCATCAATTACAAGATCGAACAGGAAAAAATGGCCGTGGTCATCCAGGAAGTAGTAGGGCATCATTATGAAGAGGTGTTTTATCCTCATATCAGCGGCGTTGCCCAGTCCTATAATTATTACCCTTTTGCTCATATGAAACCGGAAGAAGGGTTTGCGGTAGCAGCACTTGGATTAGGGAGATATGTTGTTGAAGGTGAACGTGCATTCCGTTTCGCACCCCATTATCCGCAACTCGAGATAAATTCTCCTGTAGATCAATATAAAGGGTCACAAGTTTACTTTTACGCGGTCGACCTAAACAAGAAAGATGTCAACCTCCTGGAAGGAGAAGAAGCCGGGCTGCGAAAGCTCGAAATAGATGATGCCGAACGCCAGGGAACCCTGAAACATTGCGCCTCAGTATTTTCCTATGACAATAACACCATAATTCCCGGGCTGAATAAAACGGGTCCCAGGGTGGTGAATTTTGCAGATATCCTCAAATATAATTATATTCCATTGGCAAAAACTATCGAGGTTGTTCTGGAAGTAATCAAAGAAGCAATGGGTTCACCAGTGGAAATTGAATATGCTGTCGACCTGAATAAGGATGATGACAACAAGGCTTCATTTTATGTCCTCCAGATAAAGCCCCTGATCGGCAATACCACGGATTATAACATAGATATGCAGAAGATCAGGGAAGAAGACATTCTTCTTTATTCTGAGAAGGAGATGGGTAATGGTTTAATAGATAATATCCGTGATGTTGTCTTCGTCGAACCTGAGACCTTTGATAAATCGAAGACCATGGAAATGGCTGACGAAATGGATAAGATCAATGCAGAAATGATCCGGGGAAACCGGAATTATATCCTTATAGGTCCGGGCAGATGGGGTACGCGTGACCGCTGGATAGGCATTCCTGTAAACTGGCCACAGATCTCTCATGCCAAAGTGATCGTGGAAACCAGCCTGGAAGGATTTCCCCTGGATGCTTCTTCAGGGTCTCATTTCTTTCACAACGTGACTTCCATGAATGTCGGGTATTTCTGCGTTCAGCCTGAATTCTCGAAGAGTTTTATCCGTTACGATATTTTAAAGGCACAGAAAAACCTCCTGAAGACCCAATTTTTTACGATAGTTACTTTTGAAAAACCGCTCAGCGTTAAGATGGATGGAAAGAAACAGATTTCAGTCATCACTCTTAAAAATGGTAATTAAATCTGAAAATTAAATAGTAAGTCACTATGCGAATTGAAAGAATCAGCATTACTCAGGGCACTGCACTTCCTGACCAGGTCAACCTTGAACTGATTGATCCCCTGATACAAAAATACAAAGGGAAAAAAGGGAATTTGATTCCATTACTCCAGGGAACCCAGGATATCTATGGTTACCTTCCCAAAATGGCTTTCGAGAAGATTGCCGGTGAAACCGGCCTGAACCTTAGCGAGATGTTTGGGGTGGCAACCTTTTACGCCCAATTTCGTCTAAAACCTATAGGCAAATATATCATCAAAGTGTGTCATGGAACTGCCTGCCATGTTCAGAATGCCAAAGAAATTTCAGAAGCACTTGAAGAAGCATTGAAGATCAAAGATGGCGAAACTACCGAAGATCGTTTCTACACGCTTGAATCCGTAGCCTGTCTGGGATGCTGTTCCCTGGCCCCGGTCATGATGATTGCCGGGCAGGCTTATGGCAAGCTTACCGGTAATGAAGCTACAAGAATCGTCAAGAATATCAGGATCGCTGAAAACAACTGATTAACTCCATAAAACACCTTAGCTATTTATGACTGGAACAACCGTTACTGTCGGGCTTGGAAGCTGCGGGATTGCAGCCGGTGCAGGCAAGACGTATGAGAAGATTAAAGCTATGAAAGAAACCGAAAAACTGGATTTTATGCTTAAAAAGACCAGCTGTATCGGTATGTGTTACCGTGAACCCCTTGTCGAGATCAGGGATGAATCGGGAACTTATCTTTATGGCGACGTCTCGGAGGGGCGTGCCATCGAGGTGATAGAAAAACATATTAACCAGAAAGAACCAATCCGGGATTACATTGTTTACAGCGATCTTTTTGATGCGCCGGAAAACAATTTCATGGAATCACAGGTGAAGATTGTTCTCCGGAACTGCGGCTATATCGATCCTGAATCGATAGAAGAATATGAAGCACGCGATGGATACAAGGCCATCGCCAAAATAGCTACTGGGAAGATTGACCGTACAGAAGTCATCCAGACTGTACTCGATTCAGGTATCCGCGGTCGTGGAGGAGGAGGTTTCCCGACAGGCCTTAAATGGAAATTTGCCAGTGCAAATAAATCTGCAGAAAAGTATGTAATCTGCAATGCAGATGAAGGCGACCCGGGTGCATTCATGGACAGGTCTGTCCTGGAAGGCGATCCTCATTCTGTTTTAGAAGGAATGATCATAGCAGCCTATGCCATAGAGGCAACACAAGGCGTGATCTATTGCCGGGCAGAGTATCCGCTGGCCATCAAACGACTCAATATCGCGCTGGACCAGGCAAGGGGGAAAGGCTACCTGGGTAAGAATATTTTCAGGATTGAAGGATTCGATTTCGATATCTACATCAAAGAAGGTGCCGGTGCTTTCGTATGCGGGGAAGAGACAGCCCTGATAGCCTCGGTACAAGGTGAACGCGGCATGCCCCGTAAACGTCCTCCTTTCCCGGCTACATCAGGGTTATGGAAGAAGCCAACCAACATTAACAATGTTGAGACATTTGCTAATATTCCATGGATTATCCTTAACGGCTCTGCAGCTTTTGCTGCCTATGGCACAGAGAAGAGCAAGGGGACAAAGGTATTTGCCCTTGCAGGAAAGGTAAGTCATTCAGGGTTGGTGGAAGTGCCTATGGGCATGACCATCAGGGATGTCATCTTCAAACTGGGAGGTGGGATCAAGAAAGATAAAAAATTCAAGGCTGTCCAGCTGGGAGGACCTTCCGGGGGCTGTATCCCTGAATATCTTTCTGATACGATTGTAGATTATGATTCTGTAAATGCCACCGGGGCCATCATGGGATCGGGTGGTATGGTAGTAATGGATGAGACTACCTGCATGGTTGATGTCGCAAAGTTTTTTCTTGATTTTACACGTAAAGAATCATGCGGTAAATGTACCTTCTGCCGGATGGGCACTATGCGCATGCTTGAGATCCTGAAAAGAATTACCGATGGTAAAGGCGTGGAAGGCGACCTTGAGAAGTTGGAAGAGCTGGCTTACCAGATCAAAGATAATTCTCTATGCGGGTTAGGACAGACAGCTCCGAACCCTGTGCTTACTACGATCAAATACTTCCGCGATGAATACGAAGCACACATCTTCCATAAAAAATGTCCGGCAAAAGTCTGCAGACCTTTGCTGACCTATAGCGTGGATCCTGAAAAATGCACTGGATGTCTGGTCTGCCTGAAGAATTGCGCATATAAAGCCATCACCGGTGAACGCAAGCAGCCTCATTTCATCAACCAGGATTTATGCACCAAATGCGGGGTGTGCTTCTCGAAATGCAAATTCGATGCGATATTATTATCCTGATGATTCAGAAAATCAAGCAAAAACTATCAAATACTGTCCGATGATGAAAGACAATTTCTATAACATAATACTCGATGGTAATATAGTAAAAGGGAAACCCGGTGAATCTATCCTCGAACTTGCCCGGCGGCATGGTGTGGATATTCCTACCCTCTGTAACGATGACCGCCTGGAACCATTTACTTCATGCTATGTTTGCGTAGTTGAGGTGGAAGGTATGCGTGGTCACCAACCGGCCTGCTCCACCAGGATCGCCGAGGGAATGAAAATAATCACCGACAATGAAGGCATCCGCAAATCACGCAAATTGGCATTGGAGCTTATGCTCTCTAATCATTATGCCGATTGTATCGGACCCTGCAAGCAAACATGCCCGGCAGGAGTGGATGTTCAGGGTTATATTTCCCTTGTGGAAAAAGGTCTTTATAATGATGCTGTTGCACTGATCAAAGAAACAAATCCACTTCCCGCTATCTGTGGACGCGTATGTGTGCGTCCCTGTGAAACAGAATGCCGCAGGAATCTACTTGACGAAAATGCAGCAGTTGGCATCGATTATCTCAAACGGTTTACATCGGACATTGACCTGCAGTCGGATACAAAATTTATTCCTGAATTAAAACCCCCGACAGGGAAAAAAATCGCTATCATCGGTGCAGGTCCCGGGGGTTTGTCTGCTGCTTATTTTCTCCAGGTGAAGGGACACCAGGCTGATATTTTTGAGGCTTCGGAAAAACCGGGTGGCTGGCTGCGCTATGGAATACCAGAATACCGCCTGCCAAACGACATCGTTGACAAAGAGGTAAAAAACATTACCGATCTTGGAGTAAACATTTTTTATAATAAAAGACTCGGGGAAAATCTCAGCTATAAAGAACTGAAGGAAAAGTACCAGGCAACCATTCTTACAATAGGCTCCCAGCGGGGTACAGGAATTGGCTGTGAGGGCGAGGATGCAGAAAATGTGTTTTCAGGAATTGATTTTCTCAGGAACATGGAAGTGACTGGTCAGCGTTATGACTTTACCGGCAAGACCATTGCCGTGATCGGAGGAGGCAATACTGCCATGGATTGTTGCCGTACCTCGGTAAGGTGTAATGCGAAAAAGGTTTATGTGATCTACCGGAGAACGGAAAAGGAAATGCCGGCCAACCCCATTGAGATCCATGAATCAAAGCTGGAAGGTGTGGAATATTTGTTTCTGACCCTGCCTAAACGAGTAAATAAAGATCATGAAGGGAAGCTTATCTCCATCACCTGCATCGGGATGCAACTTGGTGAACCCGATGCCTCAGGCAGGCGAAGACCTCTGCCGGTTGAAGGCTCTGACTTTACGATTGATGTCGATTATGCCTTGGCAGCCATTGGTCAAAAAACCGATGTGAATTTTATCGACGATATCAATGCATTTGCAGAAGGTGGGAAATTACAGATCAACAAATGGGGCGATATCGATGCAAGGAAAGATACGCTTCAAACCGGAATCCCTTCAGTATTTGCAGCCGGTGACGGTGTGACCGGCCCTGCTACCATCATAGAAGCCATAGCACAGGCCAAAACAGCTTCAACCAGCGCCCACCAGTACCTGATGAATTTGCTTATTGAGCCTGAAAAGAAGCCTTTTACCAGCCGCAGGGATAATTTTAAGAAACAAATACCACAGGATTATTCAGGCCGTTTCAGAAAACAGGTGAGGGAAGAAATGCCCACCCTGTCACCCGGTCAGCGGTTCAACTTTAAAGAAGTGGAACTGGGTTATCAATCTGAAGACATTGCCCGGCGGGAAACGCAACGCTGCCTGGAATGCGGTTGCGTGGCTTTTTTCGATTGCGATCTGCAGAAATATTCTACCATTTATAATGTCAGTCAAAAAGTATTTAACGGTGAATTCAAAGAGTACAATGTCGATTTTCGACACCCCTTTATTGAGATCGATAACAATAAATGCATCCTTTGCGGGCGGTGTATCCGTATCTGCCATGAAGTAGTGGGTGCCAATGCATTGGGGTTTGTCAACAGGGGTTTCGATACTTTTGTCGCACCCAGCCTGGGCGATGCACTTCAGGATACATTCTGCGAATCCTGCGGCATGTGCCTTTCTACTTGCCCGACCGGTGCAATGACTGAAAACGTTTTATTTAAGCCCGGCCCTGTAAGGACCGAAGAGGTAAAAACCATCTGCAACTACTGTTCTGTAGGATGTTCCATTACCCTGAACCACAGGAATGGGTTTGTCATGAAGGTGACAGGGAATAATGGTCTGGTGAATCCTGACAGAAATCTTTGCAGATACCCGAAATTCGGTTATCATTACCTGAATGATCCGGCACGCATTACTAAGCCCATGCTGAAAACTAACGGCAGGTTCCTTACGATCAGCTTTGAGAAAGCTTTTTCTTTGATCAGGGAAAAGATCACATATGTAAAACCGGATGAAAATGCTTTCTTTGCCGGCGCCAGGCTCTCCAACGAGGAAATGTACCTGGTACAGAAATTCGCAAGGGCTGCAGTAAAAACAAACAATATCTCCAGTTTTCATTATCTGGGAAGAGGAGATGCTTACCGTTCGAATTGTGAGTTCAATGTTCCTCTGGCGGATATCAGTGAGGCAAGCAAGATTTATCTCCTGGGAACAGAGATCAACAGGGATCATGCTGTAGCAGGGTTTATGGTTCATAATGCACATCATCTGAAGAAGATACCGGTTTCATTGATCACCGTGAAAGAAAAGAATTCAATGGAACACAAAGTGGATGAGGTCTTGAAAGTTGGATCGTACACATATTTTATTAAGGCCGTCATTTACTATATACTTTCTAACGGATTAGAGAACAGGCTATTCCTCGACGACCGGACCGATGGATTTGATAAGTATAAGGCATCATTGCTGAAAGAGGACTTTGATAACCTTGTGAAATTATCCGGGATCCCGGATAAAGAGATCATCGCAAGGTTTGCGGAAGATTATAACAACCAATTGAATGCCATACTCATTTTTTCAGAGAAAGAAATCTCAGCAGTTGTTTCTGCAGATCTGGTCATCCTGGCAATGATAACCGGGAAACTGGGGAAGACAGCAAATGGCATCATTGCTTTAAAAGAAAAGAACAATTCACAGGGATTGTTCGATATGGGAATAACGCCGGAAAAAGGACCGGGTGGGCAATCAATGAAAGACCCGGTTTTCCTTAAGTTACTGGAAGAAAAATGGCAGACAAGGTCCCTTCCCCAGGCCAGTCACGATATATTGAAATTGCTTTCAGGCAAATCGTTACGCAATCTCTTTATTTTCGGTGAGGATCCAATCGGTTGTGCTACGGGCCCTGCACCTGCGAAATGGATAAAGAATGCAGATTTTGTGATGGTCCAGGATTATTTCATGACCCAAACTGCTGAACAAGCTGACCTGGTCATGCCAGCGTCCTTCCCTGCCGAGACAGGAGGAAGCTTTACCAATGCACAAAAGGTGATCCAGGAATTTTATGCACTTATGAGGCTGAAAACAGGGGAAACCAACCTAGGACAGCTTGCCGGGTTATTTAAAAAGTTCGGGTTTGAGGTGCCCGATTCATCAAAAGATATATTCATGGAGTTTATCTCATTGTTGCCACAGAAACAGGATCATCCGAAACTTCTGTTCCCGGCTGCCGGTAAAAAAGAATCCACTCGTATCTTTGATCATGGATGTGATGCCGTTGTGAAGCGGTTCGAGGAAGAATTTGACGATGCATTTGCAGAGAAGTGACTTTTAATATAAAAATCATCAACACATGAAAGAATTTAAAAGTATAGACGATATCCTGGATTTTGCGATACGGGCAGAACAGGAATCGGTTGATTTTTATTCAGACCTTGCTGCAAGGTCCAAGAATGAAGAGATCAAAAAAGTGTTCCTTGAGTTTGCAGGGGAGGAGATGAAGCATAAATCACGTTTACAGGGGATAAAGGATGAGAAAACCTTACAGCTTTCACATGAAACTGTGAAGGATATGAAGATTGCCGATTATCTCGTTGACGTGGCACCAAAACCAGACATGACATATGCTGATGCCCTCGTCCTGGCAATGAAAAAAGAAAAAAAGGCCTTCATGCTCTATACATTCCTTTCTGAAGAAGCCGAAGATCCTTTTATGAAAGGATTATTTCTTACCCTCGCTTTGGAGGAGGCGCGGCATAAACTCAGGTTTGAAGTGGAATATGATGAGTAAATCCTGAAGGAGAATTAACTCCCAAAGTCCTCTTTCAGTTTTTGCACTATGAATTTGTCGATGGGGAAGGTGAATTCATCTTCGCTTAATTCCTTTACAGGGACCCACCTGAAGCATTGAGCTCCATCGGTTACTTCAGGGAAATCGAATTTTTTATAAGTGGTCTTAAAAAGATAAGGTTTCTTTGCCTTTATCAGATAATAAATATTGATAACCTGTGAGTTGACTGGTAATAATTCGGAGGCTACAAAAAAGTCGGTTGTATAATAGTGGGATATGATTTCGATCTCAGTGTTAAGTTCTTCCAGGAATTCTCTTTTCAGACAGCCGGTCAGGCCCTCCCCATAAACAAGCCCTCCACCAGGAAACTTTGTCATGAATATCCCCAGCCGGTATTCATCGGTCACAAGGACCCTTCCTTCATCTATCAAAAATCCATAGACACGGATATTGAATCCTTCATTTTCCATGATCTTCTTTTTTAGTTGCCCTGGTCATTTCTCTCTTTCCCTTTGGGCCTGCCAGTTTTTCCAGGCTGAATCCAGCCGCTTTCAACCCCCTCTTTACCGATCCTTTCACTGAATAAGTCACAAGGCAGGCATCTTGTTTCATGGACCGGTAAAGCATCCTGAATATTTCTTCCGTCCACAGTTCAGGCTGGACATCAGGCCCGAATGCGTCAAAATAAACAAGATCATAAACTTCATCCTGAAGGTCGACTTCACGCAGGTCGCCCTTTATTTTATGAAGAATAAAATGATCAGATATCCTTACATCCCGGCCCCAGGGGGCACCATGAATGGACTGAAAAACATCCGCTTTCGAAGGATCAGTCTTTTCAGGGTAATTCAGCAGCCTCACGAAGTGATCTTCCAAAGGAAATTTCTCTATCGCCGAGTAATGAACAGACTTCCCTGTTTTTTCCGAATACAGGAAGGTGAGGAATGCATTTAAACCGGTGCCAAAGCCTGCCTCAAAAATCCGGGCCGGAAAAGTACAAATCTGCTGATAACCATTATGAATAAAGATATGCATGGATTCCTGGACAGCTCCATGGATTGAATGATAATGTTCATTCAACTCCGGGATGAATAAGGTTGATGATCCATCTTCCGTGATAACAGGCTGGATGGTCATGGCCTCAATAAAGCGTTGGAAATCTGGCAGGGCTATATGCGTGCATCATCTCGTAGACAAGATCAAACACATCTTCTGCATTGGGATTGGAAAAATAATCGCCGTCGGTGCTGTAGGCCGGGCGATGGTCATTGGCGGTAAGTGTCCTTGGTTCGGCATCAAGGTACCTAAAACCATCCTGTTCTTCAATAACTTTCTGGATCATGTACGCGGTCGCTCCTCCGGGGACATCTTCATCGAAAAACACGATCTTGTTTGTCTTTTTCAAAGACTCCAGAATAGCATGATTACGATCGAATGGCAGCAAAGACCTTACGTCGATCAGCTCGACCGAAATATCAAAATCCTTTAACTGCTGAACAGCTTCCTCTGCTATCCTGACGCAAGCCCCGTAAGTAACCAGAGTAACATCTGTTCCTCTTGTGAGTATTTCCGGGATGCCAACAGGTATCCTGTATTCCCCCACATTGACGGGCATTTTCTCTTTTAAACGATACCCGTTCAGCGGTTCAATAATCAAAGCAGGATCATCGGAAGCCAGTATCGTGTTATAGAAACCTGCTGCTTGGGTCATGTTTCTGGGAACCAGTACATGAACGCCGCGTATCGAGTTGATTACCATGCTTAAGGGTGAACCAGAATGCCAAATACCTTCCAGCCGGTGACCACGTGTACTGATGATCAGGGGGGCTTTCTGACCACCTTTTGTACGATATTGAAGTGTTGCCAGGTCGTCACTGAGCACCTGCAGGCCATAAAGCAGGTAATCAAAATACTGGATCTCGGCTATTGGCCTGAGACCTCTCATTGCAAGCCCGATCCCCTGGCCGATGATCGTTGCTTCCCTGATCCCTGTATCGGTAATCCTCAGGTCGCCATATTTTGCCTGCAATCCTTCCAGTGTCTGGTTGACGCCTCCGATCTTCCCCACATCTTCTCCGAAGATCAATACATATGGATTTGTAGCAAATATCCTGTCAAAATTGGCCTGCAATACTTCACGCCCAGTGACCACGCGGGAATCTTCATGAATTTCAGGGTAGACCTCTTTCACATTCAAAGCGTTTTTCTCTGATTCGCTGTAGAGGTGCGAACTATAACGTTCTGCATTCAAGCTCAATTGCTCATTCAGCCATGCCGAAAGATCGGCCTTCATGGGTTTTTTCAAGCTGCAGTTGGTACAGACATCGCGCAGGATCTTCTTTCCGGAAGAGATAATATCTTTGCGGATAGGCTCAGAGATCTTCTTCAGATCATCAACGATCTTATCAATCCTTTCCTGCTTCTTGCAGGGACAATGAGTTGTTGTCACAGTTGTGATAAGAAGATCGCGTTCTTTTTTTATCGGATCCTGGAAATTTCTCCATGCATGGTCCCTGGCGGCCTTCGCAGTTTTGATGGCTGCAACTTCTATTTCATCCAGTTCCCCGATATCTGCAATTTCATTCTCAAGTATCCATTTTCGCATTTGTGCGATACAATCGAATTCCTTTTCCCATTCAAGCTGCTCCCTGGTCTTATAGCGTTCATGGGATCCTGACGAAGAATGACCCTGGGGCTGGGTGAGGCCCGTTATGTGGAATAACACGGGAACATGGTTTTGACGGCAGAAGCTGATACCTTCTTCATACATCCTGCAGAGAGCCGGGTAATCCCACCCGTTTTCACGATAGATCATGAAGCCGGGCTTATCTTTCGTTTGCTGAAAGCCTTTAAGCAGCTCAGAAATGTCTTCTTTTGTAGTTTGTAATTTCTTTGGGACTGATATTCCCCAGCCATCATCCCAGACAGAGACTGCCATTGGAACTTGCAATACACCGGCCGCATTGAGGGTTTCCAGGAAATGTCCTTCAGAAGTGCTTGCATCGCCAATGGTGCCGAATGCCACTTCATTACCGTTAATTGAAAAACCCGAACAGGATCTGAGTCCGGGGTTATTCCTGAATAATTTGGAAGCCAGCGCAAGCCCAAGCAAACGGGGCATCTGTCCTGCAGTAGGGGAGATATCGGCAGATGAGTTCTTCTGTTTTGTCAGGTCTTTCCATTTTCCCTCTGAATCAAGGGAGCGTGTGGCAAAATGGTTATTCATCAGCCGGCCTCCATTCCCCGGGTTTGAGGCCAGATCCGTATCACCATAAAGCTGGGCGAAAAATTCTTCCAGGGTGAACATCCCCGAAGCAAGCATAAAGGTCTGGTCGCGGTAGTATCCTGAACGCCAGTCGCCTTCCCTGAATACCTTGGCCATCGCGATCTGGGGAACCTCTTTGCCATCCCCGAAAATGCCGAATTTAGCTTTTCCGGTGAGGACTTCCCTCCGGCCAAGCAAGCTGGCCTGCCTGCTTTCACAGGCTAACTGGTAATCCTTCAGGATAACGTCCCTGCTGATCCCTGATTTATTAAGCGGCCTGGCGACCCTGAGGTTTGTACCCATGATCCAATGTCTCTGTGATCAGGAGTTAGTAATTTTCAGCTTTCACTTCGAAGTATGACATGGGATGTCCGCAAACCGGGCAATTATTCAAAGCCTTGGTCCCGAAATGAACATGTCCGCATTTGCGGCAGATCCAGAACACCTTTTCTCCTTTTTCAAATACCTGGTTCTCTTGCAGGTTTTTCAGCAATTTCAGGTACCTTTTTTCATGATCGGCTTCAATATTTGCGATGAGCTTGAAGAGTGTTGCCACTTTCGGGAATCCTTCTTCTGCAGCTATTCTCGAGAATTCAGGATATAATTCGGTCCATTCTTCATGTTCTCCGCCTGCAGCGGCGCTCAGGTTCTCAGCAGTTGTGCTGATCATTCCTGCAGGATAGGCTGCAGTGATCTCGACCGGGCCTCCCTCAAGATGTTTAAAGAATAATTTCCCATGTTCTTCTTCATTCAACGCAGTTTCTGCAAACATGGCTGCAATTTGTTCATAGCCTTCTTTCTGTGCCTGTTTGGCAAAGAAAGTGTACCTGTTTTTTGCTTGTGATTCTCCGGCAAATGCCTTTAAGAGGTTCTTCTCAGTCTGTGTTCCTTTTATACTTTTTTCCATTGTTTTAAATTTTGATCAAAGATAAAAAGAATTTTAGAATCTCAATCACTCTTCAATCTCCATGTACTCATCTTTTAAAACTCCACAAACCGGACATGTCCAGTCATCCGGAAGATCTTCAAACTTTGTTCCCGGTGGAAATCCGCGTACCGGATCTCCCTCTGCCTCATCGTACACATGTCCGCAAACCATACAACGATATTTCTTCATATGAATATTTTTAATGTGACAATTGTTTCATTTCCCAATTCACATTACACCACTCATCATTCACTTTGTCAATCTGTCACTTTGGCACTCCTCTTCTCACATCTCACTTTTCACGATTTTCATTTTCCTTCAATCCAGTTCACTATCTTGTCCGTCGTCGGTAAAGTCCCCGGTTCGACCATTCCAACAAGATGCCCTTTTTCATCGATCATAAATTTCTGAAAATTCCATTTTATCGGAGCATCCATGACCCCGTTTTCTTTTTTTGAAGTCAGCCATTTATAGATGGGATCCATATCACTGCCTTTTACTGAAATCTTCGACATCATCGGGAAAGTCACCCCGTAATTTTTTGTGCAGAATTCCTTGATCTCTGCATTGGTCCCGGGTTCCTGAGAGAGAAAATTATTTGCAGGAAACCCAATAATAGTGAATTTATCGCCACCGTATTTTTTATAAAGTTCCTCAAGCTGAGCGTATTGGGGAGTGTGACCACATTTGGATGCCGTATTGACCACCAGTACCTTCTTACCTTTGAGCTTAGAAAAATTAAAAGGCTGTCCATCAATTGTTGTCGTCTTGAAATCATAAAAAGATTTACCGTTTTGTGCATTTGCCAGCATAGTCATGGTTAAAATACTTATAATCAAAATGATGGTTTTCATATCATTAAAGATTTGCAAATTATTTATTAATGTTATTAATTAACGCTACAAATATAAAAGTTTTTGGCATAATTTAAAACAAATCTAAATTAAATCCGGATTAAATTTTTTGTCTGAAATTTAAATCAACAATAATTCACATACTGACAAAGTTTATACAGACATTTCATGTTAATGATTCTGGTACCATTTCTTCACTAAGGTTAAAGCTATATTTAAAATGAAGACAGAAATTAAACCTGGAAATAAAGCACCTCTCTTTACTTTACCCGGTTCAAACGGGCGGCAGGTCAGCATATCCGATTTTATCGGTAAACAGAACCTTATAGTCTTTTTCTATCCTAAGGATGAATCCTATGGCTGTACAAAAGAAGCATGCGGTTTTCGAGACAGTTATGATGAATTTAAAAAAACAGGGGCAGAAGTGATCGGCATAAGCATGGATAATGAAAAATCACACAAGGCTTTCGCTGTTCATCACCGGTTGCCATTTATCCTGCTTTCCGACCCGAAGGGCAAGGTGGCAAAGCTTTATGGCGTACAGAGGTTTTTGGGTAAATCGGCCAGGGCAACGTTTGTAATTGATAAAGAAGGCCTGGTCAGGATGAAGTATTCCTCACAGATCAGCATGCACAAACATATTGAGAAAGCCCTGGAACTAGTCAGGACATTATAAGTACTAAAAGGTTTAGAAATGCTCAAAGATTCCCAGCCCGAACAGTGCATAATCATATTTCACCGGATCTTCGGGATCAAATTGCCGGAGACTGGCTGTCAGTTCTTCAACTGATTTCCAGTCATTCTGTTTTCGCTTCAGCAGACCGAGTTTTCTTGCCACATTTCCGCTGTGTACATCCAATGGACACATCAGTATTGAAGAAGAGATCTTACCCCATAAGCCAAAGTCCACACCTCTGTCATCTTTCCTTACCATCCAGCGGAGGAACATCAGCAGTCGCTTGGCCGAAGCCCCCCGGCAGGGATCGGCGATATGCTTTTCAGACCTGCGGGGATGACCGGTCTCCAAGAATATTGACCGGAAACGGCACAATACCTCCCTGATCCCCGTTGCCTTGTTTGTAATAAAGAGGGGTTCAAGCCCCTGATGATTCCTGTAAATATTCTTTAAAGATTCAAGGAAAAAGATACAATCCTCTCCATTAAAAGTGCGGTGATAATATGATTCAAATCGTTTTTTTTCGGTGTCATCAGAATTCAGAATAAACTCACAAGGGGATTGATCCATCATTTGGATAAGATTCTCTGCATCCTTTACAATACTTTGCCTGCCTCCCCAGGAAATAGTGGCAGTCAAAAAAGCGGCAATCTCGATATCCTCTTTCCGTGTGAAACGGTGAGGAACCGAGATCGGGTCTGTTTCAATAAATTCCGGGCGGTTGTACTGTTTGTACTTTACTTCAAGAAAATCAAAAAGTTCCTGATGCGACAATTCCATCTGCTAACTCAAAACATTCACCGGTTTCAGCAAACCTTTCCCTATTTCGATGGCTTTCTCGTTATCGGGGATAAGATTGTGATGCCGGGCTGGTAATGATTTTTCAAGTCCTTTATGGATGAATTCCGGTGCAACCAGCGGTTTCAGCTTAAGAAAACCACCGAGCACGATCATGTTAAAAACTTTGGAAAGTCCCAGTTTCGCGGCCTCATCTGCTGCCTCAATTGAATAAATGCTGATATCCTTGCGGGAAGGAAGACGGGTTATGCCATTCGGGTCATAAATAAGAAGCCCTCCCGGTTTTACTGTTCTTTCGAATTTATCCACCGACTGCTGGTTAAGAAGGATCGCAGTGTCATAGACATTCAGGATCGGGGAACTGATCCTCTCATCACTGATAATGACAGTCACATTGGCCGTGCCACCCCTCATTTCAGGGCCGTAGGAAGGCATCCAGCTTACTTCCTTGTCTTGCATCACACCCGAATAGGCAAGTATCTTCCCCATCGATAATACACCTTGCCCGCCAAATCCTGCAATGATTATTTCTTCAGTCATATATTTACTCTTTGGTAACCGTTTCTTTTTGTTCAACCATTTTCCCGTCAACTTTGATGTCCCCAAGTGGGAAGAACGGGAACATATGTTCTTCCATCCATTTGTTGGATTGCACCGGGGTCATTTTCCAACCTGAGTTACAGTTGGATACGACTTCAATAAAAGAAATCCCTGTATTGTTCTTCTGGTTCTCGAAGGCTTTCCGGATGGCTTTTTTTGCCTTCCTTACACTCGAAGGGGTATGAACTGCCTGGCGTGTAACATAATATGTGCCGGGAAGCTGAGCTACCAATTCAGTCATTTTCAGTGGGAATCCCATTATATTAGTATCTCTTCCATAGGGACATGTAGATGATCGCATGTTGGGCAGGGTAGTAGGAGCCATCTGGCCTCCGGTCATGCCATAGATCCCGTTGTTGATGAAGATCATGGTGAAATGCTCACCACGGTTGCAAACATGTATGGTTTCTGCCGTCCCTATGGCGGCAAGGTCGCCGTCACCCTGGTAGGTGAAGACAAAACGATCAGGCCACATCCTCTTGATGGCAGTTGCCAATGCAGGAGCTCTACCATGAGCTGCGCCAAGCATGTCTATATTCATAAAGTCATAGGCGAGAACAGAACAACCTACCGGTGAAATACCGATTGTCTTATCCTGGATCCCCATCTCTTCAATGGTCTCCATCAGCAGTCTGTGAACGACCCCATGACCACAACCCGGGCAATAACTAAGCGGCCGGTCAATCAGGAGATCAGTTCTTTTATAGACGATATTTTCGTCCTTGCGTATATCAAGTTTTGCAAATTGTTCTTCCATATCAGCCTCCGATTATTTGTTTTTCCATAGCTTTTACCACTTCATCAGGAGCCGGGATGATACCGCCAAAACGCCCATAATGTTCTATTTTCAGGGAACAGTCGGCCGCGAGTCTTACATCCTCGATCATCTGTCCTGCATTCATCTCGACCACAAGCATTCCTTTGACCTTCTTTGCAAGCTCAGCAATCTGGTTTACCGGGAAAGGATACAGGGTGATAGGGCGGAACAACCCTACCTTTATTCCTTTTGACCTTGCCAGGTTTATTGATTTCTGGCAGATACGTGCTGATAGCCCGAATGCTACAAAAATGTATTCGGCATCTTCACACGAGATCATTTCATACCTGACCTCTTCCTTTTCAATTTGTCTGTATTTGGCCTGGAGTCTCAGGTTTAATCTTTCCTGTCCTGCAGGATCAAGATCAAGCGAAGTGATAACAATATGATCCCTGTTTTTAGGCTTACCTGTTGCGGCCCAGGGACATTGTGTGAGCACTTCAGCCTCTGTCCTTCGTGGTATCGGGTCAAATAATTCCACTTTTTCCATCATCTGCCCGATGGCGCCATCGGAAAGGATCATTGTCGGCATCCTGTATTTAAAAGCAAGCTCGAAGCCAAGCTTTGCAAAATCGGCCATTTCCTGTACTGAGGCGGGAGCAAGAACTATAATCTTATAATCGCCATGTCCACCGCCCTTAACTGCCTGGAAATAATCACCTTGTGAAGGCTGGATGGTTCCGAGACCGGGACCTCCCCTGACGACATTCACCAGCAAGGCCGGTAATTCAGCACCGGCCATGTAACTGAGGCCTTCCTGCATGAGGCTGATACCGGGACTTGACGATGATGTCATAACCATTTTCCCTGTTCCGCCACCGCCATACAGCATGTTTATTGAAGCGACTTCACTCTCTGCCTGCAGTACGACCATTCCTGTCGTTTCATAAGGTTTCATGGTCATCAGGTATTCCATTATTTCTGACTGGGGTGTGATTGGGTATCCGAAATACCCGTCGCATCCGGCACGGATCGCTGCTTCTGCAACGGCCTCATTGCCTTTCATTAATCTTAGTTCACCCATTCTGATATAGTTTTTGATTTTTATTCGGCTGCCACCTTTGCCCTGTATACCGTTATCACTCCATCAGGACAAACAACGGCACAATTCATGCATCCCGTACAATCGTTGTTCACTTTAATTGCATAATGATATCCTTTACCGTTCACTTCCTTTGCCATAGCGATTGTGGAAAATGGGCAGGAGGCAATGCAAACTTCACAACCTTTGCATCGTTCAACATTAATAACGATGTCACCCTTAATTTTTGCCATAAATTTTCAAGATTTAAACCATTAAATCGGAAACGATAGCACGAAATTACAGAAAATTTTCCGAATAAAAGGAGGATATTTCCCTGTTTTTTAATGCAGACTGTTCAATTTAGAACGGATTTATACTGCATCATTGAAGAATAAAAAATGTTTTTCATTCAATGGGATTTACTTCTGCTTAAAATATGGTATAAAAGTAAATAGTACTGAGTATTACTTTTTTTGCACAGAGAGTCTTAGAGAAGTTCAAATGGGAAAGTCAGACCTTGTGCTGTTCATGAAACTTCTTTAACCGGTACTCTAATGCCGGGAATTGTTCACGCCTGACAAGGGAAACGCAGGCCCTGATCCCTTCGAGACGTTTGCTTCCCGTTATGCAAAGTGCAATAGCGCTGATCCCGTAATACAAAAGTTCTTCAAGAAGCTGCTCACCGGTAAATCCCGGGTAGGCTAAAGTAAAATAGAATCCGTCGGCTATCGGAACCCCTTCATCCTGGTCGTAAACAATATGAAAACCATTGTCAGTAAAAAGCTTCTTCATGATCCTTGCTTTCTCCCCATATTCTCTTACGGTCTCGACGAAGTTATAAGTGCCTTCATTTACCGCTTTAAACATTGCTGCCAATGCATATTGCGCAGAATGTGCTGTCCCGGCACTTAGAGCGTAAATGGTTCCATAGATCATCGCCTTTCCGAAAATATCGGTCGTGTAATACCTCAGAAGGTCAGGCATTTTTGAATTGAAAATCTTATCGGAGATGATCATGCAGGAGATCCGCTGTCCGGCATAACTGAAAGCCTTTGACCCCGAGATCATCAGGATATAATTATCTGTGTACTTGGCCACTGTGGGCTGGAATGGAGGCTTGCCCGGCCTGGAATAATTCTTTCTGAAATCCATCCCGAAATAGGCAAGATCTTCGAGGATGACCACCCCATATTTATTGGACAATTCGCCAATGATTTTCAGTTCATTGTCAGTAAAACATATCCATGAAGGGTTATTGGGGTTGGAATACAATATGGAATGAATATTTCCTTTGGAAAAATAGGATTCAAGCTTATCCTTCAATTTATCACCGCGATAGTCATACACATCAAAAGATTCGAATTTCAACCCCAATACGATATGCTGCTGGTGGTGGACAGGGAAGCCGGGATCAATAAGCAGGGTGGTATCCCTCTCTTTGTTGATCCTCGACAAGGTCAGAAAGGCAGCAAACCCACCCTGCATAGAGCCTACAGTGGGGACACAGCATGCCTCATCCACATCAATATCAAGGAAAAGTTTTACAAATCGCGCCGCTTCCTTTTTCAGCGGAGGAATACCTTCAATATCAGGATAGATAGCTGCCACGCCTGATTTCAAAGCTTCTATCTCTGCATTGATCCCTACCGTTGGAGGAATCAGCCCCGGTACCCCCATTTCCATCCTGATAAACTTTTCGCCGGTTTCATTCTCAATATTGTTTATCAGCCGCTTTACTTCACGGATAGAAGCTTTACCGATGTTTTTTATGTTGCTTTCACGAATGTGCTTGCTGACAACATCGTAATTTATAGGAGTATCTTTCATGACTGGCAGGAATAAGAAAGGCAAATTGAATCAACAAACAAAATTGAAAAGAATCCGCGAATTATCCAACCTTTTTCTCCACAGAAACAAGTATTTATTTCGAATTATTAACATTTTTGAAAAGTCGTAACGCGTGATGAAAAAGGTCACAGGGTCACAAGGTGAGTAGTGAAGAGTGAAAAAGTGAAGAGTGAAGGGAAAAAACTAACAAACTTTTTTTTACGGCATAATTTTAAGTACAATAAAAAAGACCCCAAAAGGTCTTTCCATTTTACTCATTACATTGAGTAAATTATCTCAATCAATTGAGTAATTTATTATA
>Ga0181533_1002083_pt1 | contig 24174 bp, 23 predicted proteins | sample PEATcosm2014_Bin_45_FD_119772 | JGI IMG/M metagenome (GOLD analysis project Ga0181533, IMG submission 119772) | Peatland microbial communities from MTU Mesocosm Facility, Houghton, MI, USA - PEATcosm2014_Bin11_60_metaG | ecosystem: Environmental > Terrestrial > Soil > Wetlands > Peat | place...
GGGAGCGCCTTGCTCGTCTGATCGGGTACTTGATCCGAGTTCAGTTTGGGCTTTGGTGACAGTGCGGCGTGCGTAGTCCGAGGGATCGTGTTTTTCGCCAGCGCGAAAGTCGGCGATCCGGCGCATGACTTCCTCGGGATCGTCACCCCTCGCTAGGGCGCGTTTAGCATAGGCCCAGTCGTGTTCCGACTGGCTCATCTGGCGTGGCCCGGTCGAGGGTAATGTCGGCGTCTGGCGGTGTGGCCTGAAGTCGGTTTCGATGAGCTCGGTCCGGAGCCGAAAATCCTGGGGATGATAGACACGGTCCGTATGCTTTACCGCTTGCACGAGAAACTCCGCATCGTATTTCCGGTTCAGGAAGCCCGGAAGGCGCAATACGCGCGTCGAGTCGGTTGCCGCGGGATCGCCCCCGAACTTACGCACCATGGCCCGCTGCAGGGACTCCGCTTGATCTTGTGAAATATTCTCGAGCCGCCAGACCACCTGAAACTTATCCGGCGACGTGTTGATCGTGTAGTTCCGGGGAGGCACGAGATTCGACTGTTGAATTTTGGCCAGAGCTGCCGGGCCATCGTGGTCGATGTCCATATAGAGATGGCGAATGGTCTGGATGTCGTCCTTGGTGCGGGTGCGAGCTTCGGGTTTTAAGGAGTTCATTCCGATGTAGATGTCGCAGGATTCTTTCTCATTCTTGTAGCGCAGCCAATCCTGAAAGGAAGGCTCGGCGATCTTGGCAGAGGTTGTGATGCGCTGGACCGTTTCGCCCCGGCTACGGTTGCGCACCAGGACAGCGAGACGGTCTGACCGTTGAAAGTTCGTGAGGACGTATTCGGTGGTGGAGATGTTCTTGTTGTTCTCTTTGTCTCCCTGGGTCATGCGTGAGCCTCCTGTCTTTGGTAGATTGCGCGGCAGTCGAAGAGATCGGCGTCGGGGTCGTAATTGTTGATTTCGAGGACCTCCGAGATATAGCGGCGCCCCGGCCGGCGCTCGATCTGAATCACGACATGGAGCGAGTCGCCGATATTGCTCTTGATGGCGCGGTACGGCAGCTCGACGCCGCTTTGCAGGACACAGCTCGTGAAGCGGGCGAGACCCTGTCGGGCAGAGTTGGCGTGAATGGTGGACAGTGTCCCCGCGTGACCCGTATTGAGAAGTTGCAGAAGATCGAACGCCTCGCCGCCGCGGATCTCACCCAACAAAATGCGGTCCGGCCTATGACGGAGAGATGCTTTCAATAGGTCGCGGATGGCGATCCCCGGCAAGCCGTTCTGCGGATGCCTTGCTTCGAAGCGAATCAGGTTCGCGTGTCCCAACCGGATCTCGGCCGTATCTTCGATCAAGAGAATGCGCTCCTCTTCCGGTATGAATTTGCCGAGGATGTTGAGAGTCGTCGTCTTGCCGGAGCCGGTGCCACCACAAATCAAAATGTTCTTGCGGGAAAGAACGTAATCCTCAAGGCGGTTAGCGAGGGCCTGGTCGAGGGTGCCCGCCGCAATCAGGTCCTGTATTTCGAAATGGCGCGCATTGAACTTGCGAATCGTGAGTGTGACGCCGTTCAAGCTGCACGGTGGAATGACAACCGCGACACGGCTGCCATCGGGGAGCCGGGAATCGAGGATGGGGTGGGATTCCGAGATGTCGCCGCCAAGCCGGCGGGCAATATTTTTGACCGCGACCATGAGCGCTCTTTCGCCCAGCGAAACTTCCCTTACCGACTGGAGGTACCCGCCCTTCTCGATGAACACTGCGTCGGGGCCATTGACCATGATTTCGCTGACCGAGTCGTCGAGAATGAGGTGCTCGATGGGTTTCAGAAACGGAAGGATGGTTTCAAATCCATTCATTAGAGTTGTCCTTGCGCGAGCTGTTCGAAGTAGGAAAGGTTCGGGTCGTTGAAGTAGGGCTTGAGATAGCAGAAAGTGGGCGGCAAGGGGTTCAGCCCGTCATAGGCGAACACGATGGCCTGCGCGTTTTTGAGTTCAGTGAAGGTCTTCATGTCGAAGCGATAGTCGGAGTGGGGGCTGTAGGTCTTCGACGCGGTGAGGTTGGCCCGGTTCGATACCGCCTTGCCGGACAACAGGCTGATGTGGGCATCGTGCCCGCTCTCGGAAAAGTTGTAGCTGGCCTTGAGCCGGTCCTCGCGTCCACAGAGCGAACTCGCCGTCTTTGCTGAGAAGTCGTCCGACAGCGACAGGAACACCTTGGTTCGGAAGGTCTGGAGAAGAGTGCGCCAGGTCTCGCCGGGCAGGGTGGATTTGAGGGAGCTGATGCTCTGGGTGGCGATGATCGGGATGCATCTGGGTTGGCGGGACAAACTGAAGAACTTTTCATCGCCGGTGGGCTCGCTCTCGCCAACTGTGGCGAAATGCTGGTATTCGTCGCAGAGAAAAAGGACCTGCCGGAAATACTGTTCCGGGTGGGCTTCGATCTCCGGGATGCGATTCAGAACGGCGCGCTGGAAGTCGAGCTTCATCATCACGCCCAGGGCCTTAGCCAAACCAGGGTTCATTCCGATGGGAAAATTCAGCGCGCACAGGGCCCCACGCTCTATGAGCCAACTGAACGAGGGGAGCGGCATGCCATAGCGGAAGTCAGAGTTGGCGATGGGGTCGTAACACTCTGGCGGGGGGCAGAAGGTCCGCTTGACGGCCGGATTGTCGTCGAAAAGAGAAAGGAAAACGGAGATGCCTTCGACGATGGAGGTGCGGAGCTTGGGCTCGATCCTTTTCCAATCGTGGTAGAACCAGCGCTTGACGGCTTGCAGCTGGTCATAGCGGTCGGCGTCGACCTGATCGAAGCCGGCCTCGCTCAAAAACTCGCATTCAACGGCGGTACGCTTGACGAACGCGCGAAGTCCTGGCGTCTCCTTTGTGCGGAACATATTGACGGCTTCGTCGTACTCGAAACCGAACGCCTTCAGATCGGCGATGTGCGCCCGGAAATTGTCTGGCGGGATGAGGAGGAAATAGCGTTCTTCGAGACGGAGTTCCGCGTCGCGGATTTTTCGCTCCAGCACGTCGGGACAAATCGTGCATTCGTAGACATCGAACAGGGTGACGTAGTCGTAGGCGACCTTGTGGAGCAGGATGATGAACTTCACGAGGTTGGTGTAGGCCTGCTGCCAGAAGGGCTCTTTGCCTCGCCCGAACAGGTTGTTGATGAGAGAGGCAATGCCGTAGGCGAGCGCGTAGGCGTCAAGGCCGTTGTGGAGGGGGTTGTAGCGGTAGTTGGAATCGAGGCCGATTTCGACGTAGTCCGCGTCGCGTCCGTGGCGAGCAAGGATGGCACGCACTTTTTTGCAGAAATCGCCCTTGACCTCAAGTACGAGACCGCCAATGCGTTTTTCGGGGTTCGCCGCTTCGTAGGAGAGGATCTGTTCCGCGTAAGGATAGAGAGCCGCACTGGTCTTGCCGCTGCCTACGGCGCCGAAGACGGCAATTCCGGTAAACAGACCCCGTTCTGGAATCGTGAGCCAGTAGGGTGTTGCCGATGGTTCGGGCATTCGAGGGTTGTGGACCTCCCCGAGCACGAGGAACAGATTGTTACGATTGGACGTGGTTGGATAGACCGGAGGCTTGCCCGCTTTTGGCCGCGGAGGAGACTTCAAGGTGAAGATGTAGAGCCCCGAGAGAAGGAATGAATAAACAATGTAGGGAGTCGTGTACAAAAACAGAGTGTAGGAAAACTTCAATCCCTGGAAGAGCGGGCGTGCCCAGAGGAAGATGAGTTCGAGGAAGAAGTTCTGCTCGGGAAAGGGATAGCGGAAATACAGCACGATGCCAGTGATGGCAGCGAGCACGCACGCTACGAAGTTCTTCTCCCTGAGGATTCGCCGAATCATGACGGCTTCCCTGCTTGCTGGGAGGGCGCTCCGCGCTTGGCGGGGGCCGCTCCGTTTTGAGCCGCCTTCCACTTCTTGTAATCGGGGTCCCGCGCAAGCGTTTTGCGCAGAGCGAAATTCGCGACATAATCCGGGGTGCAATCCACAAACCGGGCGTAGTCGTCGAGCAGATCGCTTACGGGTTGTTCGAGCTTCAGCGAGCGGCTGACACTTTCCGGCGGTTTCTTGATGATGGCCATGTTTCCTTCCTCCTGGTGTTGATTTACAAACTCGACTTTCTCGACGCGGCCCAAACCATTGGCGCAAGACTTACGCGCCAAGAGGCGGGAGCGACCCCGCGGGGTCCAGAGACGCACCGTGCGTCACTGGGCGGGGTCGCTCCCGCCTCATCCGAGGTTTGGGCCGCGTTCTTCGGGGTTGCCGTTTCTTGCGTCATGTCGTGTCTTTTCCTCAAGTTCGGGCAGGCGCACTGGTGAAGTGAAATGTGAAGTGCGGAGTGAAGGTGTGAGGTGAAGTGCGCTTCACTTGGGCCTCGCCAGTTCTTTCCGTTTGTCTTGTCCTGCCGGTGTCACCAAATACGTCGAAAACTCGGAGCTGCGAGCGGGCTGAGACTCCCTGAGAAGCGCGCGGTACTCGTCTTTTGGAATCTCACTGGAACCCCAGACCGCATAGAGCTGCTCGATGCGCGGACCACCGAAACGCTTGTTCGCCTGGTCGAGCCATTCGATGTCGTCGCTCGATAACGTTCCGTACTGCTTTCCGTCCCACGCTGCGCGCAACCGGAAGTACCGCTCCAGTTCTCCGGACACACCGGCTTGCAACGGGGTTTTCACGAGCGAGGAGAAGCACTGCTCGGCGCGGGTGAAATGGACTGCAAAAGGCGCTATGTAGACGAAGCGAAAGCTACGGAGGTGGCGGAAGAGGGATGCGTAGGCGTTCAGGTGATTCGCGAACCCCGCAAGGCTTGCCTGTCCAGGGTCCACATAAGAAAAGGTGACCACAGGGGAGGAAGAACCATTGGTGGTTGCAAGGAAAAGGGGGAATTTGTCCACGAAGTAGCGGAGAGTGGGTTCAGGCGTGGACACGCCCTCGTAGGCCTTTGCGGGAAGTGCTTTCTTCGGGATGGCAAGTTCGTCGCAAAAGAAGTGGACCTTATCGTCTTCGGTTTCGAAGTAGTGGTACACCTGATTGGCCAGGACAAAGTCCAGCAGGAGAAGACGTGTACGGATGAACTCGGTTGAGTGACGCCGGCGGTTACGCAGATTCTCACGATCAATCTGGCGGTAAAGGGTCTTTGAGAAGAGGTGGTAGACGCCGCCCATATCCTGGTACTGGCGCCACGTTACATGCCCTCGGCTTTCGAGCTTGTCCGTGAATAGCTGCAACCGCTTGCCCCAACTTGCGCCGGTGAAAGTGATGAACTGGCGTGGGACGAAATAGCCGGAATGATTGGCCACGATATACAAAAACCGGGCTTCGTCCTCGGTGTAGCCGAGCGATTGGATTGCGCGGATGTGTTCGTCGTGGATTTTCATAGGGAAAGAATCTCCGCCGTGAGTTCGCGCTGATCGAGGACTCGACGGAGGTGATCGGCCTCGCCGTGCGGGGTGTACAAAGAGAAGCCCGCGTGGGCTTTGTCCGCGACATGGCGGCCGCGGTAATGTTCGGTGATCAGTTCGAGGTTGACGCGCGCCGTATCTCCCTCTCGCGTTTCGTACTCGATGCGAAGGTCGGGAATGGGGATCTTGTTTCGCACGACCTGGAGTCCGTGGCGTGCGGCGATCTCGGGACGAGCCTCTGTACCGAGGCGGGCGATCTCGCGATTGATTTTCCTCTTCAGTTCGTAGTCAAGAATCACACGGAGATTGCGCCCGCCCTTCTCTTCGATCCGGGCGGCTTCTTTGTGATAGAGACGGTAGAGGTCAGCGTCGTGATTGGCCTCACGCGGTTTGACGAAGCCGTAGTAGACGGCCTGGCCCTGCGGTGCGAGGCGGTTTGCGCGCAGCAGGTGATGCCCTCTTTTGGTCAGCGTCACGAGTTCGCGCGGATTCGCTTCGGGACCTTCGAACATACCCTTGCGCACGAGCCCTTGGCGGATGAGCTTGTGCACGTCGCGGTCGGCCAGTTCTCGATTGCCTGCGTAGGCATGCTCGGAGAGATCGTGAGCGGCAATGACGCGGAATTTGCCAAGCTCGACGATGGTACGAATTTCGGATTCGTTCAGGGGGTAGCCGCGATCCCGGTCGTAAAGCACGGCACGCCCGTCACGGAACGGAATCTCCGGACGGCGATCTTCGTGCAGGTGTTCCGGTGAGCGCTCTCGCGCGTGCGATGGCGGTGTTCGTTCGCCCTGGTCCCTATCCTGGGATGGGCTGCCAACGGGCGGAGCATCGGAGTCGGGAAGGTCGCGCCCGAGACCATCGTAATCCCGTGATGTGAAATCGCGGGACATTCACTCGTGCTCCTCGGTCTCGGTTGGGGAGGGTAAAGGGAAGCTGCCGGCGAGTGCCTGGTTATCGACATGCGTGAGCTTCCGGCCGGTGTCTTTCAGAAAGAACTTGCGTTGGATCACGTACAGGCCGGCAAAGACATTTACAAATAGGACCCCGATCCACAGGAGAATTACGTCTCCGTATTGATGGAACAGGATGTGCCGGTACGGAATGAGGAACTTGAGTTGGCCGAGGAGCCAAAAACCCCCGGCTAGGAGGATGGCTATCGTGGCGAGTAAGGTGTTGGCGATCATTGGTGTATTCCTTTCTCAATAGAGAAATGGTTGCGAGGTTTTTCCAAAAGCCTGTTCGTTCCGGGGGAGCGGGCGGGAAGCCGTAAAGCACCGGAGGCTCTCCCGAAGCGCGCCTGGGGTATCCACAAGCAGGATCGAGCGAGAGGGCTGTGGCGGCTGCGGAGAGGAAACGTCAGGGGAAAAGAAGGACGGGGCGCGCAGAGGTTGGGCCGAGGATGCGAGGCGCCCGCCCGCGACCTCCTGGGTATGCCGATGGTCTTCGCTCGTCACTTGAACGCCTCGTCCTCGCGGAAGTAGGTGATGCTCAGTCCGAGCGGATTAATGGGGATGAGTTCGTTCGGAACCTGGGACTTGAAAATGAAGACGAAGTTCGCGGTGTAGAGATCGCGTTTAAGCTCGCTATGGTCGGCGGGCGAGTAATAGACCATGTAGAAATCCACGCGTGCCTTGTATGGAGGCGATTGCATGTCTTCGAGCGCGACCTTTTTCACTTCGACATCGATCTCTGGAGCCGACGTGTTCGTGATGAATTTCTTGATGATGTCGTCCTTCCGGTAGGCGTCGAGAATGCCGTTGGCGAGCTTGCCGTCGAGGAAGTAGAGAGACTTCGAGAAATCGTTCTGAATCGTGTAGCGGTTGCGCCGGTAGTAGAGCGCGCAAAACTGGGAGAGAAAGTATTTCGCCTCGGCGTCCTGGGGTTTGTATTCGAGGTTGTGGTAATTGATGGCTTCGGCGCGGCCCAGATCGTCGATGCGGATGACCAGCGGGCGGAAGTTCTGGAACGTCCGAATGGTCTTCAAGTCCACAAGAGCAAGACCAAGGGCCACAAGGGAAACGAGGACGAGCGCGATCTTGAGATAGGTGTTCGTCACCATGGGATCACCACAGGATTCGAGATAAAGGCGCTTTGCGTCATGGAAGCTCGCATCTTGGTTCATCACATCACCCGATTCAGAACAGCGGCGGGCGCATCGAGCAGGCTTGCGGAGGAGCCTCCGGCAGTGCCGCTGAAGATGTGGTTGGTCAGGGTAGGGATTTTCAGAAGGACGTAGATCGATGCCAAAAACGTGATAAAGAGCACGGGAAACCAGGCAATGAGCTGCACGGTGGAGAGCGTGCCCGAGGGCGGCAGGCGGAGAGCGCCGAGCATGAGATTTCCGATGACGTACACCACGGCGGACGCGATGACCTGATAGAAGGCGTATTGGAGGAAACAACGGAGCCAGCCCCAGAAGAGCCATTCGAGCTTCGGAACAATGAAGAAAGGTACAAAGATGGGCCCTACCAGCACGCAAACCGCGGTGGCGATGAATCCGTAAGCGATGACCACAATCGCCAAGGCCTGAGCCGCCGCGAGCAGGACCGTGACGATGACGTAGATGGCGGTGCCGAAAATATCTCCCCAACTGGGGGAATCCATGCGGGATTCGAAGTCGGCAACCTGGGTGACGACGGTTTGAAGCTGGGCCTGATCGATCTTGCTGGACAGGAACTGGGCCTCATCGGTAACGAGATTATGGAAGCTGGTCCCGATGCCGGGGATCGGTGAGCTGTAGTAGTTGACCATGGCGAATCCGAAGCTGATGGTCAGCAGCAAGCTCGCAAAGTTATCAAAGTGGAACGGAGACTTGCCGCTGGCGGCGGAGAGGGCCGATTTCACGCCGTACCAAACCACCAGGATGGTGGCGAACGAGCGGAAGAGATTCTGGCCCATGGCGTCGAAGAAGCCGAGGTTCTGGGTGAGCAAATTATTGATTGCCTGAAAGATGTATTGCAGGAAATCGGTTTGCACTGGTCAGCTCCTTCGACGCTGGGCGTCCTGGTCCGTGTGCCTTACGGCATGCGGAAGGTTTGCAGTGAATTGGTGATGGTTCCGGTGACCTGGGCGATATTCCCGGTCATGCTAGCTTGGCGGCCGATATCGGTGTTGATTGCGTTGGTGGTGGCGTCGCGTTGCTGCTTCGCCAGGATGGTTTGCTGTTCGAGCAAGGAAGCGAGGAGTTTGTTGGTATCCTGCACCGTCCTCAGGGTGAGCACGCCAGAGGCATTGATCTTGTTGAGGACGGAGACTTCGCTGTTGAGATCGGAATCGTTCGAGAACGAGTCCTGTTCAAGATTGCCGATCTGGGTTTCGATCCCCTGGGCGTTGCCGCGAATCGCGCCAATCGTGGCCATGGCGTTGATGTTGGCACCGTCCGCAAGTTCGATGGACGCGTACTGCGACTGTACGCGTCCCAGTTCCATGGCATCCATGCCGGAAAGTTGGTACGGGTTGTACTGGGAGAGTTGGCTGGTCGACCGGAGGTAACCGGTGTTGATATTGGGAAGCAGGCCGGAATTGATGCCGCTGATCCAAGAGCCGGTATTCCCAAAGGTGTTCAGCGAGGTTACGTTCCTCCATTGCGAAAACAGGGCGCGGTAACGCGCGGGCATGTTCTGCACGAATTTCGCCATGGAGAGGGCCAGGTTGTATTGCGCGAGAACCTTTGCGTAGGTCTGTTGCAACTGCAGCAGGTGCTGCTGCAACTGGAAATAGCGCAACAAGGCGTTGTGGTAGTTGGTGGGATCGTAGACGATGCCGCTGCCGAACTGGGCGGAGGCGGAACCGACTGCGAGCGCCATCCCGAGCAGGAAAATCAGGACCTTTCTTTTCATTGAATCTTTATCCTTTCTTTCAGGCCTTCTACAGATCGGAAGGCATTTTGTGGTTGTTGTAGTCGGGCAAGGCGAGGTCGCCGGCAAGGTAGACCTTGACGCGATGACCTTCGCGAATGGTGATCGTGGGGGGAACGTTCAGGAATCGGTCCAGGATTTGTGCGGAGGATTGGGCCACGCTTCCGGCGAATCCCTGACGCATGAGGTCGCTGCCGGAAGAGGTGAGCGCGCTGCCGGTACCCGCTTCGCCAACCGCGCCGATTGCGCCAACGGCGAGCGAGACGCCGAAGATGCGGAGATAGTGGTTGTTGACTTGGTCGCGGAGGCCGGTGTCGCCGATCTGATTGAGTCCCTTGAACCCGTCGAGGCCGACGGAATATCCGTCCGGCATGAGGATGCGGTGGAAGGCCACGGCCAGACGTGTCTGGCCAAAGGCGTCGACCTTCTTGGTTTCGCCGAGCAGCTTGGATCCTGCGGGGATCAAGAGGTGCTGGCGGTCGTTCGAGTAAACGTCGGTTGAGAGCAGGCATTCGATGGGGCCGGAGAACTGCCCTTCGAGCCGGTTGACGAGGACGGTTTCGAGGATGGTTCCTTCAAACAGGACGTAGGTTTTCCCTGCCGCCGCGTTCGCGGCGCCAGGCGGCACGGCGGCAGGGTTTCTGACTTCCTCCTTTCGGTCATTGGTCGTTTCCGCGGAATTGGTCCGAGGCGGCACGGGTGCGTAAGCACCGGTCGCCGGGGAAATCGGATTCGGCTGCATCTCTCTTAGCAGTTGAGCCATCTGAGTGGCGTCAGGTCCGGCAGGGAGCGGTATGGGTGTCGGGATCGACGTTTCGTTTGCTGGGGCCGGGGCGCTGGCCGGGGGCTTGCGGTAACTCAGTGCGACATTTGAAGCAAAGAGCGAGGTGTAGGCGCGCTTCTTACGCTCAGCCTGGATTTGATCTTCGGGCCGCTGTTCGGTTGGGGCACCCGGACCGTTTTGCGGCTGGGATTGCTGAGGGTCTTGCCCGGCGGCACCGAGCAAGTGGGTTTGCTGTGCGAGTGCATTCTGCGCAACAAGTTGTTGACGCTGTAATTCCTCAATGCGGTTTTGCATTTCGGCGATTTTGGTTTCGTTGATTTCGAGGGGGGCGGGCAACGCCGTCGCGGACGACACTGCCTTGGTTGGAGTCGGCGGTTTTTTGCCCCCGGTGAGCCACATGATGGCCACCATGAGGAAGGCGAGCCCGATGAGGAGCCACGATTGGACGTTCTTGGGCAGAAGGCCCTGGGGTTTCGGCGCTTTTTCCTGAATCTGCACGGGTTGAGCCGGTTCGGTCATGTTCGCCTCTCAGTTCGCGGCCGCGCGCCGCGCAAACAGCAGCTTCTTTTTGCCGATGGCAAGGTAGCCGGAGTCGACGATTTTTGGCGCGACGTAGACGCCATTTTCGAATTGGAAAGAAATCAAGTTGGGCTTGCCGTCCTTGAGTTCATAGAGCGCGGGCTTTTCGCGGGCGGAGCACCGTATGTAAGTGAACGTATCGTCGTGATAGATGGCGGAGACGAGAAACGGCTCCCGCGCCGCTTTCGGGTCGAGCGGGTAATCGAATTGGAGCTTGGTTGCGTACGTGGACCGGAAGCGGTTGACTTGCTCGGCGGCCTGGCTCTCGGCAGTGTGGATTTGATCCGCCGCCTGCGCACGGAGCGTTTCGAGTTCCTTCTTGTACGCCTGGGCCTCCCCGGCGCTGACATAGCCGCGGAGGCTGCTGTTCACGGCGACGGTAGAACCTTCCTTGGGTTCAATGAAGATTTTGAGATCGGGCTCGGCATTCGGTTCGTTGCTGATTTCTGTCAGCAGGAAGGAATAGACGTGCCCGCTCGCGGTGATGAGGTTCAAATTGCTGCGAATGCCGGCTTGGGCGGGATGAACGTAGCAGAGGTTGTGCGCGCCGTTGATCACCCAGAATTCCTTGTCACCCGTCGTGAAGTCGAGAATCTCCTCGTCCTCGGGAAGAACAATGAGTGTGGAAAACCGGAGTTTGGCGCGAACGGGGACGATGTCCTCTTTCGAGTACTTCACGACACGCGCCTCGGTGGTGGCGGCGCACGCGGGCGAAGCGGGGAAGGTGACCGCCCCAAAAAGAATGGCGGCGAGGGCACCAAGGAAAAGACTGCCGGACTTTCTGTAAAACGCTTGTTTCATCGAACTGCTCCTTTTGAAATGGAATGGTCCTGCTGGGGACTTTTGTCGCGGTCGGAAACCAGACCGGCCAACCACTGCACCGCAAAGACGGACGCCGTGAACAACCCCGCAATGGCGAGAGGCAAGAATGGGTAGAGCGGGTCATGGGCCATCACTGTAGGGTCGAGGAAAGGAAAAAGAATCAAGGCTGCCCTCCGGCGAGGATTTCGAGACCCTTTTCAAAGCCGTAAGTTTCGAATGCTTCTTTGCGCTTCTTGTTGTCGTAGGGATCGTTTGTATAGAGCCAGTAGCTCTTCGGATCCACGTTCAGGTTGGCGACCTTCGCGAGTTCGGGCGTTTTAATCAGGAATTGCTGTTTCGGGATGAGACCCGAGATGAGTTCGACTTCGGTCTCGTTCAGGTGGAACTGACGCCGGTAGAGTTCCCGGTCCATGTCGGGGTTGGCGAGAAAGATCTTGGTGGCGCAGCTTTCGATGATGACGTCAAGAATGTCGGAACGTTTTAATTCATCGAGCGATTGCGTCGAGAGCACCATCGCGGCGTTGTGCTTGCGCCAGGTCTTGAGAGCTTCGACGACGTATCGCTGAATGCTCGGGTTCTTGAGGAACACCCATGCTTCGTCGATGAAGAACGCTTTGAATTCGGAGGTGATCTTCCGGTCGGCGATGACGGCATTGGCGCGGTGCAGGATGTAAAAGAGGAGCGGTTCGAGGAGTTCCGGGTACTGGCTCATGGCCTGAAAGTCGAAGCACTGGAATCGGGAGAAGGAAATGGTGTCCTCGGCGTTGTCGAAGAGAAATCCGAACTGTCCGCCACGGGTCCATTTGGCGAGGCGGTTTGAAATGTCGCGGCCGAGGGTGTTGGCGAGCACACCGAGAGTGCGAAGCGCGCGGTCGATGGAATACAGATTTTCGACCTGGTGGTACAGGTCGCGTTCGGTGACAGGGTCGAACTCGCCGGCTCGTTGTCCTTGAATCAAAACCTTCAGGAACAGCGCGAGAAAGTCGAGATTTTCCTTGGTCGGTGGCAGGGAGAACGGGTTGATTTTGAAATCCTCGGATTCCAAGCCAACGCGCACATAAGAGCCGCCAAAAAGTTGCGTGAGGTTCTCAAAGCTCCCGCCGAGATCGAAGATGAAGGTGTGGGGAGCGTACTTTTGCAGGTTCGTGATAAGGAAGTTGAGTAGAAACGATTTGCCCGCGCCCGTGCGCCCCAAGATCATGGTGTGCGCAACGTCCCGGTAATGCAGGTTCAGGAAGTAGGGCGTGTGGTGGTTGGTCTCCAGGACGGCGAGATACTCCTGCCGAAGGTGGGCATTTCGAGGCTCGCCACAGTGAAGGGTGAAGAGAAAGGAGAAATCCGCGTAGTTGGTGTTGAGAAGATACAGGGTCCGCAGGTTGAAGACGTGATTGCCGGGAACCGCCGCGAGAAAGGCATTGAGGAGGTTGTATTTTTCTTCATAAAGCTGGGCATCGTGGACGCTGAAGACCTTATAGAAGTCGGCGCATGCGCGGTCCAACTTTGCCAAATCGAGGTCGTAAATCACTACGGTCAGGGAAAAGTGGCCGAAGTAGTTTCCGTGCAGCTCGATTTCCTTGATGCCTTCACCCAATTCCCTGACCTGGGATTCTTTCGAATCGTCGAGGAGTACGTCTTGGGGAGCCGCGTCGTTCAGGTTGACTTGGCTGATGAACGAGCGCTTGGTGTTGTGGAAGTGGCGGCGCTTGGCCTGGATGGCCCGGCGCGTTTTGCCGGAGTCCTCTTTCTTCCACTCCGTCACGACGTAGTAGTTAGCCTCGACTTCGAGCAGGCGCTTGAAGATGAGAGGAAAGCTCTGGGCGGAAGGCTCCTTGAGCGTCAAAACCTTGACGTAGTAATCGTCCACCCGCAAATGCCCGCGGTGGCACTCAATGGCGGATTCGGGCAGGTAGTAATCGAGGAAGGTGTCGTGTTTGAGCTTGGCGAGTTGGAGCTTTTGCGGCGCGAAGTTCAGCGTCCTTTTCAGGATGCGGAAGGCATCCTGTTTGTCGAGAAGCCGGACAGCGAGGAAGTCGCTGACGTGAAGAATGAAGCTGCGCGCTTTCTGGAGCAGCGCTGTCTCTGCTTGACTTACATGCCTGTCAAGAACGACAGTCTGTTTCTCGGTCGAAAAGTGGACGCGCAGCTCGGCAATGGCTCCTTTCGGATCGCTGGTCAGATGAGTGAACGCGCTTGTGAGCTTGTGCGAAGCCTGAAAACCTTCATAGAGCACGACGAAATAAACCGACAGTGAGAAGAGCGTGTCGGCCTTGCCGGCGAGATAGGCGATGCGATTCTTGATGGCCGCGTCCACGACGGGATTCGCGTAGAGTTTGTAGGGGATGGTTTCGTTGTTTCGCTTGAACAGGTATTGGTAGACGCGGCAGTTTTCGTCGAACAGCTTCAGCGCCGATTCGAGGCGCTTCGTGAAAGCATCAATGGCAGCCGCATCGAGGCACTCGTAGTCCACGCCCTGGACTTCGAGGATGACGCCGACCTCACCGGTCTTCGTCAGAAAGACGTTCGGACCGATGAAGCCAAAGAGATTGACCTGCTCGTTGAGCGAGCCGGTCTCGCGGTAGTTTTTGAAGATGCCGCTAAGCCTGAGCATGGCCATCCCTTCGGACCGAAATCGGACTGAACTTCATCGGGTCGTATTGGGCTCGGAGTTTTGCGGCCGCGAGCAAGAGCCGGAGGATCTGTGGGTCGGTCTTCGTCGCCCAGCGTGCTACGAAGTACAGCAGGAAGAAGATCAACACTCCCCCGGACAGGCTGTTGAGGAGGTTGAACGTCGCCGCCCCGAGGCACATGGCGAAGAAGAAGAGCTTCCGCTCCGCTCCCAGAATGGTCAGTGGTCGGGATAGCGACCGATGAACCAAATTGATGCGCCTGCCGGTTGCCATTTGCGTCTGCTCCACAACTTCGTTACAGAACGGCTAGCCGGGAAAGAGCCAAGAGAGGAAATTCACCGCGGCGATGGCCATGCCAACGCCGAACAGCACGCCCGCGAGAATGCGTTTCGATCCTCCCTCGCCGAAGGCAAATGTCAGCCCGGCCACAACGATGGCAACAAGGGATAGCCCGCGCGCAATGGTGCTGGTAAAGGCCGTTTGAAGGACGTTGACGGCGTTCTCCCAAGGGGAGGTGCCCTGCGCGAACACCGGGATGGCAAGGAGCAGGGCGACGGCGATGGGCAAAAACCTTGACGACAGCCGAAAGATAGACAGGAACTTGCGATGTATTTGTTTCATCTGATGGCCTCACTCAACTTTGCTGCTGAATTTAGGGAATTCCCGCAAGGACCCTCTTCAGCCCGAACCGCTTCCGGACCCACAGGACTTTCTGCTGAAAGGGCGCTCGCATCGTCCGGAGACACCAGGAGCGCTAGCTCCGGGAGCAGAGGCGTGTGGGTCCGGGTGTTGTCCGGGTTAAAGAAAGAATCGGCGGCTGAGACTCATACCTGCCGCCAGCCCCATCTTGTCGGGAACTCCCCCCTCATATACCTAATCAGCTCGGAAATCGGAAAATGTGTCGCGACGAAACAAAGATTTTTCATTTTTCCTCGAATTCCCATTCTGGGAGGAGCGTGAGGAGTCCCACTGGTGACAGTATCGTGTTCTCCTTAGTCCCCGGATCGTCCCTTATGGTGTGGGTTGCTGGCTGATGTTTGGGCTAAGCGCCGGAGCTTGGTCATCAGGCGCTTCACTCTTTGCCGGAAGGGATTCGATGTTTGGCCCGTGGGGCCGGAGACTCCGGCATCAATGGTTTCCTCGAGCTTCAGGTCAATCAGCAGGTTGATCTCATCGGGGGTGAGGTAGGCTCTTTGCTGACATAAGTTGAGGAAATGCCGCAAGATGGCATGCCGTTCAAAGGATTCATCCGCTGTTTGCGTGAAAGAGAAACCGTCGCCGATGTGCTGGGCAACAAACTGGGAGGTGGACTGGAATTCCCGGCGAGCCCATCGAAAAAGGCTTCTCCTGAGTTTCCTCGCTACGACAAAGCCGAAGTGTGAGCGCTGCGCCTGCCAAGTCCTTGACCTGAGGCACTGAATGAGAGTGATAAGGGCGACTTGCGAAATATCTTCGCGCGCCAGGAATTGATAATGGTATGAAACATGTCGCACGGCGGCATGAGCTGTCGGTATGAAAACAAGCAGCAAAACCTTTTCGAGGTACTCCCAATGATTCGCGACAGTCTGGCCGGAGAGAAGTTGGGCGAGTATCAGATCGGAGAAAGTGGCTCCGTCTTTCGCGTTTCTGCACCCGTGTATGCTGGCCACCAAATGGAAAACGGTTGGAAAGCCGGCGAGGAGAGGTTTTTCGGCAGCGATTTGACGATATATCTGGTGGACCTCGGGGAGTGCAAGTTCGAGCCCAATGCATTTTTCTATGTCACAGATGGTGCACGTGCAATGCTGGTGTTTGCCCATGACGCGATTCCTCCGGTCGAGGGCACAGCACGGCGTGGCCGGGAGCGGGACAAGTTCTCGGTTGGTTTCGACGGTGCTGGTGTTCACGCGGCGATGGCACGGGGTCGCCAATGAACCTCCGCGTGAGGGACGTATAGTGCGAAGCGTTTTGACGTGCGGGGTATTTTTCTGTTCAGTGACCGCAAATGCGTACAGCACGAAAAAGGGCTCCCGACTTGGTCGGGAGCCCTTGAGCGAAGCGCCAGTTAGTACGGCGCATTGCCGGTGCCTGCGCCATCGCTGGCATCGGAGCCGGACGGAGCTGATGGCGCTTCGGCCTCGGCACGACTGAGCCTGCGCACGGAATTCGCGCGCACGCTCCAGAACGTGACCTTCGCGGCCTTGGCCTTCTTGCTCTTGCCATTCTCGCGCTCGTACTTTGAACTGACCAGCATTCCATCGACAAGGACGTGATCGCCCTTGTGGAGGGTGTCGGCGAGTGCCGTCGCGAGACGGTTGAACGCGACAACGCGGTGCCACTCGGTTTTCGACTGCCACTCGTCGTTTGCGTCCTTCCAGGACTGTTGCGTGGCGACCGAGAGAACCGTGAAGGTGTCTCCGTTGCCGCGCACTTGGCGCTTCTCCGGATCTTTCCCGAGGAAGCCTATTAATTGGACGTGATTGAGATACATAAGAAAAAAATCTCCATTTCTGCCCCATTTTTTTGGGGCACTTAAGAGCGAGTGGATACTGCTCCCAAGGCGAGCGGCTGCATTCTGGGAGGGGCCCAAAGAAATCAGAGGGAGGAACCGAGAAAGCAGAAGACGCAAAGCTGCCGGGCGCAGGAATTATCCCGAAGCTGTGCCCAAGAAAATGCGTGGTGGAAATGGAAGGTGGATCGAATCGTCCAGTTGGCTTCCGGGAAGATCGGAGTTGCTGCGGCAAACGGGACGGGCTCGACACGAGGTCGTGGTGGACAGGGAATGAGTGGCAGTCAAACGAGATCGGCAGCCGCTTCGAGCCTTCTGGACCGAGAGCGGTCCACAAGGCGGCGCGTTGTTGAGTCAGTCGGAGAGCGCGGGATAATCAACAAGAGTGAGGCCAGCCCTAAGTCACACTTCCTTGAACGGGACAGCGCCAAAGTCCGCGATCAAGTGTCACATCTGCTGTGCCGTGTATTCAGCGCAATCTGTCCGAGTGCGCCGTCATCCAAGCACAATCGCCAAAATGACCAGGCGGAAGGCATCACTGGTTAGCTTTCGCGTTGGACCGCAGCCTTGATGAGAAGAACCGCCAACGATGAAGCGAGAAGACTCGATTTACCTCGCTCCGTTCAGAAAATCTTCACTGGACGAAGAAAAGGCGAAGATATACATTGGAAACGGAAGCACGGATACACCGCCGGCACACATCTCGCCGTATGCCTGCGCCATGCCCGCCGCTCCGTAGGATTACGCCACAAGGCATCAGAGGCTGAGTCAGCATTTTTCCGTGACGTGCGCTACTATCCTCCTGAAGGCCCGTGAGTCATGTCAAAAGAAAGCATATTCGAGGTTCAAGCTCAGGAGGACTTCGTAGAGAAGCTGGCGGCCGCACGGCCCGCTCAGGCGCTGGCTGAACTCGCTTGGAACGGCTTGGACGCTGAGGCCACCAAAGTGAGTATTGAGGTTGATCGCGGTACGCTAGGCCTCAAGTCAATCCGCGTCCGTGATAACGGGCACGGGATTGCTCCAGAAGAAGCCGCCGCTCTTTTCACCCACCTCGGCGGATCATGGAAGCGGGGTGCGAGAGTATCGAAACACGGTAAGCGGGTACTCCACGGGGAGGAAGGTAAGGGACGTTTCCGTGCGCTCGCCCTTGGCAGAGTTGCAGAGTGGTCTGTCACGGCCAAAAACTCCTCGGACCAACGCGTTCGTTACCGTATCACAATGATTAAGGATAGCGCGCGCATCTTCCGAATTACCGATCCAGAACCCGTAGACGACGACTGCAAAATCGGCGTCGAAGTGACAATCTCCGAACTGTACAAGGACTGGAATCTCGAAACTCCAGGGTTACTCCAAGAATTGAACGAGATCTACGCTTTGTATCTCACCGACTATTCGACGGTTCGAATGAGCTTATTAGGAGCTAAGCTCGACCCGACGAAGCTAATCGAGATTCGCAAGACTGTTGCCTTACCTTCGATCGCGAACGGCGATAAACCTCCGCACAGCGCTGAACTTGAAGTCGTCGAATGGAAAACACAGACTGAACGTATGTTGTACCTTTGCAGCGCGGATGGGTTTCCGCTTCACCGGATCGTGCCTGGCATCCATGCTCCTGGTTTCGATTTTTCTGCTTATCTCAGGTCCGCGTACGTCTCCGAGCTAAACGAACAGGGCGCTCTCGGCCTCGCTGAGTTGGATTCACAACTAAACGAGTCCGTCGAAAATGCTAAGAGCCAACTCCGCGAACACTTCAAGGCCCGCACGAAGGAAAAACTAAAGAATTTGGTGGATGAGTGGAAGACTGAGCAGGTCTATCCCTACGCGGAAGAGCCTGCCACTGCAGTGCAGGCTGTCGAACGCCAGGTATTCGACATCGTCGCTGTGAACGTGGCAACATCACTTCCTGATTTTCAGACACAAGATCAACGTAACCGGAAGTTTCAGCTAAGGATGCTTCGGCATTCCATTGAACGCAGCCCTGAAGAAGTCCAACTCATAATTGGAGAGGTGTTGGGCCTCAGCCAACGCAAACAGGAGGAGCTTGTACGACTACTCAGGCGCACAACACTCTCAGCCATCATAGCTGCCTCCAAGTTAGTGGCCGATAGGCTTGATTTTGTGAGTGGTCTCGAAACAATGCTGTTTGATTCTGACCTCAAGAAGCATTTCAAGGAGCGCTCACAACTTCACAGAATCATCGCGGACAACACCTGGGTATTTGGTGAGGAATTTGCACTGACCGCGAATGACCAATCTCTTACAGAGGTATTGCGAAAACACCTAAAGCTGATGAAACGAGACATTATCGTGGATGAGCCCGTGAAGCGCGTTGACGGGACCCGGGGAATAGTGGACCTAATGCTTTCCCGCCGAGTGCCCAGCATTCGTGAAGATGAGCGCGAGCACCTCATAGTTGAGTTGAAGGCTCCTACCGTGAAGGCTGGCATGAAAGAAACTGGGCAGATAAAGAGTTATGCGTTTGCCGTTCAGGGGGACGAGCGTTTTAAGGGAGTGCCCACGCGATGGACTTTTTGGCTTGTGGTCAACGACATGGATGAGCATGCATCAAGGGAAGTCCACCAGAGTGAGAGGCCGGAGGGCCTTCTGTTGCAGGCAGACGATCCTAGTACAAGAATCTGGGTCAAGACTTGGGCACAAATCATCCACGACTGCAGAACGAGACTAAAGATATTCCAGCAGGCGCTGAACTATAGCGCTGATAAGGACGCCTCTCTTGCCTATCTGAAAGCAACGTACGAGCGCGTCCTTCGTGGCGATGACATTTCGGATGCACCCGAGCCTTCCGAAATGAACGTGGACTCCGAGAAATCGCCGAAGGAGCCTACCGCAGCAAGTTGATTCTGCGTCTTTTAGCTCACTGCCTTTCCCCCGATTAAGCCAATACCAAACCGAGCCTAGTTGCGCGCATCGAAGGACGGCTGATTCGCAACCCCACCTTCCCAGAGTCTGAGGGCTAGCTTTCTCACGAAGCTGCGAGCCTATCCGGCGATTCTGGACGAGTGGTCGCCAACTCGGAAACTATTCCGAAACGGCGTTGCGTGTAATTAGGACTGGATCGGGGAGGTTCTGGCGAGTACTGGAAGCCCTAGTGTTCGGTCCCGCGCGAGCGGCCCTGAGTTTGTTCTAGTGCCGCCTGTGTTTCTTTTAGGAGCTTCAGTTGGAGCTCCAGTTCAGAGGCGTAGATTTCGGCGCGTTCGTAGAGGCGAGCGTTTTGAATGGCAACGGCAGCGGAGAGTGCTAGGGACTTGGCGAGTTTCAGATGTTCACGGGTGAATCGTCCCGAGTCCTTGTTGCTGACGGAAAGCAATCCGACGAGTTGTTCGGATACGACCAGTGGAATGCAAATCCAGGACCGTGCGGCTCCAAAGGCAGGGCTATCCCGCCATTCAGATTCGTTGCGAGTGTTCTCGACAAGGACACTATCGCGCGTGAACAGAACTTTCTGCAAGAAATGATAATCACTCACTTCCAGTGTCACTACATTTTTTCGCGTGGTCTCTCGCGGCATTTGTCTCGCGACGAGAAATGAACGATCTGTGTCCGTTAGCAGCACGCAGGCCGAATCGTACGGGACGATTGTGTGGAGTGTTTGCAGCAAAGTGTCGAGGAGAGCATCCATCTTCAGGTTCTGGGTCAAGGTCAGCGTTGCTTTGCGGAGCGCGTCAGCTTCCGCTCGTGCGGCTTCTGCTTCGGCCAAATGCTTTGCGATCTCTTGCTCGGCGTGTTTGCGCGAGGTGATATCCTGCGCGATGCCGACAAGCCACAGAGGGGCGCCACCCGCCTCGAAGGCCGGGGCCGGGGAGCCCTTACTCCATATCCAGCGCGACATTCCGTCTGGCCGCACGATGCGAAACTCTTCGTCGAATTTCCCAGTGATGCCCGCCTCTTCCAATTTCGCGAGAAAGCGGGCGCGGTCCTCAGGGTGGACCAACTCTTTGTAAGAAGAAGGATTCTCATGGATTTCCGCGAGAGAGTGTCCGGTGATGGTTTCGTATGCGTCGCTGACGTAAACAATTTCCTTCGTGTCCGCTTTTAGCATCCAAAAGACTTCGTGAATGTTGTTGGCCATCAACTGGAAGCGATTTTCGCTTTCTCTGAGGGACCGTTCCGCATTCATTCGCTGTGTGACGTCGCACAGGATGACGAGGTGGGAGCCAGGAATGTAATTGGCGGCGGCTGTGTAATCAACGAACAGTGGCGAACCATCCCCGCGAATGAGTTCGGCACAGCCATGCTGATACTTTTTCTGCAAGAATACTGTCCATTTTTCGGCGAAGCCTTGAGGTTTGGAGAGGAACTCGGCAATCGAATGTCCCATCAGGAAGTCTCGGTCCACGCCAAGAATGGCGGATGCCGCGGGGTTGGCTTCGATACAGGTGCCTTGGTTGTCCAAGATCAAAATGCCGTCAAGGGCATTCTGGAAAATGGACTTGAACTCGCGCCCGGTAACATCGAGGGTGTTGGCCGTTTTCTGATTGTCCCTGCGCAAGAGGATCAAGTATCGGGCGTGGAGCGCAATAGCGAAGCAGAGCCCGCCCAACACGGCGATGAGAAAATAGGATGTCAATCGAGCGTGGCTAAAACGAGTGACAAGAACGGTAGCGAAGAGGATGATCGCAGCGAGAAAAACGAGAAAAGCACTTCCCTTCAGCCAACTCACTTGAAGGCGCTGCGAGCCAAGTTCTTTCGGCGGTTGTTTGTTTGATCTCAAAAGCTTCTTGCCTCAAGCCCGCGGGAAAGTGCTAGTGACGCATCCCGGAGCTTGCGGCTCCGAAAGGTAGTGTTCTGGTACTTTTACCCTTGAGGGATGCTACGCGCCGCCAATTTGTAGAGTCAAGGCGGAACTGCGTTGCAAAGACTCAGTCTCAATGCTTCTAGAGCCTCAGAAGGAATTCATTGTTGCTGAGGTGCGTCCAGTCTAGTGATGATTTGCGCACCTCGCCGGTCACCCTTCGTGGTCTCGGGAGTCGCTGCCATGGCCTAGCTGAAAGCAGGGGATGGATTGTAGGAGGGCTGTCGTTTCATATTGAGACAGTCAACCTAGTTTACTCTTAAGCACTAGAGCTATTCGAACAACTTGGAAGGTCCATTGATTTGTTACGTTTCCGGGCGTTTTGATGGGTAGGTATGGTCAGAATTTTCTACTGCGGTGGATCGTCTGGCCGGATGGGTACGTTACGAGCGGTCATTCCGCTCGGTGACCTGGCGGCCCTCTTGCACGAAGAAATCCCGATTTACGCTGGTCCGTCATTCCCTGAGCGGGAAAATGATTCCCCTTTGTGTACCGTGATAGAGATTAGGCCCCGCGAGGAAGAGGGGAGATGGAGAGCAGGTTTCTATTTCATCGAAAAGGGACCGATTGCCTTTGAAGACTCCCTTAGGACCTTTCGCAAGGCTGCCGGCGGTTCGATTTGAGGCGTGGCACGTCCCCATGTTTCAGAGGTCAGGGAATGGAAGGACGCCTTGGGCGTGCGGGAATTAACAGCGAGCCGGGGTGCAGGCCTGAGCAGGAGATGCAGCCGGTGGTGCCTGCCGTTACGGGGAGACCATCTCAGAGAGCAACACAGCTTGACTGGCGTAATGCAACCTGTAAGTATCGTGTTGAGTAACCGGGCTTGAGCGCAAACTAAGGGACTCCGGATATGCGGGAATCCCAATGAGTCTCTCCTGGGTTGCTTTCCCCAACCCCGGAGGGAAATGTGGAATTGCTCGCTCCCAAGACTGATCGGTACATCTGCCAAAATCCAGCCTGCCGCAAGGAATTTGAAAGATCAAAGGACACCGGCTCCGAGGAAAACACGAATCCGAGGTGTAGTTGCGGCTCGGAAACCAAGAAAGTCTATTCAAAGCCCATGGCGCGCAAATTGAGCAAGACCGAGGCAAGCGCCCTTAGGAAGAAGGCAGACCTGCCCGGACGTTTGCGTTCCTGATCGGGTCAGTTTCGTTCGTCGTGCGGTAAGCGGCCTAGGTTAGGGTTCAAAAAGGGCCTTCAAAACCCTGAGGGCCTGTTGCTGCTGCTCCGTCGTTCGATTGTCTAGAACGCGATTAAGCTTTTCCCTTAGGATGGCAGGGTCAATTTCCTGCGCTTCAAATTCAAGAAATGTTGAAAGGCTCGTGTTTAGAGCGGTTGCGATGGAACGTAAGATTTCGATGGACGGCCATTTTTCGCCTCTTTCAACCTCCCCGAGATAGCTTGCAGTTATTCCGGCTTTTTCGGCCGCCAACTCTCGCGATATGTTGGCCGCTTCTCGAACCGCACGAACTTTCTTCCCGAAGAGGAGTTGGTCATCCATTTTGCGTCGGTATGACGAAGTTACAGAGGACAAAGGAAAGCTGGAATAGGCTAATAGCCTATATTTGTGTTGCATATACTGGCTATTGGCTGTATTTTTAGATAGCCTCTCTTCCTTGCGGAAATTCGAAGAATTTGGATCGAGTTGTTCGGCGAATTAGAGAGCACGGAGTTGTTTCAAGGCCCTTAGCTATGCGAAGTAGAGTCCTAATACCGGGACCTTGGATTCCTCGTTCGAGGTCACTAATAAACGTCCGGTTGAGGCCTGTCCTTTTTTCCAACTCAGCCTGTGATATGTGGAGCACTTCCTCTCGGATTGTCCGTATGACCTGGCCAAACGCCCTTTCCACACCAGCACGAGGTTGAATTTGTTTGCGACCTTTAACCATGTCGAGAGATATCGTGAACGCTTGTCGGACATAGGCCAACGGACAGTTACCGACAAGTTGAAGGCGGCAAACGATCGCAGTCGAAGTGGTGTAGCGCTCGTGCCAGCACTGAGGTGGATATGAGCGGTTCAGCAGCAGCTCGTTTTCCCAGCCTCCGTCTGGTCGCTTCCGTGTCGACCGAGAGCAGGTTGCCTTTGAATGGGACCGACGTTCAAACCATTGGGCCCGCTGCGCTTTCAGATGAGGCTCTGTTAAGGCTCAGCGCGACGGGCGACGACGACGCTCTCAGTGTTCTTTTTCGCCGCTACAGTTGGCTGGTACGGGGTGTTTCTCTGCGAATCCTCCGCGACGAAGCAGAGGCAGACGACCTGGTCCAGGATCTGTTTCTATTTATTCATCGCGAAGCCACGGTGTTCGACAGTTCAAAGAGTTCCGGACGGTCTTGGATCGTGCAGATGACCTACCGCAAGGCCATTTCTCGCCGGAGGTATCTAGTCGCGAGGGGCCACTATAAGAATGCAGAACTAGATTGCTGTGTTCCGGGTTTTGCAGGGGCGGCGACTCCGGCATACGATTCTTCAATTGAAGCACTATTCGGAAGAGAAGGACTTAAGAAGGTGATGGGGGAGCTGACAGCGGAGCAGCATGAAACGCTGAGACTGCATTTCTACGAAGGTTATACGCTCGCAGAAATTGGCAAAAAGCTCGGACAGTCCCCGGGAAATGTTCGGCACCACTACTACCGGGGGCTGGAAAAACTGCGCAAGCAGGTGCGCGAAAGTAAATTGCAGAATCGCTAAACAGTATGGTACATAGGGGAGGAAGTCCAGACGAAGAAGTGTGGTCAGCCATGGGACCGCATGAAGAATTTCTTGAGTTGTGTGCCGTTTCCACCTCCGGTGAACTAACCGA